>Ga0209227_1001979_pt1 | contig 15173 bp, 7 predicted proteins | sample YNPBryantNP2012_FD_185815 | JGI IMG/M metagenome (GOLD analysis project Ga0209227, IMG submission 185815) | Anoxygenic and chlorotrophic microbial mat microbial communities from Yellowstone National Park, USA - YNP Bryant NP 2012 (SPAdes)... ...
TGGTCTGTGGTCTGTGGTCCGTGGTCCGCAACGCGGGCAACGCCCGATCAGTACTGCAACACCTTGTAGTAGTCCACCCACACCTCGGTGTCGGTCGTGTAGGCGTTGGTGGAGGCCATCATGCCGAAGTAGCCCGCGCCGGTGAGGCCGCTGTCGGTGTAGTCGCCCAGGAGGTAGTTGGTTACGTGGCTGTTAGAGACGTACAGGCGGATGTGATTGCCCGTGCGGACGATGCGCCAGACGTTCCACTCCCGTCCATTGACGATGGACGTAGATGGGTTCAACCACCCCGGCGTGACCATAACGCCCGTCTCGCAGTGATTGGCCTGGCAGCGCTTGATCGAGTAGGTGATCTGCCCACTGCCCTGGTAGGCGACCAGGAAGCGATAGTAGTTGTCGTTGAAGCCATTGTCATCGGCGCCGAAGACGATGGCATAGCCAGTGCCGTAGGGTCGCTCACGGTGGTAGATGCGGGCGGTGATCTCCAAAGGCGCGTTCACGCTGGGGACCTTCGGGCTGGCGATGAAGTGCTCGGAGAGGTCGTTGGTGACCGTCATCTTCAGGCAGCCAGAGGCGGCCGACTCATCAGGCGGGGCGCAGCTCGACTCCGCCCACACATTGAAGGTGTTGTTCGGCTCGCTCCGCTCTGCGATCACCCAGTTGGTGGGATAGACGGTGAAGTTGTCTATGAACCCAGGTACCGGCGTGGGCGTGGGGGTCGGTTCCCGGGCGACGCGCGGCAGGTAGGAAGTGTACCCGTAGGTGCGCACCACCACATCATCCACGAACACCCCCCGCCCCACATTGTCGTCGTCGTTACTCGTGAAGCGGAAAGCGATATACACCGTCGCGTTCCGCGCCAGGCTGTTCAGGTTCAGCGTCGCACTCGCCCACTGCCCAAAGTGGCCCGCCATCCCTCCCTGGCAGTTCGCCTGCAGCGCCGACACGCTGTTCGACGTCGCCGCGCACCAGTACACCGCATCCTCCAGCGACGAGTCCAGCCAGTAGTTGAACGTCATCTCCGCCTGAAACGCCTGCCGCAGGTCCAACGGCCCGTACACCAGCCACGAGTCCACATTGTTCGTGTAGGTGTCCGTCGCCGGGTTCAGCAGGCTGCCGTTGATCCCGCCGCCCACTGCCCACACCCCCACGCTGGGGCTGGTATAGGTGTAGGTCTCCGTGTTCCAGTAGAACTCTCCGTTCGGCGACCCGTTGTTGTCGAACGTGGTCCAGCCGCTCCCATAGCCGATCCCGCCGCTGAAGTCATACTGGAAGATCGTCTGCCAGCCGCCCGCCAGCGATTCGGACGAGCGGGCTGTACCTGGAAGCAGCGCCAACAGCAGCAATCCCGTGATCACCATCCCGACGGCAATGGCGATCCTGCCCGTGGATGCCGCCGACCGTGCTACACTCCTTTGCGTCACTTTTCCCTCCTCACACAGAATAGCATCTGCTGCTCTTCCTCTCCCCCATTCCCCAATCTACCATTCCCCAATCTACCATCTCCCATTCTACCATCCCCTGCCAGCGTGTCAAATCACACGAAAACGCTCCACCCCCACATCACCGTCGCCTGCCACGAAGGAACAACGCCACCACCAACACCACCGCCAGCCCGCCAACCCACAGCCCGGACGTGGCCCAGATGCGCTCCCAAACCGACGGAGAGGCGGAGACGCGGAAAGAGGAAGACGCGGAGAGGGAGGGGCGCGGGGAGGGGGAGATGGCGGGAGACGGGAAGGGGGTCACCGTAGGCGCGGGCGTGGATGTAGGAGTGGGGGTGGGGGTGGGAATGGGGGTAGATGTGGGCGTAGGAGGAACCGTGGGCGTGGGAGTGGGCACCGGCGACGCCTGCGCTGCCAGAACCACGGCTGGCGCGGTCGGCGCAACCTCCGCCGCAAGGGTCGGATTGACGATGATCGGCGCGGCGGGGATGTCCGGCGGCAGCGGCTCGCTGGCCCGGTAGCGGTCGGCCATCTCCCGCGTCAGATTGAGGTAGAAGTCGCCGTAGGCCACACTGGGCTCGATCTGCGACCCCTCCAGCCACTCGTTGAAACTGGTGATGACCACCCAGTCCGCTCCCGAGCGGATCGCCCCGTCCCAGCAGTTGCGGTAGTAGTCGCCGCCGGCGCGGTCGCGGACGAAGGCGTCGGCCCGGCCGGTGACGCGGTCATCGTAACCGGGCATCACAGTAGCCACCCAGTACTTCACCGCGTCGTGGCTGGCGTTGCGGTCGTGGATGCGCTCGCCCCAGCGCACCAGCGTCGCGCCGGGATCGGCGTCCCAGGCCACGCTGTAGAGATGGGTGCCATCGAAAGAGTCGAGGTAGTTCAGGTCAACCCCCTCCATGATCCAGATACTCCGCCGCTCGGGGTCCACCAGTTCGCGGGTCCTCTCCCACCACTCCACCGGGAAGCGGTTCTGCCGCCAGAAGAAGACCACCGGCCGGCCATTGACCCGCAAATAGGCCGGGTGACGGGCGTGCACGTTCAGGAGGTGCTCCAGGGCGTCCACCACCGCCTCTTCGGAGGTCAGGAAGGGACTGGTGACCTCGAAGTCCACCGCTGCGAAGAAGCCGTGCCGGGCAGCGATGTCGAGAAGCAGGGCGAAGTTGGTCTCGGTCTGGTTGTTCTCCACCTGCGGGCCATACCAGGACTGGACGAAGCCGTCAATACCGGCCCCCTGCGCCCACACGACGTGCCGCTCGATGGCCGCAGGGTCAGTCGAGACGTAGGGCTGCGCTGGCTGGTCGGACAGCGGCCGTTGCCAGGTGGTGTTGTCGAACCAGGCGTAGTAGAAGGCCAGCACCAGCCGCTCACCGAAGGCGTCGGCAGGAGCGGTTGGGCTGAGCGTCAGCAAGAGCAGCAACGCGACAGGCAGCAAGCGACGCATCACCGCCTCGCGCGCATCACCAACGGCAGATAGCAGCGGTGCTCCTGCGCGGTGAGGAAGAGGCCCTTGTTGCTGCTCACCGTCACGTTGCCGGCCCCATCCACGACCTGAACGAAGAAGGAAAGGCTACGGCTCTGAGCGACCAGTGTCCCGTACCAGTTGTTGTTGTCCTCGCCGCTGGCAGGGTAGAGGTCCATGCTGCGCCAGTAGCCGTCCCCCAGGTCGTAGGTGACCAGCACACGATGCACGCCGGACTCATCGAAGGCGCCTACCCAGAAGGTTATCACACCCTCAAACGCCTCCGCCGAGCCCGCGAACACAGTGGGGAGCATGTGATCATCACGGGCCGAGTAGAACGCCTGCACCTGCACCTCGTCGTAAAGCCGCTCCAGCCCCTGCTCCCCGTTGTACTGGCCAGGCACGACCACCAGCCGGTTTGCTCCGCCAAAGCGGTTGAACAGGGCCAGTCGGTCGGGGAACCAGCCAGGCATCTCGAAAGCCGGCTCGGGCTGCGCCGTGCCGGTCACCGGCCGGGAGACGAAGGGGTCGAAACCCGTCAGGTCACTGTAGTGGCCGCTCAAGAAGAGCGCGCCGTGGGCAACGAGACCTGAGGGAGACGGCAGCGTGATCGCCGCGCGAGGCTGCACCGGCTGACCGGGGCTGGCCTGCACCTCCCCGCCCACGCTGTAGTAGACCCCTTCCGGCTGCCCCCCCGCCGTCGCCTCGTGCTCCGTCAGGGTCAGGTGAAGCGTGGCTGTGATGGAGTACAGGCCATCGGCCGTCTCCGGGACAAGGCTGCCCACGTCGCTGCTGACTCCCTCCTGGGCGCCCGCCCCGCCCGAGACAGGCAGATGCACGCGCAACATGGGCAGGCCGTAGAGGGTGGCCTCCATCAGCACCTTCTCGTGATAGATACTCAGGCCGCCACCGGGCAACGAGCCCAGGTAGCGAAGTTTGGCGTTGCGCAGCGCCACACCCAGCGGCATGTTCTGGTGACGGCCCAACTCCTCGCTGAAGAGAAGCATCAGCCGCTCGGAGAGTTCTACCGCGTCGTCCATGCCGTAGCCGAAGCCCGTGTTGCCGACCCAGGCGGAGGCCCGCCGGGCCATCGCCTGGGGGAAATCCAGGCCGGTCTGCCAGTAGAGGGGGTTCACCTCCGCGTCGGCGGCGCTCAACCCGCTGTGACAACCCACGGAGAAGCCCAGGGTATCGGTGAAGGAAGCATTCGCCACCAGACTGCTGGAGAAGGGGGGCGAGGTGTTCACCGGCGGGTAGGCCTCGTAGTGGGCGAAGTGAGCGTTGACCGAAGCCACCTGCACCGGCGGGCTGGCGGAGGTCCAGGCCGCGTCCAGATCGCCGCTGTCCCACGTCTCGCCGATGAGGGGGTCCACCGTCAGGCCATGGCTGCCCAAGGTGTCGCTGATCGCCTCGGCGCAATCGGTCAGGAAGTCATAGCCGGAGGCCATGGCCTGCGTGGCGGTGAGCACACCGTCGCTGGCCAGGAAAGCGGCAATCATGCCGCGAATCTCGGCCGGGGTCTCGACCAGGCGGCCCAACGGCCGGCGCTGCACCGACAGCCAGTGGTTGCGCCAGAAGAGCGGATGCGGGTCGGCGTAGAAGTCATCGGTCAGATAATAGCCCAACTCCAGCGCGGCGCGGGCTGCGCCCAGGCTGAGGTAGGACTGGTCGGCATAGAAGCGCTCGTTGGCGATCAGCGCCGCGTCAGGAACACGCAGGAAGGGAATCTGCTCGTCGCCGCCGACCACCACCAGGTACTCAAGGGCCGGATTGTTCTCCAGGTACGGGAGGATGACCTGCTGGCGGATGGTCCATGCGACGAGATTGGCGCTGTTCGGGGCACAGTAGTTGACGTTCCACAGCGTGTAAGCCTGCAAGACGTTGGCGTCGTTCTCCACCGGCACGACCACGCCACGCACGAGAGGGTGGTCGGCCAAGGCGTGAAGGTCGGTAATGAGGGCCATCGTCTCGGTGATGCCGTACCGGGCATCCATCCGTTGTTTGTTCACCAGGATCAGGCTGAGGGGCTGGGTCACCACACTGGTGCCGGTGTAGACACTGGCAGCGGGGCCAGTGAAATGGTTCGGAGTCCAGGTGCACCCAGGCACGTTGCCCAACCCGGTTACCTCCGCCTGCAGGTGGTAGGGCACGTAGACATTCACCGGGACCGCCGATCCGCTCGTGAAGGCCGGGTCGCCAGCGACCAGGATGTAGTACCAGCCGGGGTCGAGCGCCAGCGTGCTGACCTGCTCGGGTGTGTTGCCATAGTTGGTGGAGATGGCCTGCATCCGCCCGATGGCCTGCATCCGCCCGATGGCCTGCATCCGCCCGATCGCCTGCATCCGCCCGATCGCCTGCATCCGCCCGGCCGCATCCACCCCGCTGGCGTCCGCCAGGTCGCCGACCAGGCGGGACCCGTCAACGTCCCATGGCTGGCTCAGGTCGCCGAAAAGGAAAAGGTCGTAATCGGCGGGCAGATGGCTCAGCGTGACGGTGAGCACCGCTGGCTGGGTGACCGCCACCCGATACCAGTCCATATCCTCCACATGGCTGATGAAGGAAAGGTAGAGTTGGTCCGGAAGGATCGTCCAGGCCTGCGAGGGCAGGTCATTGGGCTCGTAAGTGTCCGCCGTCGGCTCTTGCCCCAGCAATTCCAACGCCACCACGGCGACCTGGCCGCCGCTGGCGACGACGGCCGAGCCCTCGAAGAAACCGCCCAGCACCGGCGCTGCTGCTGCGTCGAACATAAGGGTCGCATAACCCGGGACGTCCCGCGACAGTTCGTAGATCCGCGTGCCCGCGGCGTCATAGAAGGAGACGGAGATCGTCTTAGTCAACGGGTCCGCGTTCCAGGCGTAGACCACAGTGTTGCGTCCCACCGAGCGGCGGAAGTGCGGCAGGGCCACGACGTTGCTCACCACCGGCAGGCCACTGTAGCCCGCCGAGGTACGGCCGTCGTTGTTCATGACGAACGCCGCCACAGGGGTTGTGCTGCTGTAGACGAGCGAACCCTGCCAGGGAGGAGAGGGGAACACCGGCCACGTGTCCCACCCGTAAGTGGCCAGGGCAGGCAAGTCGTTCGATCCCTCACAATTCAGTGCGCCGCTCCCCTGCGTGTAGAACCGCAGGCTCACCGGGGTACTGGTGGCGTAGAAGTTGGAAATGTAGTAGGCGGTCCGCAGGGGGTCCTCTGCGCTGGCCGAATTGATCCAGGGCAACGCCCCGTAGTTCGTGTACTCGTGGTCAGGCTGTCCGGTCAGGGCGAAGGCCTCGCCAGTGGCGAGGTTGCGGTTGAGTACAATCGCTTCCACGCCCGTGGAGCCACTGATCTGAACGTAGCCATGCATCACCGGTAGACTCAGCATGCACAAGTTCACTATGCGAAAACCATGGGGAGGCAGAACGATGGATGTGTCGTAATAGACCTGATCGCCGAAGTTGTCATAGATAGCAACCTCCAGATTTGCCGCGACAGGGGCAGGGTTCTGGATATACACGAAAGAACACCAGTTATCCTTGCCCGCGAAGGCGGCCGGCAGGATGAGCATCGTGGAATACCCCTTGGAAGGGGTGTAGGCCATCCAGCGATCTTGGGCATCCGAACTGTAGTCCGTCATGTGCACCGTCAGGGCGACTGGCTGGGGTCCTGAATCGAGCAGGGCAGTGCCGAGGAAGGAGCCACCCAGATAGGGAGCGACGTCGCTCTGCGGCCAGATGACGCTACCGTAGGCGGGAATCACCGCGCTGAGCACGTGGGTGACCGTGGGGGTGTCGCCGCGGTAGAAGGTGATGGTAGTCGTGGCGGTAACGGGATTGGGGTTCTGCACGTAGACGGTCGTCTCCAGCCCGGCGGGGTCGTAGGCGACCAGCGGGATGGGATGGACACCGGGCGACGGCTCCACGCCCTCATAGGCTGCCGCGCCGAGAGGCAGTTCTGCTTCGGTGGTCACAACCGCAGCGGCGGCCTCCACCTCCCCTGGTGGGGCCGCGGGAGCCTCAGCCGCACCCAGCGCCCCCCACCCCACAACAAGCATGACGGCAGCCAGCCCCAACGCGAACGCACTCCTTATCACCGCTTTCATCTCTTTCCCCCTTCCCCGTGTTCCTGACTCCCCGCGCCCCCTCTCCCTAAAGACGCCTCTCTCGCTCCGCCAGTTCCCTCTCCACGCCGCAGGCCTCTTCCATGTCCAACCGGGCTCCCAGACGGCGGAAGGTCTCCACTGACCGGGCGACGGCGGCCTGCGCCTCCTCGCCCTGCCCCAGGTCGGCGTATAGACGGGCCAGCGAGAGCAGCGTGCGCGCCGTCTCGTAAGGCGCGTCCAGGGCCTCCAGCGTCGTCAGGCTATCCTGCAGTTCGCACAGCGCCGGTTCCCATTCCCCCAGGCGGTGGCGGACCTCGCCGACGACGCGGGCGGCAATTCCCTCCTCGAGTCGCATGCGGTGCCGGCGGGCCATTTCCACGGAAGCCGTAGCGTGGGTCAACGCCTCCTGCAACCGCGCCTCCCCCAGGTCCACCTCCGCCAGGCGGCGGTAGAGTTCGGGTAGAAAGTCCTCGGCACCGATCTCCTGAAACCGGGCCAGGCTCTCCTCGAGATGCGCGCGGGCCTCCGCCCATTTCCCCTGGCGGAAGAGCACGGCGGCCAGGTTGTTGTGCAGCAGGGCCACGCCATAGGGGACGTTGAGCCGCTGCCAGATCTCCAGGCTGCGCCGATAGGCCGTCATCGCCCCCGACAGATCGCCCTGGTAGAGAAGGACTTCGCCCAGGTTGTTGGCCACGCGCCCCTGGCCGTAGACATCCCCCACGCGCTCCTCGATGGCCAGGGCCTGACGGTAAGCCTCCGTCGCGGCGGGCCAGTCCCCCAGGTTGAAATAGACATTGGCCAGGTTATTGTAGGCCCGCGCTGCGCCTTCGACGTCACCCACCTGGTTGTAGAGAGACAGGCTCTCCTGGCAGTACTGGCGAGCCTGGAGGTTGTCACCCAGCCGCTCGGCAATGCCGCCCAACAGATAGAGCGCGTGGGCCTGCACCAACGTGGCCTCCTCGCCGCCCACAGCCTGAGCAATCGCCATCCCCCGCTGACACCAGCCCGCTGCCTCCTCATCACGCCCCTGGCGGCGGTAGAGGCCCGCGCCCAGCAGGTAGATACGGGCGGCGGAGAGGCTCTCGCGGCAACCCAGCACCTCCAGGCCCTGCCGCAGCCAGAGGAAGGCCGTGTCATATTCGCTCTTCTTCTCATAGACCTCCGCTGTCTTGCGGCACAGGTCGGTGGGCAGGTTGCTCGCCGGCGGCTCCGCCTCCGCCAGGCGGCGGGCGATGGCATAGTGCTCCAGCGCCCGGTCGTACTCGCCGACCACGGCCAGAAGGTCGCCCAACGCCTCATGCGCCCGCAGGCGCGCGGCGGAACAATCCAGGCCGCAGCGGTCCCCCTCCTCGGCCGCCTCCAGCGCGCGACGGAAGGCTGCCAGCGCCGCCTCGTTGGCGTACTCGCGGCGGGCGTGCTCCCCAGCCCGCAGAGCGTACTCCACCGCCTTGTCCCACACCTGGCCCCGGTAGAAGTGGTAGGCCAGGAGATCATAGGGCTTCGCCAGCCCCTCCGCCGTCTCCCGGTCAATGAAGTGGCCGATATTGCGGTGCAGTTCCCGGCGGCGGGCGTAGGCCAACCCCTCGTAGGCCACCTCCCGCGTGAGCGTGTGGCGGAAGGCGTAGGTGGGATTCGGCGCGCCGGCCTCCTGCAGGGTCAATCCCAACGAAGTCAGCCGCTCCAGACGTTGCGCGAGCGTGCCGTCGAGATCCCCGTAGGGATAGACGGCAGAGAGGATGCGCAGGGAGAAGGATTGGCCGATGCAGGCCGCCACCTGCAACACACGGCGATCGGTCTCGCCAAGGCCATCAATGCGGCTCTGCAACAGGCTGTGGATGGTGTCAGGAAACTGCTCAGCGGTCAGTTCGGCAGCCAACACCCAACGTTCGCCCTCGCGTCGCAGCGCATGGCTGGACAGGAGAGCACGTAACATCTCTTCCACAAACAGGGGATTCCCCTGGCTCCGCTCGGCGATGAGGCGGCACAGCGGCTCTGGCGCGGGAGGGGTCTTGAGCAGGTTGGAAGTCATCTCCTGCACGGCGGCATAGGGCAGTTCTCCCAGAGGGAGATCCACGCAGTGAGCAAGGCCCTGCCAGCGCCCGGTCAACCGTTCCTGAGGGCGGTGCGCGATGAAGAGGAGCAAGGGGACATCGCCCAGGTTCCGCACCGCGTAGTCCAGGAGCGCCAGCGAGGCAGCATCGGCCCAGTTGGCATCCTCGAAGACCAGCACCAGGCCGGCGCCCGCCGCGCGATGACGCAACAGGCTCAAGGTCAGATCGAAGAAGCGTTGCTGCCGCAGGCGCGGGGTCAGGGAAGAGGTCAGCGGGGTGTCGGCCACCGGCAGACCCAGCACGTGGCCCACGACGGGGGTCCACTCCCCCGCACCGACCCGTTCCATCCCGGCGCGCACCTTCTCGATTCGCGCTGCCGCCTCGTCCTCTTCGCCGATGTCGAAAAGGCCCCACAGGATCTCCGTCCAGGGCAGGTAGGGGATGTCCCGCCCATAGGAGAGCGCGGTGCCCATCAGGAGGGACATGCCCCGTTCCTGAGCCATCGCTGCGCCCTCAGCAATCAGGCGGGACTTGCCCACCCCGGCCTCGCCGTGGACGATGACCACCTGCAGGTGACCGGCAGAGGCTCGCTCCAACGCCGCCTGGAGTTGCGCCAGTTCGGGTTCGCGGTCGGCCAGAGGCTCGACCCGGTAATGGCTGAGGTCAACGGTGCGAGATGCACGGAGCGCCTGGGCCTGGTAAGCCACGACCGCCTCAGTCAGCCCCTTCAGACGCAACGGCGGGAGGGCGCGCAGGAGCACGCGCCGCTCCACGTGATGAGCCGTGGAATCGGCGACCAGCACCTGACCAGCCCAGGCAGCGCTCATCAGTCGCGCAGCCAGGTTGACCTCCGTGCCCATAACCGTGTACTCACGGCGGCTGGGCGAGCCAACGTTGCCGGCAAAGACGAAACCGGTCGTCACGCCGGTGCCCTGGCCCACCTCGAGCCCCTGTGGGATGTCAGCGCCCGCGGTCTGCAACGCCGCCTGGATCTCTAACGCCGCCAGCACCGCGCGCGTGGGATCGTCCTCGTGGGCCTGCGGCGCGCCGAAGAGCGCCAGAATGTGCGGGCCCGCCGGCCCCGCCCCCACTTTGTTCACCACCCCTTCATACCGCTCCACGCACCCGCGCATCGTCGTGAAAAGGCTATTCAGGCGCGCCGTCAGTTCGACAGAGCGGGTCGGCCCCAGTCGTTCCACCAGGCCGCTCATGCCGGGGATGGCGGCGAAGAGCACCGTCACCCAGCGGGTCTCATCCAGAGCGCCAGGGGAGACAGGGTCGGGGACGAGACGGCGGAGCAGGCCCGGCGGAAGGTAGGGCGACAGAGCGTCCAGACGGGCCAACAGCCAGGGAATGCAAGCCAGGTCGTCACCAGACGGGGGATGCACCTCTGCCGGAGCGGCGGTCAGTGCGCTCAGGTCCGCCCCACCCTCCCACCGCAGCAGATGGCAGTCCGTCCCGTCCAGGGGGACGGCGGCAAAGGGTCCCTCGATCGCGCGGCGAGTCTCCTCATCCAGAACCACCTGGCCGCCTTCGGCCAGGCTCTGGGCACGGCTCACCCGCTCCAACGCCTGCCCAAGGACGGCGAACTCCAGGCAGTCGGGAGTGCCGAGGGTGGCGGTAAAGAGCGATCCTGTCGCCAGGCCGATGGCAATGCTGAGGGAGAATTGCTGCTCGGCCAGCGCCGCCTGTGCCGCTCCGGCTGCTATGGCCGCCTGCATCTCGGCGGCGGCCCGACAGCCACGGGTCGCATGCCCCTCTCCCTCGAAGAGGAACAGGAGCGCGTCCCCGCCGAACTTGAGCAGGTCGCCGCCATGGTGCTGAGCGATGCTCATGAGCGCGGTGAAGCCGCGGTTCACCGTCGTCGTCACCACCTCAGCCCCCTCGCGGCCCAGCCGCGAGCGACGCAACCGCTCCGAGATGGTGGTGAAACCAGAGACATCGGCCAGCAGCAGCGTGCCATGGCGAAACGACCCCTGCAACGGGTCTGACGGCGGCTGAAGCAATGCTGGCTCTACCACGCAGCGCGGCAGGTAAGTGACCACGGCGCTGAGCAAGCCGGTCAGATGGTCACACACCCGCCGGGCATCGGCAGGGGTAAGCGGAAAAGAGAGGCGTTCAGCCCAGGCCGGCGGAAGGTACGCAGAAAGGTTGTCCCACGAGACGCGCATCCCCACAAGAGACATTATAACGGTTTGACGCCCGGTGGCAACTCAGCAGTGAGGCGGGGTCCCCGCATCACGGCCTGAACACTCCCTCCACCAGGGGGTCAATCTCCTCCCAGCGGGGCAGCAACACTGCGCCGCCGGTCGGAGTGGTCCACGGCGTGGTCATCTCGCGGTCAATGACGCGGTGTTCGATACCATCCGGCCCCACCCGGCAGGCGACCAACGCCAACACGAGCAGGTCGGTTGGCCCCAGGTCGGTGTTCAGGTGCTCCGTCATCGCCTGGCAGACGGCGGGAGCCTGCGGCCACACTTCCGGCTGAAGCAGACGGCGGGCCAAAGCGAGTAACACCTGCTGCTGGCGCGCCGCGCGGTCGAAGTCGGAGGAGCCGTGGCGGGAGCGGACATAACGCAACGCGGTCTCCCCGTCCATGTGCTGCTGGCCGGCGGGAATCTCGATGCGGATGGTGCCGTAGTCATCGGTAGGGTAGGCATTATCCACCACCGGCTCTTCGACGAGGACGTCCACCCCGCCGACCGCGTCAACGATGGCGCGGAAGCCGTCGAAATCCACACGGATGTAGTGCTGTACCGGCACGCCGAAGTCCTGCTCCACGGTGCGCATCGCCAGCGACGGTCCCCCACCCTCCTGTTCGTTCTCACCCCAGAAATGGGCCGTGTTAATGCGTTGAGTGCCGTAGCCGGGGACCTCCACGTACAGGTCGCGCGGGATGGAGAGCATAGCCAGGCGCGGGCCAGGCGGATAGGCGGTGAGGAGGATCATTGTGTCGGAACGGACCGTGTACCCCTGGTCGGGGCGGCGGTCAAGGCCCAGAAGCAGCACGGTGGTGCGCGGCAGGGTGTTGACCCAGACCCAGACCGTGTAACCGGTCAGGGCGACGAGGCCGCAAAAGGAGAAGAGGGTCAAAAGGACCAACAGCAGCGCCGGCGGCCAGAGGGGACGGGGAGACACAGAAGCGCGGGGAAAGGGAGGCGCAGGGACCGGAGGACGCGGAAACGGGGGAAAGGCAGGTTGGGTGTCGGCCAGGGGGCGACGACGCACCGGCACCGTGCTCTCCCCCGGCAGCGGCGGTATAAGCGGTCTTTCTCTAACCATGAGCAGATGCGTATTGTAACACCCCGCGCGGCGTTGTCAAAGCCCCCGCCACGTCTCGTCCCCTTCCGCTCCGCACCTCTCCGAAGTATAATCAGCACACCATGCCCGAACTGCCCGAAGTGGAGACCGTTGTCAGCGAACTGCGCGACGCGCTGATCGGACGCACCATCACCGCCGTGACCGTGCGCTGGGCGCGGACGGTCGCGATGCCCGACCCCACGACCTTCGCCGCGGCGTTGTGCGGACGAAGCATCGGCGGCGTGACGCGACGCGGCAAGTGGGTGGCACTGTCGCTGGAGCCCGCCGGCATCCTGCTGATCCACCTGCGGATGTCCGGACGGCTGCTGTTGGAGCCCGCGGACGGACCCGAGGAGCCCCACACGCGGGTCGTGTTGGGCCTCGACAACGGCCAGCGGCTGCTCTTCAGTGACCCGCGCAAGTTTGGGCGTATGGCGCTGGTGGACCAGCCGGAGTGTCTGCTGGGAGGTCTGGGGCCGGAGCCGCTGGCGGAGGATTTCACCGCCGAGCGACTGGCGCAGATGCTGGGGACGCGTCGCACGCGCATCAAGCCGCTGCTGCTCGACCAGCGCTTCCTGGCCGGCCTGGGCAACATCTACACCGACGAGGCGCTCTGGCAGGCCGGAATCCATCCACTGCGCCCGGCGAACAGCCTGAGCGCCGCCGAGGTCGCCTGCCTGCACCAGGCTATCCGCCAGGTGCTGACCGCTGCGGTGGCGGCGCGCGGCACGACGCTGGAGGACACACGCTACGTGGGGCCGAACGGCGTGCCCGGGGAGTTTGCCGCCCGGCTCGCCGTCTATGGGCACGCCGGGCAGCCCTGCCCCCGCTGTGGCACACCCATCACGCGCTGCGTCGTCGGCGGGCGCGGGACGTACATCTGCCCGCAGTGTCAGTCTGAAAAACCTTAAATCCGTCTGAGATTACAGATGTTCTATTGACATCGGTCCCAAAATCTGTATCATAGAAAGTGAAGAGGCAACCGTCCGTCCCCCTGGCGCTGAACATGGAGCGCCGACGTAGAACCGGTAGGCGGTGAGCGGGACTCTAGAGGCCGCTGGAACAGGGCGCTTCCTGCGCTGAGAGGTGGACGGTTTCTTCAGGGCGACGGTTCGACGCTGAGCCGTCGCCCGTTTTTTCGCTCAACCACCGGCTATCCACTCGTCGAAGATCGCCTGCTGCCGGTCCCCGCTGACCGTCTCCACTGCCTCCAACCAGTCCTCCGCTGTGGCAACGCCATACCGGTTGTGCTCGTAATAGGTCCGCAAGATGTCGAAGAAGGCCTCATCCCCCACCGCCTGCCGCAGGGCGTGGAAGTAGAGCGGGCCCTTGCTGTAGACGATGTCGGAATACCTGCCCGATTCGACATACGCAGCCACGGGCAGGTTGACCGGCATATCTTGACCTCGCTCCACCACCTGGTTATAGGTCTCAACGAACCACGACTGGAGGATGTTGTCCGCCATCTCCGCGCCGTGCTGCGTCTCAAAGTAGAGCAGCGCGCTGTACTGCGCCAACGCCTCGTCCAGCCAGGGCTCGTCCACCTGATCATTCCCCACCAGCGCATACCACCACTGATGGGCCACCTCGTGGGCTATCACCCATTCCGTGTAGGAAGGATCTCCGTGCCCGTAGAAGAAGTCCCCGATGACGACTAACCCCGGATACTCGATGCCGCCGGCCTCCGTCGGCGTCTCGACGACATCGAGTTCGGTGTACGGATAAGGGCCAAACGTGTCGCTGTAGAAAGCGACGGCATCGGCAGCCTGCTCGAGCGCCGCCAGCCCGCCTGACTCGTTCTCCGGGTAGTAATAACTATTGACCACGACCCCGTCAACGGTTTCGCTGGCGCTGCGGTACTCCCGCCCCAGGAAGAGGGCGAAGTCCCGCATCGGCGCAGCGGTGCAGACCCAGGCCCCCTCCCTCTGCTCCAGACACGAACCGGAAGCGACCACCGTCATCTCGGGCGGGGCAGTCACCTGCACAGCAAAGAGGGCGATGTCGGAATAGACCGCGTCCCCGTACTCCGGGGCCACCTCAACGTTCCAACCCTCGTCGTCGTAAGCCGGTATGAGCGGGTACGCGTTGGGGAGCGCCGTCACGCCGCGGATGACGGAGAACTGGGCATAGCCGGCCCGGTTGTCGGTCGGCACGGCGACCGAGAAGTCCATCGTCAACGTGATCGCCTGACCGACCGCCAGGGGTGGGTCCAGGGGCAGCCGCAGGGCCGAGCCGTCCAGTTCCTCGCTCGCCGTGACCGGCACGCCGCCCACCAGCAGGTGGGTCACCGTCATCGCCCCGCCATAGCCAGGAGTGTTGGGAAAAAGACGCAGGTAGAGGTCCGTCAGCGGCGCTTCTTCCGCGTTGACGTAGCGCACCTCCTGGTGGCCGCTCAGACGGGTCGCCGTCTCGTCCACAGCGATCTGAATCAGGTAGCGCGGCGCATCAGGGAAGGCCTCCAGGTCAGCGACGAACTCCGGCCGCAGCGGATCGGGTGGGGAGACGGGGGCAGGCATGGGCGTAGTTGGCGGTACAGAGGTGGCGGCTACCGTCGGTTGGGGTGACGGACGCGGCGTCCGGCTGCAGCAGACAACGACGAAAAGCCAGCACAGACATAGGAAAAGAAGACGGCAGTTCTTGAACATTGGTCCCCCCTGGTGGGGATGTAGCGGCGGCATCCCTATGCCGCCGCGCCCAGCAAGAGAGATCTCGTAGCGGCGGCATCCCTATGCCGCCGCGTCCCGTGCATCCCGTGCAGCCCCGCGCATCCCGTGCAGCAAACCGCGCCCAGCAAGAGAGATCTCGTAGCGGCGGCATCCCTATGCCGCCG
>Ga0209227_1001991_pt1 | contig 15132 bp, 10 predicted proteins | sample YNPBryantNP2012_FD_185815 | JGI IMG/M metagenome (GOLD analysis project Ga0209227, IMG submission 185815) | Anoxygenic and chlorotrophic microbial mat microbial communities from Yellowstone National Park, USA - YNP Bryant NP 2012 (SPAdes)... ...
GGCCGGCGGGGCCGCCGGTGGTTCGGCGCTGGTGAAGCCCGGCAGGAGGGCCAGCAACATCGCCAGCACCATCACCAGGCTCATCACGCGCCAGGTAGTTCTCGCGTTCATACCTTGCCTCCTCTAGGGTTTTGAGATCAAATCGTAGGTGAGATATAGGCGTTCACGCAACGTGCTCAGGCTCGGTACACGGAAACAGTTGCTCCAAGCGGGTCTGTGACCCGCGTTTCTCGGCGGTCGCAGACCGCCTGAGAGCACAGGTTCCCGTCTACTGAAGACTCGATTCGGGGCTTGGACATCACCTCCTTTCGCTTGACCTGGTCGGATGCAGGTGCTGGTTAAACGAACACAGGACGGGGAGCGTTCAGATTCCCGACGACCCAGGTTGATATGCGTCATAGGGGAATGGATCGCCCGCCAACCCGCCCCACCGGGCTGCCATAGGTACAACGGCACGTCCGCAGGTCTCGCCATGGAGCGCTGTCATTGCCTGCCGGTTCATGATCCCTCGATGAGAAGCTCAACGACGGGGTGCGTGTCGTTGGGGGAAAGGGGTGTGTCGGTTACCAGCGGTGGATAGTACCGCTTTAGCGTGATAGTACCAACGTGGTAATAAGTATACCATACCCGATTCTGGCTGTCAATATGGGTATATAGTACTGATTTACTGGCAGGATTGTACGTTAATAAGTGACTGCTCAGCCTCCCCTCCCGCAGGTTGATGGGAACTGTGATTCGGGTTTGCGCTCCGCCTATCAGTGCGATTGTCGGTCGAGAAAACGCCCCAACCTGCGGCAGGGTGAACAATTACATTAATAATATAGCACAGCCAGGGAGTGTTGTCAAGATCGAGCCGTGGGTGGGGCCCAAAGCTGTGTCAAGTTACGGTTGCGCCTATGGGAGTCAACACTTTGCACAGAGGCCCCGTGATGGCGGATTGCGGCGGTGATATTCCCACCGTCGCCCCAAACACAACAACGAATGGGGAAAGAAACGAACTGCCACGCGTTCTATTCGTTGATTTCCCAATTCGCTGTTGTGTCCCCCGGCAGCGATGTCCCGCGAACTCTTGCCATGCGAAGTGATTGTACTACATCAGTTTTCACTTTGACACAACCCTGGGTGGGGCCGCCGGGTCGTGTCATGGGGGGAGATAGACCCCAGGGTGACCGCGACGCAGGTTGGGGGCTTTTGCGGGATGATACAGGGTCACAACCAGCGCCAGCGTGGCCGCCATAAATACGCCTGTCAGGATCAGTAACAGGACCGGGCTGATCGGCTGCAACACCGTCGCGCGCTCCAGCAGGGTCAGCAGGTCGCCGGGGCCGTAGTAGCGCGGCGCGATCACGCCCAAGAGCGCGTAGAGGTTCAGGGCGATCATCCCCGCGCTCAGGGTCAACAGAACCAGCCGCCGGCCGCGGCGCAACGCCGTCCAGCCGACCGTCAACGCCAACAATTGGGCCGCCACCGGGGCCACGAAGTAGCGCGCCTGCACCTTGAACACGCTCCCGTACCCGGCCATCTGGTAGCCCAACGCGGTGTAGAACGCGATCACGGCCAGCGTGAACCCCACGCCCAGGGCCACCGCCAGCGCGTCGCCCCGCTCGCCGGAACCGCGCCGGGTCCGCCAGCCGCGCCACGCCCGCCAGAGCCAGCCCAGGAATGCCAGACCGGTCAGTATCTCCAATGCTGTATAGAGCGGCGCCGGGTAGAACACCCCGCCCCAGCCGAATAGCCCCCACCAGAACTGCATGAACGGGCGATAGCGCGTGAGCCAGGGGTAGTGCCACAGGTAGTCCCACAACGGCACCGGCTGGCTGGACCGAGGAGAAAAGTAGACCCCGGCCATCTCTCTGCCCCCGCTGACGATAAAGCCGGCGTACCACCAGCCGGCCAGCAGGAGGGGCAAGCCCGCGGCCAACGCCCAGCCGCCCCAGACACAGCGACCCCGACGCCGCCAGGCGTCCCAACCCCACAGCAACGCGACCACCGGCCCGGCCGCCAGAAAGCTGCTCTTGGTCAACAGCCCGGCGGCCAGCACCCCACCCAGGATCAGCCCGCGCCGCCAGCTCATACCCTGGCGAGCGACGATGGCCGCCAGCCACGTCAGCGCCGCAAAGCACAATATCTCCAGCGCGGCGTTGTTCACCACCGAGGTGAAGAAGGTGAACAGGGGCTGAAAGCTGACCAGCGTGGCGGCGGCGACCGGCCACCCGGGTCGGTCCGGCCACAACTCGTGGGCGGCACCATAGGCGCAGGCCACTGCGCCCACGGCCATGACCACCGACAGGAGCCGCATCCAGGCCATCCGCACCAGGATGTTCTGTTCGGCCCCCAGGTCGTGCACGAATGCCTGGAGCGTGTAGTACAGAGGCGGATGCTGGCGCACGAAGGTGGGAAACCAGACCGGCGGCGCCAGGTTCGTGCGCACGGCCGGCGATTCCAGCCGATGGGCCAGGCGCGTCACCTCGGCCTGCTCGGCCGGCGACAGGGCGGCCCATGATCCCCGTTGGCCCCATAGATAAAACAACTGCCACAGCACCGCGCGCTCTTCGGTCACCTGTGACGGCGGCGCGACCGGCCAGGCCCGTTGTCGCGCCACCTCCTGGGCGTAGCCAAAGTGCTGATCCTCGTCGTTCGCCTGCCACACCGGCACGACGACGCTCCACAGCCAGCCTTTCAGCAGGGTCACGATCAGGAGCAACAGCAAGATGCGTCGGGAGCGGTCTTGCAGGATGTGGCCGGCCAGCAGTCCCGCAAAGACCAGGCTGCTGTAGAGCAGATAGAGCGTGTGCAGCCCGGCCGCGCCCACGGCAAACCGGATGCCGCCGCGCCGGGCGAAGAAGCGGTACAGGTCTGCGTTCAGCAGGATCAGCGCGAGCACCATCAGCAGCGCGCCGGCCCAGAGCGGCGGCCACCAGTAGCCCAGGGCCAGGCCGATGACGAGACCCCACGCGGCCAGCGCGCCCAGCCGCCCCCGAACGTCCACGTTCAGATCGGCCGGCAGGCGCCGGTCCCGGAGGATGAGCCGGGTCCAGGGCACAGCCCGGTCCAGGATGTCCGAGCGGAGCAGGCCGACGAACGTCCAGCGTTTAAGGTGCGCCACCTGGATGTCGGGGCAGAGCCAGATGCGCTGGCCGGCCTGCCGCAGCCGTGCCCCCAGTTCGATGTCCTCAATGCTGGGGCGCGTGTATCCCTCGTCAAAGCCGCCGAGGGCCTGGAACGCCTCCCGGCGAATGGCCCCGCAGCCGGCCCAGAAGGTGCTGGCCTGGCGGCGGCCGTGTTGATGGACATAATGATGGAGCAGGTTCTTGTAACGCGCCACCAGCCCCGGCGTGGGCGGGTCGTCGTCGTAGGAGCCGAACAGGGCGGCGATGCCCCCTTCAATACCCCCCTCCAGGGGGGGAGATGGGGGGGTATCCAGGGCGCGCTCCATGCGGGCCAGGGTGTCCGGGTGGACGGCCACGTCCGCATCGAGGAAGACGAGCGCGTCGCCTTCAGCGGCCTCCGCGCCGCGATTGCGGGCGCAGGCCGGGCCGTGGGGCGATCCGTCCAGGCGGATGACCTGCGCGCCGGCCTGCCGGGCCACGTCGCCGGAGCCATCGGTAGAGGCGTCGTCCACCACGATCACCTGGTCCGGTGGCCGGGTCGAGGCGGCCAGCGCGTCCAGGCAGCGGCGCAGGTTCTCGCCGCCGTTGTGTACGGGGATGATGACTGATAGCTTGATGCTCATTCTTTGATGGCCCGGGCCGCCACAAAGCTGCCGGTGCGATACCGCCACCGCATGCCTTCCAATCGCTGGGCCGCTGTCAGCGCGCGTCGCACCAGGCGGATGAGCGGCGGCCAGCCCAGCCAGTTGGCAATCGCCACGGCGCCGGTTGCCATCAGGCGCGGGTTGTGCAGGATCGCCGTGGTCTCCAGGACCGTCAGGCCGACGGCTTCCAACTCCGCGCGCAATTCGTCCACGGTGTACGAGCGACCGATGTAGTACGGCGCCCGGCCCAGGCGGATGACCAGGCGCAGCAGCGGGTCAAAGACGTTCTGGCGGTTGTCCAGCGTGACGATGAGCCGGCCCGTCGGGTCCAGCACGCGCGCCAGCTCGCGCAGGCTGCGGCCCAGGTCGGCCGGGTCCGCAAAGTGATCCAGCGTCGAGGGAGATACGATGAGGGCGAAGGAGCCATCGGCAAAGGGCAGGCGGCGGACGTCGGCGGCGACGTAGGCTGCGCGTCGGCCGGGGTCCCGCTGCCGGGCTTTGTGCACGATGGCCGGCGACACGTCCAGGCCCACCACCAACCGGCCGTCGAGGTCGGTCAGGAACGCATCCGGCCCCAACGCCTCCTCGAACAGGTCAGTTTTGAGGGTGCAGCCGGCCGCCGGTGCGCCGCCCCAGCGTTCCACCAGGTTCAGGTGCGCCTGCCGCTTCATCTCGCCCAGGAACGGGTCCAGGTAGTGCGGCGCCGCGTCCATCCGCCGGGCCACGTCGTCCCACTGCGCCGGGCCAAGATCGGCGCCACCCAGCCGACCAAAATCCCGTCGCCACGGGCCGAGCCAGACCGTGCGCAATAGGCCCACCCGGTGGTAGCCGGCCTTCTCGATGGGCCGGAAGGCGACCTGGTTCTCCGGCACGACAACCGCCACGGCTCGATGGTAGCCGGCCTGGCGGAGCACCGGCTGCATATACGCCGAGCGCGCCGCCGCCACGTTCTGCCCCCGGTAAGCCGGGGCCGTAAACGATTCGTAGGGATAGACCTCGTCCGGGGCCAGCGCGATCTCGCGGGCCAGGTAGTCAATCCGGGCGCGGCCGGTGGCGACCCAGCAGGCGTGGATGATCTTTCCTTCGTGGCGAGCCACAAAGCACATCTGCCCGGCCTGGAGCCGTCGGCGCACCTCGGCCGGGTCCGTCTCGGGCCGGAAGGCGGCGTACTCGTCCACCTCGGTTTCCTGAAGCCGGCCGAAAGCCACCGGCAGGCAGGCAGCAACCTGGGGCGTTGGTTCGTCCAGCGAGCGTTCCAGCACCACGACCCGGCGATAGACCGTCTCGCCCAGGGCCTTGAACCACAGGCTGCCGACGCCTTCTTCCCGGAGCACCTGAACCGCGCGCCGCAGCGCCCGCGGCCACGTCCACCCGCCGATCATCGCTACTCTGGCTCCCGGCGCAGGGCCAGCACCGGCCGTAGCTTGCCGCCGACCGTGCGCGGCAACTCGTCTACAAAGGTAATGTTCGTGCTGACCCCCGCGCCAAAGCGGTTGGTGAATTTGCCCGCGATGCGGATGCTCGTCTGCGGCCGGTTGCACGTATCCATGGGCACGATGGCAATGTCGAAATGCGTGGGCGTGCGTTGTATCACCTGGTACTGCCAGATCGCCTGCTCGTCGGTGAACAGCGTGCGCACGGCCTGCGGATGCACGCGCCGGCCCGCCAGCTCGATCCAGTCATCGCTCCGGCCGTCCAGCGAGGCCAGCAGCGGCAGCGACCGGCCGCAGGGGCACGGTTCGGCGGCGAGGGTCGCCAGGTCGCCCAGGCGATAGTTGAGCAGCACCGTGCCCCGGCTGACCAGGTTCGACACCACCACGTCGCCGCTCGCGCCGGGCGGCAACGTCTGCCCGGCCCCGTCCACAATGCGCAGCGGGTACAGGTCCACGTTGAGGTGATAGCCCCGGTGTTGCTCGCACTCGAACCCGATCGGAAACGTCTCGATGGACCGATAGGCGCCGAACACCGGGATCCGAAACCGCTCCTGGATCATGCGCCGGGCCGAGTCTGACAGGCCATCGGAGCTATAGACGATGGCCCGGGGCCGGTGAAAGGGCGCGCCGGTGGACTCGATGTGGGCGAAGAGCAGCTCCAGGTACGAGCCATAGCTGCTGATGACGTCTGGTCGGAACTCGTTGAGCCGGGCCAGGTTGTCGGCCGGCGGGTCCAGCAGCGACAGGTATTGGCGGCGCAGGGCCATACCCGGCGGGGCCAGGCTGTGGGCCGCGCAGAACTGGGAGACCCTGTGGGTGGAGCTATAGGGCGGCGCGATGATCGCCTCGCGGTAGCCGGCCGTCTGGCCCACCGCCGCCGCGACAATGACGCGGAACCGTTCGCTATAGGCCCGGCTCAAAAAGAGCGCCCGCGTGTCGTAATAGACCGAGACCGGCGCGCCGGTGCTGCCGCCGCTTCGCAGGTGAAGATAGGCATCCAGCGGCCGGGCCGTGGAGACAAAGTACGCTGGGTCGCGCTGGACGGCAGCGCGTTCCAGCAGGGGGAGCCGACTCAGGTCCTCGGCGCGCTGGAAATCGGCCGGGCGCAGGCCCAGGCGGTCCATCGTCTCACGATAATACGGCACGCAGCGATAGGCATAGGCCACCGTTTGCCGCACACGCCGCGCCTGGTCGCGCTGGAGGACGGCCAGGGGCCGGAAGGGATAGCGGGCCTGGCCGCGCAGGTGATAGGCCAGGTACGCGCTCCAGAACAGACGTTCGGGGATCACGGTATTCTCCGCATTGCCTGCCATACGGCGATCAACTCGTCTATCGTGATCACTTGCCGCCAGAGCAGCAGACCGCCGTACCCGATGACGAACGCGCCGTACAGGGCCAGGTTGACCGGCCCGGACGACCGCAGCACGACCAGCGGCAGGAAAGGCACGCCCGGCAGGATCGCCAGCGCCCACGGCCGCAGCGAATAGCGCGTCACGCGCCTCACGCGCCAGGTAAAGGCCCCGGCGTACAGGGTCGAGGCCCCCAACGCGGCCAGGCAGCCGCCCAGGCTCCCCCAGGCAGCCACCAGCGGCAGCCCCAACGCCCAAAAGGCCACCAGCAAGACGCCGGCCGATTGCAGGGCCAGGCCGGGCCGGTCATGGATCAGGGCCAACAGGTTCGCCACACTGCTCAGGGCCAGGGGCAGCAACGCCAGGGTCAGTGGGACCAGATTGGCCGCCACCGGCCGGTAGGCCGGGCCGAACACCAGAGGCACCAGGTCATCGCCTACCAACAGCGCGCTGAACGCGACGAGCACCCCGCCGACAGCCAGCCAGGCCAGCAGTCGCTCGATCCAGCGGCGCATCGCCTCCACCTGTCCCTGGGTCCGCAGCGCGGTCAGCAGGGGGGCAAAAGCCAGGGTGAACTGCGGGACGGCCAGGGCCGCCGTCAGGTAGACGTTTTGGGCCAGCCCAAAATAGCCCACCTGGGCATAGTCGCCAGCGACGGCGCGCACCAGGGCCTCGCCGCTGCGGTGGAAGGTGGCCGTGAGCAGGTTGCTCCCGAAAAATACCAGGCCGAACCGGAGGTACGGGGCCAGGCGGCGCAGGTCCAGCCGCACGTGCGACCAGGCCAGGTAGGGCCTGACCCACCAGAGGCCGAGGCCCAACACTACCAGCTCGGTCAGGAGCAGGGCCAGGCCGGCTCCGCGCAGGCCGCCCAGCAGAAAGCCGGGGGGCAACAGGGCCAACGAGACCCACTGGCCCACGATCTCGCCGGCGCCCCACCGGGCCGCCCGGTTGAGGCCCAGAAAGAAGGCGTAGAAGAGATTGCCGGCGGCCTGCACGAACACCACGCCGGCCACCAATGCCAGCAGCAGCGGGTCCAGGTCGCGCAGCCAGAGGAGGGTGAAGAGCAGGAACAGGCCGGCGGCCAGCGCGCCGCTCACCAGGCGCACGGCCAGCAGGCGGCCGAAGAACCAGCGCAACCCCTCCGTGTCGCCCTGCAGAACGAACTGCGGCGCGTAGCGGCCGATAGCCTGGAGCAGGCCCAATGCGCTGAGCAGCACGAACCAGGCGGCGAGCGTGGTGACCAGGGCCAGGCGGCCATAATCCGCTGGTCCCAGCAGGCGCGGCACCAGGACAGCATACAGGAACCCGCCGACCACGAGGCCGCCTCGCTGCACGGCCAGCCAACCGGCGTGGCGCACCGTGGCCTGGGTCTGAAAGACAGGGCTGTCATTGAGTCTCAGTAGATGGAAATTTGTGCTCTTGCAGTCTGCCAGGTCCAGGCCTGGGTGACCGCCGAGCGCGAAGCGGCAGGTCGCACTCCCTGCGGTCGCCGCTTTGAGCAACTTTTTCCATCTACTGAGTCTCTGGGATGAACTGACAGGCACGGCCACGATCCTAACGCTCTTCCAGATAGGCTCCTTCGTCGTCCAGGCTCCAGAGATCGTGCGCCTCGCCCAGCAAGTTCCGGGCAGCCAGTAGGCCGGCGAGCATAGAGTGGTCCAGGTTGTTGTAACGGTGCATCCCGTTGCGGCCGATGGTCTGCAAGTTCTCCAACGTCGCCACAAAGTCCCGGATCAATGCTACCGCCTGGCGATAGTCCCGGTCATACAAGGGGTAGGCCTTGGGCTGGCGAAATACCACGCCATCCAGCACGCCCCGGCCCGCTGCCAGTTGCAAAGCGGCCAGCTCGTCAACCGTCTGCTTGAAGAGGGTGGCGTCAGACATGGACCACAGGTCATCGCCCTCGGTGCAAAAGTATTCCAGGCCCAGGCTGGTCGTGGCCGGGTCTGGGACCATGGCCGCGCTCCAGTTCTTAAAGTTCTGAATGCGGCCTACACGGACCTGGGGTTCATGCACATAAAGCCAGTTGTCGGGGAACAGCTCAGCCTGATCCACGATGAGGCCCACCAGGATGAACGAGCGATACCGCAACGCTTTAGCCGCGCGCAACACCGGCTCCGGCGGCAACGGGTCGAGCCGAAAGATCAGCTCGGGCAGGGGCATACTGGAGATCAGGTGCTGGATGGGCATATCGTCGAACTGTCCATCGCGCCGCGCCACGACGCTCACCACGCGGCAGCCTTTTAGCCGCAGGCGCACGACCTCGGCTTGCCGGCACACCTGACCGCCTCCGCGCTCCACGGCCTCCTGGAACCGCTGCCACATCATCCCCGGCCCCAGGCGGGGATAGTAGAACTCGCGGACCAGCGACCGGGCGCGGTTGTTACCAAACAGAGCATCAGATACTGCTACGGTCAGCGACAGGTTGCGGATGCGTTGAGCCGCCCAATCGGCCTGAATGGCCTGACCGGGCAGGCCCCACACCTTTGCGGTATAAGAACGGAAAAAGGTCTCGTAAAGCCGTGCGCCAAAGCGGTTAATGATCCAGGTCTCAAAGCTGTCCTCGTCCCGTCGTGGCCGCAGCCGCACCCATAGATAGCTCGCCAGGATGCGCAGGCCCTCGGCCGGGCCCAGATTCCGCAACGTGTCCCAGAGTTCCAGGGGATACTGGAAGAAACGGCGGCGGTAATAAATGCGCGACTGGCGGGGGACCCGGAGCAGGTCTGCCCCCAGCATCTCCCGCCAGAGTTGTTCGATTTCGGGGATCCTGGTGAAGAAGCGATGCCCGCCTATATCAAAGCGATAGCCCCGGTAGACCTCGGTCCTGGCAATCCCTCCGATATGGGACGTTTTCTCCAAGACGACGGGGCTGATCCCGTGCCGGGCCAGTTCATAAGCAGCGGCCAGCCCGGCCGGGCCAGCCCCGATCACAACGACATATGAATCAGTCATGACTGGATTCAGTGCAAGATACGGCTCAGGAAAAGCCTGGTACGTTCATGTCGGGCTGCGGTGAACAATGCTTCCGGCGTGGTCTCCTCGATGATCTGCCCCCCATCCATAAAGACCATGCGGTCGGCTGCGGCCCGGGCAAAACCCATCTCATGCGAGACCACCACCATGGTCATCCCTTCCTTCGCCAGGGCCAGCATCACGTCCAACACCTCCTTGATCATCTCCGGGTCCAGGGCCGAAGTCGGCTCGTCAAAGAGCATGATCTTGGGGTTCATAGCCAGCGCCCGGGCGATGGCTACCCGTTGCTGTTGGCCGCCGGATAGCTGGCCGGGGAACGAGTCGGCTTTTTCGGGGATGCCCACCTTGGCCAACAGGTCCCGCGCGATGTTCTCCGCCTCCACCGCTGAGCGACCGCGCACGATACGTTGAGCCAGGGTGATGTTCCCCAGGGCCGTCAGGTGGGGAAAGAGATTGAACTGTTGAAAGACCATGCCCACCTCAGCCCGCACCCGGTTGATATTGGCCGCATCGGTGAGGGGGATGCCATCCACGACGATCCGCCCGGCATCCGGCGTCTCCAGGTGATTGATGCACCGCAACAAAGTACTCTTGCCAGAGCCGCTTGGCCCGATGATCACTACCACCTCGCCCCGCTGGACTTGCAGGCTGACGTCGTTGAGGGCGTGGACCCGGCCAAAGCGTTTATGGACGTGTTCGATCTGGATGATGGGTTCACTAGTGGACATAGGCCGACCTCTTTTCAATATAATTCACTATCCGGGCGGCGAACAGGGTCATGATCAGGTATAGCATGGCCACCATGCTCCAGGTCTCCAGGCTCAGGTAGGTGGAAGCCATGAACTCGCGCCCGCGCCGGGTCATGTCGGCCACAGCGACCACCGAGACCAGCGAGGAATCCTTGAGCAGGGTCACGAACTCGTTGCCCACCGGGGGCAGGATCACCCGGATCGCCTGGGGCAGGATCACATAGCGCATGGCCTGGCCATAGCTCATGCCCAACGAGCGCGCTGCCTCCATCTGGCCCTTGGAGATGGACTGGATGCCAGCGCGAAAGATCTCGGTCATATAGGCCCCGTAGCAGATGGTGATGCCGGTCACCGCCGTCCAGAAGGGATCGAGGCGCATCTCCATGAGCCACCGGCCGCCGGCAGACCAGAAAGGTAACAGAACCTGGCCGATCCCCTGCAAGACCTGCGGGAAGGCAAAATATAGGAACAGGAGTTGCACCAACAAGGGGATGCCCCGGATCACCTCCACATAGATGGAAGATACACCCCTGATGAGGGGGTTGCGGGCCAGGCGACTCATGCCGCCAATGAGACCAACGATCAGGATCAGGACAAACGAGATCACCGTGATGCTGACGGTGATCCAGATGCCATCGGCCAAAAAGACCACGATGCGTTGGAAGGGGTCCGGCCGCCAGAGGACCAAGAGGCCAACGAACAAAACGACCGCCAGTTCCAGCAACCACCAGCGATCCTGGGACATATGGACCACGACCCGCCCAAGCTGCGAGATATTGGCCAGGGCCAGCACCAACACGCCACTGATGATCAGGATACGAACCAGGACGGCGAGGCCCTGGAGCAAGTCGGAGCCAATGATCTCAGGGCTGAAATAGACCACCTGGAGGCCAGCGATCAGCACTGCCGCGAGCGTCAGCAGCAGCCACCGATAGCCCCGCACTGCAGCAGGCATGTTTTTCTCCTTTGCGCATTAATCAACCCTCCCGCAGGTCAAAGTATCCCAACCTGCGGGAGGGTAGAGACCTGGAGGGACTGTGGTTCTTCGTTGCTGCCCCCCATGATCACTCTGCTGGCTTGCTCAGCCACTTGTCTTCCAGTTGCTTGATGATGCCCCGGCCCAGGACGATCTTGAGACCCTTGTTGATCCGCTCCAGGATCTCTGGGGCCCCCTTGCGCACGGCGATACCATAATACTCCTCGGTGAAGGGCTTCCCCACGGCCTTGAGCTTGGGCTTGTGGAGGTTAACGTACCCGATGGCCAGGGGGTTATCCGCGACCACGGCGTCAATCTGACCGTTGACCAGGTCCATATAGGCCAGGTCAATGGTATCATAAGTCTTGAGGGTGGCGCCGGTGATCTTTTCGATCTCCATAGCCCCGGTGGTGCCGATCTGGGCACCGCAGACATGGCCGGCCAGGTCCGCCGGCTTCTCGATCCCGGTCTGTTCTGCCCGCACTACGATGAGCTGGCCGGCGTTATAGTAGGGGTCCGAAAAGTCGAACTGCTTCTTCCGTTCCTCGGTGATAGTCATGGACGAGATAGCCGCGTCATACTGCCCGGCGGCCATGCCGGCCAGAAGCGGGTCCCAGGCCACATTGACGAACTCCACCTCCAGGCCTACTTCCTGGGCGATGGCCTTCATCAGGTCTATGTCAAAACCCACGATCTCCTTGCTCGTTTCGTCCACGTACTCAAAAGGCGGCCAGGTAGCATCGGTGGCCACGGTGATCTTGAGCTTGGGTACGGCCGTGGGGGGCGCCGCTGTGGGCGTAGGAGCGGCAGCCGGCGGACACTGCGTCGCCAGCAGCATGACGGCCAGGACCAGGCTGGCCAGGGTCAGGTAAACATTTCTCCGCGACATGATACTCTCCTCCCAAGTTTGAAAATCAGGTGCGGCTTGATCGAACGGCTGACAGGTCGCTTCTGTTTCCCGGCCTCACCTCCTTTCCGTGGTTCGCGCTGCTGAGATTGGGCCGTTGGTGCTGACTGTATTATACCACCCCCTTCTGGTATGTCAATATCCATCCTTCCTGGCGCACGTGGGGTTTGAAACCTGGCGAGTGGTGTCATTCGCCAGGGGAATCCGATTGCTCGCCCCCACGCTCTGCGTGGGGGCGAAACGCCCAGTCGCGCGGCCAGGAAGGCCTGGCTGGTAGCCCAAAATGACTGTTGACACCCAGAAACGAGTCTGCTATACTGGCCCTGTTCATTTGCTCGAAGCGGGTCTGTGACCCGCCGCTTCGCGCTCGGCGGTCAGTGCGAAGCCTCAGGCCTGGGCCTGGCAGACCGCCGAGGAGCACGAACGGCGGGGGGCACACCGCCGCGAGCATGAAGATCTCGTTTGGGAGGGCTGGTTGCGAGTTGCCATCGTTCATGACTGGCTCAACCAATATGGCGGCGCGGAACGGGTGTTGGAGGCATTGCACGCCCTCTACCCGGACGCGCCGGTCTTCACGGCCATGTACGCCCCGGCCGCCATGCCCCTGGCCTACCGCACCTGGGACATCCGCACCTCGTTCCTGCAACGCTTGCCCCTGGTCACGACCCGCCACCAGTTCTACCTCATGCTCTATCCCCGGGCCATCGAGAGCTTTGACCTGGCGGCCTATGACCTGGTGCTGAGTTCGTCCAGCGCGTTTGCCAAAGGGGCCATCGCCGGGCCACGTGCCCCGCACGTCTGCTATTGCCATACCCCCATGCGCTTTGGCTGGGACTATGCCGGGTACGCGCGCCATGAGCATATCCCAGCCCTCGTGCGCTGGCTCCTGCCCCCTTTCATCCGCCGTGTCCGCGAGTGGGACCGGCGCACCGCCGACCGGGTGGACTGTTTCATCGCCAACTCGCGCAACGTGGCGGATCGCATCCGGCGGTACTATGACCGCGATTCTGTCATTATACAGCCGCCGGTGGACATGTCCCGGTTCTGCCCGGTGGATCGGTCCGAGGTGGGTGACTACTACCTGGTGCTCTCCCGGCTCGTCCCCTACAAGCGGATTGACCTGGCGGTGCGCGCCTTTGCGCTCCTCGACAGACCATTGTTGGTAGCCGGCGATGGCCGGGCCAGGCCGGATTTGGAGGCCATCGCCCCGCCGAACGTGCGCTTTTTGGGCCGCGTCCCCGATGCGGACGTGCCGGGCCTCTATGCCCGCTGCCGGGCCTTCATCTTCCCCGGCGAGGAAGACCTGGGCATCGCGCCGTTGGAGGCGATGGCCGCGGGCCGGCCGGTCATCGCCTACGCCGCCGGGGGCGCGTTGGAGACCGTGATCGAGGGCCAGACCGGCGTCTTTTTCCGGGAGCAAACCCCGGAATCGCTGGCCCAGGCCGTGCGTGATCTAGAGACCCTGGAGTTTGACCCGGTCGTCCTGCGGCGGCAGGCCGGGCAGTTCGACATAACCTCGTTCCAGGCCCGCGTCCGCGCCGTGGTGGATGAGTGCGTGGGCCGGGGCGTGCGGAGGATAGCATAACGTGAGCCGACCACTCTGGTTCGTAGCCCTGCTCAAGCGAGCCTTTCCCGGCCGCTTCCTCATGGCCCGGCTGACCCGGCTGCCCCTTGTCGGACCGGCCGTGGACCGACTGCTCTTCGCCGGCGATGACATCATCTACCTGCCCCTGAACCAGGCGATCCCGGTGCACGAGTCGCCGGAGATGCCCGGCGAGATGGTGCTGCCATCCCAGGTGGTGGAGCATTTCATCGAGCAGGCCAGCGTCCACTGGATCATGGACGTCTGTATCTGCCGGGACGCGGCCCATTGCCACGATTACCCGGTGGACCTGGGCTGTCTGTTCCTGGGCGAGGCGGCGCTGGGGATCAACCCCCGGCTGGGCCGGCGCGTGACGAAGGAGGAGGCCCTGGCCCATGTGCGCCGCGCCCGCCAGGCCGGCCTGGTGCACATGGTCGGCCGTAACAAGCTGGATACCGTCTGGCTGGGCGTGGGGCCGGGCGACCGGCTGCTCACCATCTGCAACTGTTGCCCCTGCTGCTGCCTGTGGCGGATACTGCCCCACCTCACGCCCCAGATCGGCGACAAGGTGGCGCGGATGCCCGGCGTGACCGTCACCGTGACCGACCGGTGCATCGGCTGCGGGACGTGCGCCGAGGACGTGTGTTTCGTGGATGCCATCCACCTGGACGGCGGCCGGGCGGTCATCACGGATGCCTGCCGGGGCTGCGGCCGGTGCGTGACCGTCTGCCCACAGGGGGCCATCGAGTTAGCCGTTGACGACGGCCGGTTCCTGGAGGAATCAGTCCACCGGCTGTCCGCGCTGGTGGACGTATCGTGAGGAGACCTTCGCGGGGCGCACCCCGTGGCACGAAAATACGCCGGTGTGCTCCCACGGGGTCCCCCTCGTTCCCACGCTCCGCGTGGGAACGGCAGGGGGACGTTCCCCCTCGTTCCCACGCTCCGCGTGGGAACGCCAGGGGGACGCTCCGCGTCGTGGGGGCAGTGCCACGCCCACGCAGAGCGTGGGCGCGAGCACGGAAAATACGTTCCCCCTTCCCCCTCGTTCCCACGCTCCGCGTGGGAACGCCAGCGGGACGCTCCGCGTCGTGGGGGCAGTGCCACGCCCACGCAGAGCGTGGGCGCGAGCACGGAAAATACGTTACCCCTTCCCCCTCGTTCCCACGCTCCGCGTGGGAACGCCAGGGGGACGCTCCGCATCGTGGGGGCAGTGCCACGCCCACGCAGAGCGTGGGCGCGAGCACCCCCGCGTGCTTCGCACGGCGGGTTTCCCCCTTCCCCTCGTTCCCACGCTCCGCGTGGGAACGCCAGCGGGACGCTCCGCGTCGTGGGGGCAGTGCCACGCCCACGCAGAGCGTGGGCGCGAGCACGGATGGCGGCGCCTATGGAAACGCGCCCTACGACCACCC
>Ga0209227_1001995_pt1 | contig 15107 bp, 14 predicted proteins | sample YNPBryantNP2012_FD_185815 | JGI IMG/M metagenome (GOLD analysis project Ga0209227, IMG submission 185815) | Anoxygenic and chlorotrophic microbial mat microbial communities from Yellowstone National Park, USA - YNP Bryant NP 2012 (SPAdes)... ...
CCGGCCCCGCCTCTTGCCATCTTTCGATATTTCTACTAGACTCGTAGATTGCCGCGCCCGCCGCCGCGCAGCGTTGCGGGCGGCGGGATTCTGACGCAGAACGAAAGGGGCCTGCAAGGTGATGAAGGAGGAAAATCCGGCGGGCAAGAAACGGCTCGGCTTCTTTGAGCGGTATCTGACACTCTGGGTCGCTGTGTGCATGGCGGCCGGAGTGGTGCTGGGCAAGTTGCTGCCGGATGCGATCGGGTCGTTGCGCGGCCTTGAGTTCGGCGCCGGCAGCCAGATCAACGTGCCCATTGCCGTGCTCATCTGGCTGATGATCATCCCGATGATGATGAAGGTGGACTTCGCCGCCATTCGCCAGGTGGGACGGCGCCCGCGCGGGCTCCTCATCACGCTGTTTGTCAACTGGCTGGTGAAGCCGTTTTCCATGGCGCTGTTTGCGTGGTTCTTCTTCCGCATCGTGTTTTCCCCGTGGATCGCAGCGGCTGACGCCGACCAGTACATTGCGGGCTGCATCATTCTGGCCGCCGCCCCCTGCACGGCGATGGTTTTCGTCTGGAGCTATCTGAGCGACGGCGACCCGGCCTACACGCTGGTGCAGGTCTCCGTGAACGACCTGATCATGCTGGTGCTGTTTGCGCCGATCGTGCGGTTCCTGGTCAGCGGCGCGTCCAGCCTCGAGGTCCCGTTCCGCGTGCTTCTTTATTCCGTTCTGGTTTTCATCGTGATTCCCCTGACGGCAGGCGTGCTGCTGCGGCGCTGGCTGATCCGGCGCCACGGCATCGCGTGGTTCGAGCAGGAGCTTCTGCCGCGGTTCGCGCCGGTCAGCATGAGCGCGCTGCTGGTGACGCTGCTGCTGATCTTCGCTTTCCAGGCGGACAACATCACCGGCAAGTTCCTGCACGTGGTGCTGATCGCCGTGCCCATTCTGATCCAGGTGTACTTCAACTCCTCGCTGACTTACGGCCTGATGCGGCTGCTGAAGGTCAACTACGAGGTGGCGGCGCCGGGCGCGCTGATCGGCGCGAGCAATTTCTTCGAACTGGCCGTCGCCACCGCGATTGCGCTGTTCGGGCCCGAATCGGGCGCCGCCCTGGCCACGGTGGTCGGCGTGCTGATCGAGGTCCCTGTGATGTTGTCCGTGTGCGCCGTCTGCGTGAGGACGCGGCACTGGTTCGCGCCCGCGCGGGCGGCAGGCTGAGGAGGTACACGCCATGCTTTCCAGCATCCTGGTGGCGACGGACGGATCGGAGGCCGGCGACCGGGTCGTGGAATGCGCCCGCGGTCTCGCGCGGGTGGGCGCGCGGCGCGCCACGCTGGTCCACGTGTTTTCCGTGCGCGACGTGGGCGGCCTGTATGAATCCCTGCGGCAGCAGCTGCTGCCGAAGCTGGAGTCGCAGGCCCGCCTGTTGCAGGAAGCGGGGATGGAAGTCCGGCTGGAGACTCCGCTGGGCTTCCCGGCCAATGAAATCGCGCGCATCGCGCGGAAGCAGGAGGCGAAGCTCCTCGTGGCCGGCACGCATGGCGCCTCGCTGGCGCGGGAGAAGGTGCTTGGCTCCACGGCGTCGGAACTCCTGCACAATCTGCAGTTGCCCTTGCTGCTGCTGCGCATTCAGATCCTTGAAGAGGACGGCGGCGCACGCTGCCGCGCCGCCTGCGAGGAACTGTTCCGCAACATTCTGTTTCCGACCGATTTTTCCGACAATGCCGCACACGCGTTCGTGTTTCTGGAGCACATCGTCCGCGAGGCCCGCTCGCGCGTGACGCTGCTCCACGTGCAGGACCGGACGCGGATCGAGCGGCACCTGAAGCACCGGCTGGAAGAATTCAACGCCATCGACGCCGAGCGCCTGGCAGGGATGAAGCTGCGGCTCGAGCAGTGCGGCGCCTTGGAGGTGGCCGCGGAACTCCCCTACGGCCTGCCCATTCAGGAGATCCTCGACCGCGCGCGCCAGGGCGATTTCTCGCTCATCCTGATGGGCGCGCAAGGGCGCGGTTTTTTTGCGGAGGTCTTCCTCGGCAGCGTCGCCAGCCAGGTGGCCCGCCTTGCTCCGCTCCCTGTGCTCTTCGTGCCGGCGCTGCGCTAGCGGAGCCGGAGGCGCGAAGAAAAAGGACAATTCAGGCGCCGCTCTGTCCGCCCGCAGGCGCCAGCTTCATGCGCGCCGCGGCCAGCTTGTCGAGCGCGGTCTGGTAAGCGGCGGAGAACAGCGCTTTCGCCTCCGGCTCGGCCAGCGTGCGTGTGCCGATCATCTGTTTCAGATCTTCGGGAGCTCTGCCCGTTTCAGCGATGAGCCGGGCCGCTCCCGCTGCCGTGGCCGCGGCGGCGCGCTCGGCCGCGGGCCGCGGAAGGCCCGCCTGCACGGCTGCATCGCGGAGGGCTTCCAGCACCGGATAGAAGTATGTCGGCCCCACGGCGGTCAGTGCTGTGGCGGCTTCCATCAGCGATTCATCCAGCCGGATGGTGTGGCCAAACACGGCCAACAGGGCGTCGACGAACGGCAGGTCGCCGGCCGGGACCGAGCGGCCGAGACAATGCGGGTTCATCCCGGCGCCGACGAGCGAGGGCGTGTTGGGGATCACGCGGACGATCTTCGCCGCAGGGCCCAGGCGCTCCTGCATCCAGCCTGTTTGAATGACCGCGGCCAGCGAGACGATCCAGGCGCCGGGCCGCAGGGCCGCGCGAACCTCGTCGAGCACCGGAAGGACCGCGTTCGGCGGCACGGCCACAAAGACGACGTCGCCGGCGGCTGCGGCCTCGGGGTTGCTTTGCGCCGCCCGGATGCCGAGCCGCGCCGCCAGGGCGGCGGCTTTGGCTGCGTCCGCATCGGAGGCGATGATCTGTTGCGCGGGCACGCCGACGCGAATCAGCCTTTCGGCAAACACTCCGGCAATGATCCCGGCCCCGAGAAACGCGTACTGCCTGTTGCGCAAATCATCGATGCTCATCCTGCGTCTCCTTTTCTTCCGCTCCGGCCTCCTGCCGCGGCAGGCCCCGGGACGCCACATGGCCGGGCGCCAGCAGCAAGGGCACGGGCGCATGGCGAATGACATGGTGGCTTTCGCTCCCGAGCAGCACTTCGCTGACCAGGCCCTTGCCGCGCGCGCCCATCACGATCAGGGTGGCGCCTTTCAGGCCGGCGCAACGGATGATTTCCTCTCCGGGGTTGCCCGACGCCAGAAGCGTTTCCGCTCGCGCCTGCGATTCGGCCTGCAACTCCGACAGCATGCGGCGGAGCCGCGCCTCGTCAATGTCATCGTGCCCGGCAGGCGCCGCGCCCGGCGAGGGCCGCTTGGCGGGCTGCACATGCAGGAGGGTGACCTGTTCCGCTCCCCTTGCGGCGAGGGCCTTCACCAGCCGGAAGGCCAGCTCGGCCGTATCGCTGAAATCGGTCGGATGGAGAATGTGCGCGCCGATCCATGCGCCGGTTTTCCGGCAGCAGGTCCAGTGCGGGTCCTCATCGCGGGCCTGGAGCGCCAACACGGGCGTGCCCGTGCGGCCCAGCACCTCGAGCACCGTGCTGCCCACGAGCAGATCGTGGATGAGCGAACCGCTCCGCGTCGCCATCGCAATGAGGCCTGCGCGGAACCGCCCGGCGGCGGCAAGAATTTCCTCGCAGGCCTTGCCAGGCAGAACCTCCGTGGCCACCTCCAGCCCGGCCCGCCGGAGCATCTCCGCCTGTGCCTGGAGCCGCGGCTCGATCAAAGGTTCGACCACCGGCCGCATGTCCCGGTAATGGCGCATGCAGAGAGCGTGGAGCAGCAAGGCGCGGCTGGCGCCGAAACGTCGCCACCCGGCGACGCAACGAACCAGCTGGTCTGAGGCCGCCGACAGGTCCGAGGCAACCAGGATCCGCTCAAACATACCTGTTTCTCCCGCGCCGCCGCTGCGGGGCGGCCGGCGCTGTCATGCTGCAATGCCGTATATGTGCACCAGGGACATGTAAATGCCGGCGGCGAGGAAGACGCCTCCGGTGGCCAGGCGCGCGTACCGCTCCACCTGCGCCAGCCGGTCCAGCGCCGCGCCCAGCGACCGGGCGCCGGCCGCCAGCATCCATGCAAAAACAATCACCGGCAGCCCGGTTCCGACGCCGTACAGCGCCGGCAGCGCCAACGCCGATTCATACCGGACCGCCAGCGGGATCAGGCTCCCGAAAAACAGGGCCGCCGAAACCGGGCAAAACGACAGCGCGAAAAGAATGCCCATCAGGGCGGCCCCCCACAGGCCCGTGCCGCGGAACCTGTCCTCCAGCGGCGCGCTGGAGAGGCCTCCGGCAAACCGGAAATCGAGCAGCCCCAGCAGAAACATGCCCACCAGGATCAGCAACAGGCCGAGCCATTTGTTGATATGGGACTGGAGAAACTGCGACAGCTGCGGAACCGACATCAGGCTGGCCGCCACCGCCGCCGCGATGCCGACGTAGGCCGCGGCCCGCCCCGCCGAATAGAGCATGCCGAACGCAAAAACCAGCCGCGGCGAGCGCACGCCTTTCGTCAGCCAGGATATGGCAGCAAGATTGGTCGCCAGGGGACAGGGGCTGGCTGATGTGAGGACCCCGAGCCACAAGGCGGCGCCGGCTGCGAGCAGGATGTCCGGAGTCATAATTTCTTCAGATAAGCCCGAATTTCGCCTTCTATATATTGCGAAAATGTCTTTTTGTCCTGCACCAGTTCCCAGACTTTTTCCAGGTTCTTCCACTCCGCCTGCTCGCCGTTCCTGATGCGGACGATCACCACGGACTTGGTGAACAAGTCAAAGTCCCGGACGAAATGACGGTTCTGCGGGAGCTGGACGTTCGTCGGAAGCCACTCGACGCGGCCGGCCGCCAGGGCGTCGGCGAACGCGGACTTCAGGGTCTCTTCCGTCAGGGCCTCGATCTGCCGGCAAGTGGGGCACCGGACCGACGTGTAGAAGTAATACACGCGAACCTTGCTCTCTTTCGCTCCGGCGGGGGTGGCGGGCTCGGCCCGGCTTTGGCTGGCCGAGGCGGCCGGCGGCGGCGCGGCGGCCTCGGCGCCCGAGGCCCCGGAACGCAGTTGCTGCCAGACAATCAGCCCCGCGCTCACGGCGACATAGGCAAGCAGCGCATTTTTCACCAGCGGTTTCCACGACATGCCGTCTGATGCTCCCTCAGGCCATCTGTTGCGCGAGCACCGACATCAGCTCGTCCGGCGGAGGTACGCGTCCCTCCACCACCACCTTGCCGTCCACCACGAGGGCGGGCGTGCGCCGGATGCCGTAGCTCATCATTTCCTTGATGTCGGTGACCTTCTCCAGCCGGTAGCCAACCTCCAGGTTCTTTGCGGCGGCCTCGACGTTTTCGGCCAGCCGCTGGCAATTGCTACAACCGGGTCCCAATATCTTCAATTCGAGCGATTTTGCGGATTCCGACACGATGCCATCCCTCCTCAGGAAACGCGAACAGCCGCCGAGCCGTCCAGCGAGCGGATGCCCGCGGCCTTTTCGGCTCCGCGCAGCAGTTCGACGATCTCCGGCGCGGTCAACCGGTAGAACACCTGCAAGCCGCGCCGCTCATCGACCACCAGCCCGGCCACGCGCAGCTGAGCCAGATGCCGGGACATCGTGGAGTCATCCGTGCCGCTCATGCGGGCGAGTTCGCATACGCAGCGCTCGCCGGAGGCGGCAAGCTCCTCCATCGCCCAGATCCGGAGCGGATGGGCCATGGCTTTGAAAACCCGGGCCATCCGCGCGGCCCGGCTCCTGGCTTCAGACATGCTCGTGGGTAATTTTACCACTGTCCCTGCAATTTTGCAAGAAAACGCAGTTAGCATTATTTTTCAATCTATTGCGCGTCACCTCCGCCGGCTGCGCCTGGCGCGGCGGCTGTCTGCGAAGTCCGGCGCCGGGTGTTCATCACCGCTGCCTTGGCTGTCTCCTGCGGGCAACGATCCGACCGGGAAGCGTCCCGCCTTCGCTGGAGATGAACCAGATACCGGCTTTGGACTGCATTTGGCCTTGACAAGCCGGTTCGCTCATGCAATTATATGCATAGGCGTATATAGGCAGGAGCATGCAGCCCCTTCACAAGATTCTTCGGGCATTGGCCGATCCGAACCGGTTGAGAATCCTCAACCTGCTGCTCGCCGAACCGTTGTGTGTGTGCGAGCTGGAGATGTTGCTCGGGCTGCCGCAGCCCTTGTTGTCGCGGCACCTCGCTTATCTGCGGGGCGCCGGCCTGGTGCTCGACCGCAGGATTGGCGCGCGCGTTCAGTACTCGCTTGCCGAAGGTCCGGAAGCATTCAACCGGATGAAGCAATGCCTGGAGGGCGTTCTTTCGAGCGAGGAAGTCTATCGCGAAGACAGGCAGCGTCTTCTTGAGTGGCGCGGCGGCTGCTGCTCAGCCCGGGAGGCTGCGCCGGAAGTTTCCGCGGGAAGGATTTTGACGAAAGGAGCCTGAATCATGAAAATCAAGGTCCTCATGTGCAACTGCAAAGGATTGTGCGATTCCTTCAAGAACACCAACTTCAACACACTGCCCTTCCAGGTGGAGAGCGAACTCGATGTAACGTACGTCGCGCTTCACCCCCAGACCTGCGGGCAGGGCGGCAACGAGATGCTCGCCGACCTGATGAAGAGCGCCGACGGCGACACCTGGATCCTCAGCGCCGCCTGCGCGCCCGCGGCACAGGAAAAGCTGTTCCGCAAGGTCATGCGGCAGACCGGTTTCCCGCCGGAGCGCTTCGTCGCGGTCGACATCCGCATGACCGACAACGAAGGCGTGCTCCAGCGGGTTCGCGAGGCCGTCGAGCAGATCCTTCAGCGCAAGGCGGACAAGGAAGACCCGGTGGAAGAGCTGCTGGGCGGCTGCGAATGCGCGCAGCTTGCGGCCGAAAAGAAGCAGCAGTAAGGGGCGGCGATGTCGAAGCTGAAAGTGCCCAGAGAGAAAATCCCGTGGTATCCGACGGTCAACCCCGACCTTTGCATCCACGACCAGGAATGCATCAATTTCTGCAAGAACAACGTGTTCGACTGGGACGATGCGCTGGGCGTGCCCGTGGTGGCGCGTCCGTACAATTGCGTGGTCGGCTGTGACGCCTGCGCGAAGATCTGCCCGTCGGAAGCCATCTCGTTCCCCCCGATGGAGGAATTCAAGGCGACGCTGCGGCGGCTGATCGCCGAAGAGCAGGAGGTGTCGAACGCAGTCGCCGCAGGCCGCGTCAGCCCCGAGACGAACTGACGGGGGCGCCGGGACGGGGGTTGAGCCGCAAACGGCTCCGACCTAGACTGGGTGCGGAGTGCTGATCACACGACGGACTTCGTGCCATCGTCGCGGAGCCGGAGGAGTGCTCCTCTGCATGCTCTGGGCGTGCCTGTCCATGGCTTTGGCGCAGGATGGGCCGTGGAACCACCGCGTGCTGCTCGCCGCCTCGGCCGACGGCCTGAACTGGGAGGTACAACCCGGCATTCTGGCCGAACGGGCTTCGGTTCCGGAACTTTTCCTTGGCCCCGAAGGGCGGCCGATTGTCCTGTTTGTCGACGCCGGCGCCATGCCGGAAAGGATCGGCGCAATGGAACAGGCCGCCGATGGATCCTGGAGGCGCGTGCCCACGAACCTGAAGGGCGTGGATCCCAACGTGGTCCGGCTGGCCGATGGCAGTTATCGCGCCTATGTCAAGGCGAACCTTGATGGCGCCATCGCCGCGTATGCCTCTTCCGACGGCTTGAACTGGGAGCCGCTCGGCGAAGTCTTCCGCGATGCGCGCTACCCGAACGCGACCGACCCGGATGTTTTCGAGACGCCGGACGGGTGGGTAATGCTGCTGTCGCTCGGCCCGCGGCTGCTGCGATGCACGTCCGCCGATGGCCTGCGCTTCACAACCGACGGCATGGTGCTCGATTTTGGCGGCTCGGTTTCCGACACGGCGCCTGTTCCGGGAGGCTGGCGGACCTTCTTCCACGTGAATGCAAACCCCGCCGCCGGCGGCCGCATGCGGATCCGCTCCGCGTTCACCGCGGATGGCAGGACGTGGGTGGTGGAAGATGGCGACCGCCTCGTCGCCCCGCCCGAGGGGCCCGCTTCGCTTGGCGTGGCCGACCCCGCGCCGATCCGGCTTGCCGACGGCTCGTGGCTGATGGCGATCAAATCTTTCATCGCGCCCCCCGCTCCCGCGGGGCCGCGGCCCGGCGGCATCCGAAGCCACCGTGTTGCCAGCGCCACCAGCCCGGACGGTCTTCTGTGGGTGCGAGACGAGGGCATCCGCGTGGAACACGCCTCTGTGCCGTGCGCCATCAACGACTCGGACCAGCGCGTGATCCTTTACTTCGTCAAGCCTTCCGCCGAGCCGGGCAAGCCGGAGACGGCGGCCTGCGCGGTCTCGGCCGACGGCATGCAATTCGAACCCGAGCCGTCTTTCGGGATCGAAGGCTTGAGCACTCTCAAAGCCGTGGATCCTTCCATCGTGAAGGACGACGAGGGCAGATTCCGGCTTTACTATCTGGCCTCGAACCACCCCGGGGATCCGGCGCAGGGCCCCAATCCTCACGCCATCCATCTCGCCATCTCCGACGATGGCGTTCACTTCCGGGAGATCGGGCCGGTTTTCGAATACCCCGATCTGGCGGATCCCGACGTGTTCCGTTTCGGCGGCCAGTGGCTGATGTACGTGTTTTCCAGAGACCGGACGATCATCGCGCGCTCCGGCGACGGTCTGCGTTTTGAGTATGCGGGCGTGCTGGATTTGCCGGGCTGGGGCACAACCGCGCCGGTGCTGCTGCCCGACGGCAGATTGCGCCTGTATGCCTTCGAGCAGCGTGTGCCCGCGGGCAATGCCGTGCGCAGCTTCCTGTCCGAAGACGGCATTCACTGGACGCCCGAGCCCGGCGACAGGCTGCGCGCCGGCCCCGGGGAGCAGATCACCGATCCTTTCGTGATCCCCTGGCGGGGCGGCTACAAGATGTATTTCAAAACTACGCCCGTGTTCGCGGCCCCAGCGTCCGGCCCCTTCTTCACCGGCCAGCCCGCGGACCTCGTCCTGGGCGCGAAGGGCTTCAACAACAGCGGCGGCCCGCTTCTGTTCAACCACCCTTCGGGTCTTGCAACCGACGGCGTCTCCCTTCTCCTGGCCGACCGCTGGAACAACCGCGTGCTGATCTGGAGAACGGCGCCTGCCGCCAACACGCCGCCCGACTTTGTGCTGGGCCAGCCCGATTTCACATCAAACGATTCCGGGGCGGGACGCCATCAGCTCAACTGGCCGGGCAGCGTCGCCATCACGCCGGACGGAAGCCGGATCGCCGTGGCGGACACGAACAACGACCGCGTGCTGCTCTGGAACCGGTTCCCCGGGCAGAACGGCGCTCCCGCTGACGTTGTGCTCGATTTCGCGGCAATGTTTCCATCCCCGCCGGAACCGGGCGGCATTCGGCCTGCGTGGCCTTGGGGCGTATGGACCAATGGCCGGAAGTTCGCCGCCGTGGCCACCCGGGGGGCGGCAGTGCTCGTCTGGAACGCCATCCCTGAACGGGACAACCAGCCGCCGGACCTGATCCTTCGCCCTCCCGGCTCGGGAACGCCGCGCAACATTACCAGCGATGGCGAGACCTTTTTCGCCCTGAGCGACCCCAATTTCGGCGAGGCGAACCGGCCCGCCACGATGGTGTGGCTGGAGTTCCCCGCCGCGCCGGAGCAGCCTTTCGCCTTCGTCTGGCCGGATTGGATGAAGGGGACGTTGACCGGCGATGGCAAGCTTGTGATGGCAGGCATGCAGTCGGTCTCCATCTGGAACGAAGTACCGCGCGACGCGGAATCGCCGCCGGACGTGGTTCTCCGGCCGGCCGCCTGCCGCAACGGCGACGGCCCGGACGCGGTGGTCGCCCTCGGGCGGCTGTATGTAGCCAATTACAACGGCAACAACGTGCTCGTGTGGAATTCGCTGCCCGCGCAATCCGGCCAGCCGCCCGATTTCGCGCTTGGCAGCGACGATCCGGAGCAGGACACCTGGGCCGGGAATTTCTTTATCCGGAACCCAACGCTTGCCACCGACGGCACGAGCCTGTTCGCCTCCTCGGATTTCGACCGGAAGCTGTTCGTGTGGCGGAAGCTGCCCGAGGAAAGCGGCGCGCCGCCGGACGTGGTGATCCGGCTCGAGGAAGGCCCGTGGGACAGCGCCGTCCACGGGCCGCGGCTTGCGCTGGCGGGCCGCAGGACCGTCTGTTTGTGGCACCGGCTGCCGCTGGAAGGCGAGCCACCCGACCAGACGTTCACCGGCCGCATCGGGGACGTCGAGCTGCGCGAGTTGACCGGCGTGGCCATGGACGAGAAATATTTCTTCCTGGCCGACCGGGCTGCCAACAGGATCTACGTGTGGGAGGGCGTTCCGGAGGCGGACCGTCCGCCTTTTTTCGCTCTGGAGATGGAGAACCCGGGGCGCATCTCGAGCGACGGGAAGTACCTTGCCGCAGCGCCCTTCGAGGGCCACGAGGTGCTGGTGTGGCGCCTGGACAGTCTGGGGGAGAACAGCCAGCCCGTGCGCGTCAGCGGCATTCGCTTCAACCTTCCGGGAGACGCGTTGGCCGCCGGGGGCGCCTTCTTCGTGGCCGACCAGGGCAACAACCGCGTGGTGGTCTGGAACCGCGTCGAGAACGCCCTCGGCGGTCTGCCTCCCGACGCCTTCCTCGGCGCGGCCGACGCCGCCGACACCCGCGCGGGGCTGAGCCGGACCAAGCTGTTCATGCCCGGCTCGCTGGCTCATGACGGCAGGAACCTGTGGGTGGGCGAATTCAGGTTCAGCTCGCGCATCCTCCGGTTCAGCCCGCGCTGACAGACGTGCGGAAGCAGTTCCGGGCAAGCTCTCAGAAGCTGTAGCGAAATACGATCATCAGGTTCGAGTTGCGACGGTACTGGCCGAGAAAATCCTCGCGCGCGCCGCGCAGCAGGTTCGCCGCCAGCGTGACGCGCCAGTGCGAGCCGACGGCCTGCGTGTATTCGAGCTTGGTGTAGACGCCCTTGCCGTTCTGCCGCACGGCGCCTTCCACCGCCACCGAACGGTTCGTGTCGATGTTGTATGACGCGCGGCCGAGGAACGTCTTGGCCAGCCCGCGGTCGGGCGCGAAGTCGATCCGCACGCGCCGCTCGGTGACCGTTTCGCCGGCGTAGCCGCCAACGAAGAGCCATTCGCCCCGCTGCCGCTCGGCCTGGATGACGTAGAGCACATAGTTGTCGGCGATCGGCGTCGAGCTGGTGAAGTACGCGGCCTCGCCCTTCAGCGTCACCCACCGCGTCGGCACCGCCGCGTCGCCGCCATACATGCGCATTTGCGGGTGGATGCGGGTGACGACGACGGCCGGGAGCGGCAGCGGCTCCACCCGGGCTTCATACACGGGCAGATGGTTGAAGCCGTCGTAGAAGCTGAGCGAGAACTCATAGCCGCTGCCGACGTGGTTCCAGCGCAGGCCGGCGGCGGCGCGGTCCGGAAACTGCGCCGGCGCCTCGCGCAACACGAACTGTTGCGCCTCCTCGGGCAGCGCAACCCAGCGCTGGTTGGGCAGAGGCGTGCGGCTGGGGGTGAACACGGGCTGGAAGACGAGATCCAGCGTGTCGCTGCCGCGCTCGTACGTGGCCCGCGCTGCGGTGACGCCGAGAAAATCGGTGGTGAGCACGTTGAGAAAATCCTTCGGGGCGAAGCGGTCGGTGGGGTTCAGGATGTCCGCCTTGCCCCAGCGGATGAACTGCCGGCCGCCTTCGAAGGTCCATCCGCCGCGGTGCGCCAGCAGGCTCAGGCGCCGCGCGGAAAGCGCCGGGCGCTGGCGCCTGCGGTCGGCCCAGTCGAGGCGCCAGGCGCGCTCGAACTGGCGGTGGGAATCGAAGCGCGCGTCGGCGCCGGCGTTCAGCTGAAGCCACGAGTTCATCCGCCACGTTGCCTCCCAGCGCAGCAGCTGTTCGCTCACCAGCCGCCCGCTGTCGCCGGGCGCCGTCTGCGGATAGGCAAAGTTGCGGATTTCCAGATAGCCACGCTGCGTGAACGACTGGCCTGCGGCGGCCGCGCCCAGCAGAACGCAGAGCCACGCCGCCCGCGCGGCTCGGCTAGCGTTCGCGCCGCAACGCCTGCAAGGTGAAAAGATCCGCCGGGAGGGAAACATCGTATTCCAGCTTTTCCAGCCGCAAAATGGTCCGGGAATCCCGGGTCAAATCGTGCACTTCAATGCGGCGCGCCGTCCAGATATTCTGCACCTTTTCGATGTCCGAATAGCGGATGCGGCGGATCACCCGGTCGCGCTGGAAGCAGTCGATTTGCGCCGCGACGTAGTCCGGCTTGCGGATCCACAGGTAGAGCCGGGTGTACTGGCTGCGCGCTTCCGGCTTCGGCGTCGACTCGATTTTCCAGCAGGGCGTCCCGTCGATGGGCTCCTCGCCGAGCATCCGGTAGGTGGAGCGATCCACGTCGCGCTCCTCAAGGTCTTCGAAGGTGAAATCCGTGCCGAAAAAACGCGTTTTCCGGTCCTGAAACGCGATTCTTCTTTCGCGCTGCACGGCCGGCGTCCACATCCACTGGTCGGAGGCCCGGTCCGGGTGGTTGTGGATGAGCAGGGCCACGCCTTTCACCTCCGGCGGCGCGGTGAACCGCAGCACCGCCCTGGAGTTTCCCGCAGAGCCGAGCCGTTCGTAGACCCAGCGTTTCTTGCTGACCTTGCGCCTGGCGTCGATGACCTCGAGCGTGCCCTCATAGCGTTGGCTGCCGGAGCGCGCCCGGCGCTGGGCTTCTTCGACGATCGCCCGCGCGTCCTGCGCCTGCGCCCACGCGGTCCATGCGAGCAACACTGCCGCCAGTCTATTCATACTCCAGCGCCTCCACCAGCGACATCCGCACCGCACTCTCGGAAGGGCCGAGGGCCGAGAAGAGCGCCGAGCCGATCAGCACCGGGACGAGCACGGCGGCGATGCCGTACGGATACAGGTATTCCAGCCGCAGCCCGGCCACGTCGCGCCTGGCGACGTCGAGGATGTAGTAAAGGTGAATGGCGCCCATGGCGAAGCCGATGGCCAGCCCGAGCACTCCGATGGTGGCCGCCTCCATCCAGATCGTGTGCCGCACCTGGTTGCGCATCGCGCCGACGGCTTGCAGCACGCCCAGCTCGCGCTTGCGGTCGGTGATGGAAACGGTGAGCGTGTTCACGATGCCGAGGATGGCCACAAGCACCGCGACGACGATTTGCACATAGGTGAGGCCGAACCACTGGTCGGTCAGCTTCATGATGTAGGCGCGGAGCTCCTCGTTCGTCAACACGAACAGCCGGGTGCGGTTGCCGAACTGTTCGATCAGGCGTTGCCGCAGCGCGGCCCTGTCCACGCCGGGCTTCGCATAGACGCGCATCGCGTTGACCGTGTCGTCGCCCCAGTATCTCCTGAACAACTCCCGGCTGATGAGGATGGTGCCCTGCTGGTCGCTGTAGTCGAGAACGATGCCGAGCACCGGAAGGCGCAGCACGCCGTTGGGCGCGGGAATCTCGAGCACGTCGCCGCGCTTCACCCGGCGCAGCAGCGCGAAGTTGTCGCTGACGATCACGCCCTCGCCGCGGGCGGTCCTCGCATACATGACTTCGCGGTCCCCGTCGATCACGCGCGCCCGCACGCGGCGGGCGATCTTTTCCACGTCGGCGGCCACCAGCATGACGGGCGTGCCCTTGTAGATGATGCGCGTCGAGCGCACCGGCTGGACCTCGTCGATGCCCTCGACGCGCGCCACCTCTTCGGCGAAGCTCTCCGGGAAGCGGAAGCTGCGCTGGGTGATGGTTTCCGAGCCGGTGATGAAGAAGTCCGGGTTGAGGGAGGTCTTCACCCACGTGCCGATGGTCGAGTAGCTGGCGCGGGAGATGCCGCCCAGCCCGATGACCAGCGCCACGGAGAGGGCCAGCGCCGCCACGGTGCCCGAGGTGCGGCGCGGCGCCTGGAGCAGGCTGTCGGCGGCCAGCGCGCCTTCCACCGGGCGAAACCACTTCAGCGCGGGCCGCAGCCAGCGCGTCAGCACCGCGCACAGCGTGGGCGTCAGCAGCAGCACTGCCAGCACGCTCAGCATGTATCCGAAGTAAAAGAAGAACGCGTTGTGGCTCAGAAACACGCAAGCCACGGCGCCGGCCAGCATCGCCGCCGCCACGATGCGCCGGACGCGGTTCTCGCCCTCGGTGATGACCTGCACGCGGCCTTTCTGCAAGGCCTTTACCGGGTCCACGCGGGCCGCGTTGCGCGCCGGCAGCCAGCCTGCGAAAACGCTGGTCGCCACGCCGATCAACAGCGCCAGCCCGAGCAGGCGCGGGTCCGCAGAAACCTCTTCCGCCTTCTCGCCGACGCCGTAGACTTCGCCGAAATACTCGCCGATGTAGCCGGCCACGCCGCGCGCCATCGCGACGCCGATGAAGATGCCGAGAACCGAGCCGAACAGCCCGGCCAGCGCGCTTTCCGCGAGAAACAGGTTGCGGATCAGCCCCCGCGTGGCCCCGAGCGCGCGCAGGATGCCGATCTCGCCGCGCCGCTGCGTCACCGCGATCGAGAACGTGTTGTAGATGAGGAACAGGCCGATGAACAGCGCGAACACGCTGGTGATGTTGGCGGTCATCGAATAGACGCGCGCCATCGCCTCGAACTGCGCGCCGCGCGAGCCGGGCGGCTCCACTTGCAGCCCCGGGCCGAGCGCCGCCTGGATGCGCTCGCGCGCCTCCTCGACGCGCACGCCCTCGCGCACCGCCAGGTCGATGCGGTCGAAGCGCCGGCCGCGGCCGAACACCATCTGCGCCGCGTAGATGTCCATGACGGCCAGGCTGCCGCCAAAGGCGGAAGCCAGCCCGCCGCCCGACATCACGCCGCGGATCGTGAACTGGCGGGGCCCCGCCATGGTCTGCATGGTGAGCCGGTCGTTCAGCCCGAGTCCGGTCTTCTGGCAGAACTGGCGGCTGACGATGATCGAGTCCGGCTGCGCGATGAAGACGAGCGGGTCGTCGACGATGGTTTCGTCGGCGGTTTCCAGCTCGTAGTCGCGCAGCGAGCGGTCGCCGGTCATGTCGACGCCGACGACGAGGAGATTGCCCATGCCCGGGATGCCCGTCTGGACGGTGGCCTCGATCACCGGCACGGCCACCGCGACGTCCGGCAGCG
>Ga0209227_1002016_pt1 | contig 14995 bp, 13 predicted proteins | sample YNPBryantNP2012_FD_185815 | JGI IMG/M metagenome (GOLD analysis project Ga0209227, IMG submission 185815) | Anoxygenic and chlorotrophic microbial mat microbial communities from Yellowstone National Park, USA - YNP Bryant NP 2012 (SPAdes)... ...
ACCCGTTTGCACTCGGCATAAATGTTCGGGAAGCGCTCCCGAATGCGCGCCGCGGGCAGGTGCGAGGCAATGTCGAGCAAAACGTGTGAGTAGCCGTGTTCTTCCATCTCGGTATGGATGGCGCGGGCGACCACGTCGCGCGGGGCCAGGTCTTTCCACTCGGGCGAGTATTTCTCCATGAACGGGTGGCCCTCGGGGGTGAGCAGGATGCCGCCTTCGCCGCGCACTGCCTCGCTGATGAGAAAGCCCTCCGCCCCCGGCACGGCCAGCGCGGTGGGGTGAAACTGGATGTATTCGGCATTCAGGATGCGCGCCCCGGCGCGATAGGCCATGGCCAGCCCGTCGCCGCGCGCCCCGGGCGGGTTGGTGGTGTTGCGGTAGATGCGTCCCAGCCCGCCGGTGGCCAGGATGGTGAAAGCTGCCAGCGTGCGGTGGATGGCGCGCCCTTTGCGGTCGAAAACATAGGCGCCATAGCAGGTGACCGGTTCGTAGGCTTTGAGTGGATCGCGCGAGTGGTGGGGGTAGGTGATGAGGTCAACGGCGGTGGCGTTGGTGATCAGTTCCACGTTGGGCAGTTTTTGCAAGGCCGACATCAGCCCTTCGATGATGGCCCGACCGGTTCCGTCGCCAACGTGGAGGATGCGCCGCCGCGAGTGGGCCGCTTCCTGACCCCAGGCCGGTTCACCATTCTGTTGCCGGTCAAAGCGGACGCCGGCGATTTCCACCAGCATTTTTTGCAGCAGGGGCGGCCCCTCTTCGGCCAGGATGCGCGCCGCGGAGGGCAAACTGGCACCTGCGCCGGCCTCGAGGATGTCGCGGACCAGCAGGTCGGCGCTATCGTCCGGCCCGCGGCTGATGATTCCGCCCTGAGCGTAACGGGTGTTCGATTCGTGCGGGTCGGCTTCGCGGGTGATGAGAATGACCCGCCGCTGCGGGTTTTGCGCCAGTTGCAGGGCGGCTGTCGCCCCGGCAATGCCGGAGCCAAGAATGAGTACGTCGGTAGTTTTCATAGGTGATTGGAGAGAGTAGAGAGAAGAGAGTGTAGAGAGTAGTGTGACTATTCTCTATTCTCTATTCTCTATTCTCTATTCCCTATTCTCTATTCTCTATTCTCTATTCTCTCATTATCCGATTTGAATCATCCTCTCGACGGCGCGGTAGGCGCGCTGACGGATGTCTTCGTCCAGTTCGATGACGTAACGATTGAACTTCAGGGCGTCGCGCGCCTCTTCCATGGTGATCGTGTTCATGTGCGGACAGCGCACCATGCACAGCCGCAGCATTTCCTTATCGGGGTTGGCGGCGGCAATGTTATCACCCATGGCGCACTCGGTCAACACCAGGTAGCGCGGTGCGTTGGACTGCTGCACGTAGCGGATCATGGCATTGGTCGAGCCGGAGAAATCAGCCGCAGCCGTGACCTCGGGACTGCATTCCGGGTGGGCCAGCACGACCACGTCCGGGAACTGGGCACGCACCGCCTCGATGTCTTTGACGGTAAATTTCTCGTGTACTTCACAGCGGCCATGCCAGCCGATGAGTTGATAATCGAGGTCGGCCCTCACCCCTGGCCCCTCTCCCCCTGGGAGATGGGAGGGGGTGAGGGTCGGAAAGATGATGTGCTTGCCGGTCTCGCGCGCCACGTTGCGCGCCAGGTACTCATCGGGCAGGAAGATGACCGTGTCGGCATGCAGCGACTCAACCACTGCAACGGCATTCGAGGACGTGCAGCAAATATCACTCTCGGCTTTCACATCAGCATAGGTGTTGACATAACTGACCACCGGCACGCCGGGGAAGCGCGCTTTGAGAGCGCGCACATCGTCGGCGGTGATGGAGGCCGCCAGCGAACAACCGGCCTTGTCGGAAGGAAGCAGCACCGTCTTGGATGGGTTGAGAATCTTGGCCGTCTCGGCCATGAATTTGACGCCGCAGAACACGATCACGTCTTTATCGGTCTGGGCCGCTTTGCGCGAGAGGTCGAGCGAATCGCCGGTAAAGTCGGGGATGGAGTAAAAGAGCGCCGGCTCCATGTAGTTGTGGCCGAGGATGACGGCGTTGCGCTGTTTCTTGAGCGCCTCGATTTCTACCGCGATCTCGGCCTTGTAGCGCAATTCCACATCCGGGACGATTTTCTCAAGTCTGGCTTTGAGTTGTTCGTACATTTGTTGAACTTCTGGGGTCATAGGGTCTCCTGAATATGGACGGCGGACAGCGGACGGTGGCGGTCAGCGGTCAGCGGTCTGCGGTCTATACTGGCGGTCTGCCGTCAAATAATCGAAACTGACATCGAACACTTTGGCCGAATGCGTCAGCGCGCCGGAGGAGATGAAATCCACGCCGGTTTCGGCGATGGCGCGCACGGTCTCCAGCGTCACGTTGCCGGAGGCCTCCAGTCTGGCCCGCCCGGCCGTAAGATGCACGGCCTGACGCATGGTTTCGAGGGACATGTTATCGAGCAGGATGCGCTCCACGCCCAACGCCAGCGCTTCGCGCACGTCGTCCAGGGTACGGGCCTCCACCTCGACCTCCAGGCCGGGCGCGGCCGCCCGGGCGCGGGTCACCGCCTCGGTGATAGAGCCGGCGTAGTCAATGTGATTGTCCTTGATGAGAATCTTGTCGTAGAGGCCGATGCGGTGATTTTGCCCGCCGCCGCGGCGCACAGCCAGTTTATCGGCAGCGCGCAGACCGGGAGCAGTTTTGCGCGTGTCGAGAATGACGGCCTCCGTGCCGGCCACTGCCTCGACGAATTGACGCGTCAGCGTGGCGATGCCGGACATGCGGCCCAGGAAGTTGAGCGCGGTCCGTTCCGCGGTCAACAGGCTGCGGGTCCGCCCCGAAACGAGGGCGAGGACCTGGCCGCGGGTCACGCGCGCCCCTTCTTCGACCTGCGGACGGAAGTCCACCTGCGGGTCCACTTCCAGGTACACCGCCTGAGCCACGTCCAGCCCGGCCACCACGCCGTCCTGTTTGGCGATGATCTGGCCGCGCATCATCGCTTCGGGCGGGACGATGCTCTCGGTGGTCACGTCGCCGGGGCCGATGTCTTCGGCCAGGGCGCGGCGGATGGTTTCGAGCAGGTCAGGAGGCAGAGAAGGGGAATGGGTCATGGGCGTCACCTTGCGAAGAAACATTCTACCCCCCCAGGCGGGCTTGTCAAGGCCGTTTTGAGTGAAGTTTGACCAATGGTTGCAGGCAGTTTGTTACTCGAAAAATTAATCTTTTGTGGGTATGATTGGGCAAGAGAGGAGGCTCTTATGAGAGATTTGACAAACGAGATTCTGGAACTCATCCGGCGCACCTCGTCGGACCTGCCGAAGGATGTGGAGGAGCGGCTGAAGGCGGCCGTGGAGAAGGAAGCGCCCGGTTCGGCGGCGCGCGGCGCGCTGGAGACGATTCTCAAAAATATCGAACTTTCGCGCAAGAATTCTACGCCCATCTGCCAGGACACCGGCACGCCGATTTTTTACGTCAAGTATCCGGCCGGGTGGAGCACGCTGCAGTTGAAGAAGCAAATTCGCGCCGCGCTGGCCGAGGCGACGAAGCGTTCGTATATGCGCCCGAACGCGGTGGATGCCGTCTATGACAAGAACACTGGCAACAACCTGGGCGGGGATGATTTTCCGTCCATTCACTTCGAGGAAGTAGAAGGCGACGAGTTGACCATCGAGTTGATGCTCAAGGGCGGCGGTTGCGAGAACGTGGGCCGTCAGTACTCGTTGCCGGCTTCGGAGTTGGGGGCTGGGCGCGACCTGGCCGGGGTGCGCAAGGCGGTGCTGGACGCGGTGCAAAAGGCGCAGGGTCAGGGCTGCGCGCCGGGGATTTTGGGCGTAGCCATTGGCGGCGACCGCGGCTCCGGTTACATCAAGTCGAAGGAAGTTTTGTACGAGAAAATCGGCACGCGTAATCCCGACCCCAAACTGGCCGCGCTGGAGGAACAGTTGACCGAGGAAGCCAATCAATTGGGCATCGGGCCAATGGGCTTCGGCGGCAAGACAACCGTGATTGACACGAAAATTATCGGTCTCTCGCGCCTGCCGGCGTCGTATTTCGTCACGGTTTCGTACATGTGCTGGGCCTACCGCCGCCGCAAGATGACGGTGAAGGCCAACGGCGAAGTCCTCTACGATTGACAGCCTGAGGACAGGCCTTGCGTAAACAGGTACTGGAAGGAAAATGCTATGAAAACCGTCAATATCCCCATCAGCGACGATGTGATTCGTGAACTGAAAGTCGGCGACCCCGTGGCACTCAACGGCGTGATGATTACCGGCCGCGACGCCGTCCACAAGTGGATGATTGAGACGTTCATCCGCAAGACCCGCCTCCCACAAGGCGATGACCTGGAAGTGTACGAGGCGCTCAAGCCTATTCTCAACGGCGGCGTCATCTATCATTGTGGGCCAGTCGTTTCAGGATTGGATACCAAAGACTACAAGTTCGTAGCCGCCGGACCGACCACATCCATCCGCGAAGAGCCGTATCAGGCAGAAGTGATGAAGCACTTCAACGTGAAAGGCGTGATCGGCAAGGGCGGTATGGGGCCAAAAACGCTCAAGGGCTGTCAGGAGACACCCGGCGTTTATTTCCATGCCATTGGCGGCGCGGCGACCTTCATCGCCCAATCGGTGACCCGCGTCCTGGGCGTGTACAAACTCGAATTTGGCGTGCCAGAGGCCATCTGGGTCATCGAGGTCAAGGACCTGCCGGTGGTCGTGACGATGGATGCCCATGGCCAGAGTTTGCATCAGGTGATTGAAGAACAATCGAGCAAAGTGCTGGCCGATTTGTTTGCAAAATAATTTCTCTCACAACCAGCAACTCCCCCGCCCATCCGCTGGCGGGGGAGTTTGATTCACGAGGCCAAACCAAGAGAGAGCAAATCAGTGCCGTTTATCTATCTCCGTTCATCTCCGTTCATCTCTGGTTATCTCCGTTCATCTCTGGTTATCTCCGTTCATCTCTGGTTATCTCCGTTCATCTCCGTTCATCTCTGGTTATCTCCGTTCATCTCTGGTTATCAGTGAATCTCGTACACGATGGTCACGGTAGTAACAATTTGCATTGAACCAGACTCAATGGGGACATTGGAAGAGAGCGTCTTCATATCAGCCGAGCGGGCATACGAGATAGGCGAGGGAGTGGTGTCGTAGTAGGAGATCGTCTGCACAGCGCCGATAGTCACGCCGGTTGCAGCAGCCAGTTCATCAGCCTGGCGACGAGCATTCTCCACAGCAGCCAGACGCGCCTGCGAAACGGCTTCGGTCTTGTCAGCCACATCGAAGGAGATGCTGTAAATCTGATTGGCGCCAGCGCGGAACGAAGCATCCAGCATTTCGCCGAGTTTGTCCAGGTCTCGTACCGTAACATAGACGGTATTGTCCACGACATAAGTGACGCCAATTTGATTGTAATTTTCGTCGTAAACCGGTTCAGGATAAATGCTGAAGTTCGTGGTCTTAATGTCGCGGTCTTCCACGCCAAACGATTTGATCGCGTCAATAACCGCCTGAGCACGGGCATTATTGTCATCCATAGCCTTCGTAGCACTTTCATCTTGCGTATGCACGCCGATATAGACATACGCGACATCCGGTGTCAACGTGACCATCCCCGTGCCGGTCACAGTAATCGTGCGCATCGGCGGCTCGGCCTGGGTATAGACAGTCGTCGACCCGCAGGCAGAGAGCAAGGTCGCCAATGCCAGAATGATCACAAGGGAAACCTGTTTCGTTTTCATAAGTCGCTCCTTTTCATAGTTGTCCAATGATAAGACGGCGCCAGGGCTAAAGAAGTTCCTCTGGAATCCGATGGCTTGCCGCCAAATATGCCGAAGGCAAGCCGCACGACTCTAGAAGGATGAGTGCCACGGCTTGCCAACGAAGAATTTGCCAGAGTATAGATTACTTACCGAGTTCGTAGGTCACATTGACTGTCACCGAAACCTGCATCCTGCCCGGCTGAATGGGGACACTGGCCGCCGAATCCGTGGCCCCCCCGCCACCCATCCCATAGCCGTAATAAGGCGAGGAATAGTAATCGGTATAGGTAATGTTCTGAATCTCGCCGACCTTCAGCCCGGCCATCTGGGCCAGTTCCTGCGCCAGCGCCTCGGCGTTATCCATCGCCTTCTGGCGGGCCTCGATCAGAGCGGCGGTCTTATCGGCAACGTCGAACGACAGGCTGTTGATGTTGTTTGCGCCCGACGCCACCACCGTATCGAGCAGCGCCCCCAACTTGCTCAGGTCGCGAATGGTGATGTAGATGGTATTATCCACCGTATACTTCATGTAACGATTGCCGGTATCATCGTAATCTTCCATGGACCAGACGCTGAAGTTGCTGGTCTGGATATCCTCGGCAGCCACGCCCATATCCTTGAGCGCATCCACCACCGCCTGCGTGCGAGCATTATTCTGCGCCACCGCCGCGGCGATGTCCGCGTCTTCAGTATGAACGCCCACATAGAGATAGGCAATATCCGGGGTCAGGTACACAACACCATTCCCGGTCACGGTCAACGTGCGCGACGAAGAACTCACCGCCGGCCCGCAGGCGCTCAACGCAACAGCCAGCGCCAGCAAGGGAAAAAGAAAGAAAAGTTTGGAACGCATAGGGTTACTCTTTTTGGAAAGTGGTATAACAGAGAACAAGACGGTTGACAATAGCAAAAAGTTCCCGCCTTATGGTCTTCTCAAAGTCAAATCTTTCACTGCAGAGCCGCTGAGAACGCAGAGAAAACCGCAAAAAATCTCTGCGAACTCTGCGTCTCAGCGGTCAAAATTCTCAATTGCCGCGTTTCGCACAGGGCATCAAGGGACTTTGAGAAAGCCATAGTTCCCGCCTTGCCGTTTCGGCCCTTTCCCTGTAAAATTCGTTCAAATGTTCTATGGCGATTAACTTCCAGCAGGTCTTCGAAAGAATCCGTGCCATCGGCCTCGACGCCCCCCAGCGGCGCGAGGCGCTCGAACGTCTGCGCGCCCACGCCTGGGACCTGTTCCAGCACTGGGCCGAGAAGACGGACGAACTGAACGAAAAACTGGAACGCGCCCGCCAGGCCGACCCCTCCCTGCGCTGCGCCATCCCGCTCTCCGGCTCGCTCGCTGCGGCGCGGGACCCTGGGCCTGCTCCCGCCAACCTGACGCTCATCGCCGCCGACGGCTCGCAGATCGCCCCCGACCGGCACGCGGCGCTCCTCTACAGCCTGGTCAACGTCGGGGCCATCGTCCTGCAAACCGGCTCCGGCCGCGCCCCGGCCATTTCCACCGACAGTCATCTCCTGTTCGACGACGAACTCTTTACCGAGACCGGCGCGCTGACCCCCGAGGCGCTCGAACTGCAGCGGGACATCGCCGAACGGCGTAAACTGCTCGAGTTGGCGCAGCAGGCCGCAGGTCCGTGCGTGGCGCTGACCGATGGGCCGGTGGAACTGTGGGGTACCAAAGACGGTGGCGAGGACGAGTACCGCCGCAACCTCGACCTGCACAAATCCATCCTGTCGCAAATGCAATCGCTCGGCGCGGTGGTAGCCGGTTACGTGGACAAGCCCGGCGCCGACCTGGTCATCCGTCTGCTCGAAATTGCCACCCTGACCGACGAGCAGATGAAAGAAATCCGCCGTCAGCACCCCCTGCGTGGCGTCACTGACCGCTGGCTCTTCGCGCGGGTGCTCGGCCCGGGGCAGCGCTCGGTGGTCTTTGGCTTGCAATCCGGGTCACGCGTTCACTATACCGGCGACCTGGCCCTGCACTTCTTCTACCTGAACGTAGGGTCGGCGAAGTACCCCGCCCTGGTGCGGGTGGAAATCCCCAAATGGGTGGCCGACGACGAGGAGAAGTTGGACCTTCTGCACGCCGCCCTGCTCGACCAGTGCCGGGTGATGGGGGCGCGGCCCTACCCGTACATTTTGCACCGCGCCCACGAGATTGCGGTGGTCAAGATGGAAGAGAAACAGCAGGTGGAGCAGATGCTGGAACTGGAACTGCGCAAGTCTGGCGGCGAGGTAGGCGAGAAATCGGGCAAGCAGTCGGCCAAGGACTTGCCGGGAAAGAAGCGATAGCGTCTCTGCGGACTCTGCTCACCAGGACGCGGAAAGAGAGCACACATGACAAGAGGCATTCAAATCGGTCATTTACTGCGCGCTGGCACAAGCGGCTTTGTCGCCGGCTGTTCGGTCTCACAATTCGATGCCCCGGCCCTGGGGGCGCTGGTGCGTGCTCCGCTGGAGCAGGACTACGCCGTCTATGGCCTCATCACCGACATCCACATCGAGGACGACGGGCTGGTGCGGCAACTGGTCACTGCCGAGAACATTTCGCCAGAGGTGATGCAGGACAACCGCGAACGGCGCATCGTGCCGGTTGAGATGAGCATTCTCTCGGTGGGCTACGAGCAGGAGGGCCGCGTGTTTCATCTCCTGCCGCCGCGTCCGCCCCTCAGCCTGGACGTCATCTATCTCTGCTCGGCGGCGGAACTGGCAAAATTCGTCACTGCCGGGCGGTTTGGCTACTTCCGTCACGTGTTGCAGGCCAAAGACATCCCGGTCGGCGAGGTGCTGGCGGCGCATCTGCTGGATGTGAAACGCCGCACCCAAAACGAGAAGTGGGTGGAAGAGGCCACGCGCGAACTCATCACCCTCCTGCGCGACGATTACCCGCTGCTCATGTCGGTCCTCGGCGCGCTGGCAGAAGTAGTTTAAGCACCACAAAGGTCACGAAGGAACACAAAGAGTAAAGAAACCTTCGTGACCCTTTGTGTCCTTCGTGGTGAGACGATGCCCAAACGCAAGACCTCCAAAACCTCGTCCTTTGGCTCCCCCTCGCGGGTCGGGCACGATTCATCGGCTTTCTACGCCAGCAAACTGTACGCTGGTCAGCCGCAGGAGCAGGCAGTGACATATGTGGAGACTCCTCTCCCGCACGAGTGTCTCGACCAGATTTTCTGCCACTCCGCCGAGACGATGAGCGAATTGCCGGACTGCTCGGTGCATCTCATGGTCACCTCGCCGCCCTACAACGTGGGCAAGGAGTACGATGCCGACCTGTCGCTGGAGGAGTATCTGGCCTTCCTCGAACGCGTCTGGAAGGAAACGTACCGCGTCCTCGTCCCCGGCGGGCGGATGTGCATCAATGTGGCCAACCTGGGGCGCAAGCCCTACATCCCGCTGCACGCCTACCTCGCCGAGCAGGCCATCCGTCTTGGCTTCCTGATGCGCGGCGAAATCATCTGGAACAAGGCCGCCAGCGCCTCCCCCTCCACGGCGTGGGGATCGTGGAAATCGCCCGCCAACCCCACCCTGCGCGACGTGCACGAGTACATCCTGGTCTTTTCCAAAGCAACCTTCAAGCGTCAGAACCCGGCTCGCCGCGCCAGCACCATCAGCCGCGATGAGTTTCTGGAATACAACAAGTCGGTCTGGACGTTCCCGGCCGAATCGGCGCGCAAGGTCGGCCACCCGGCGCCGTTCCCGGTCGAGTTGCCGCGGCGGCTGATTCAACTCTACACCTTCGAGGGCGAGGTCGTGCTCGATCCGTTCATGGGCAGCGGGCAGACGGCCATTGCAGCACTCCAGAGCGGGCGGCATTTTGTGGGGTACGAGGTGGAAGAGAAATACCTTGAATTAGCCAGGCAGAGGATTCTTCACCACGAAGGGCACAAAGGTACACAAAGGAGAAAAGATGGTTAACACCATTCAAAAACGATTCGCACCCATCCCCCTGGACGCAGAGGTAGTCGGCAAGAAAGTCCTGGATGCCGCATACGCCGTCCATTCGGCACTTGGCCCCGGTTTGCTCGAATCGGTCTATGAGGCTTGTCTGGCACACAAATTGCGTCAGCAAGGTGTATCAGTTGAGACTCAAGTTGTCGTTCCGGTAACCTTTGAAGGAGTGCATGTAGAAACCGGATTGCGTCTGGATTTACTGGCCGGTGGGCTGGTCATTGTCGAACTGAAATCGGTAGAAAACATGATTCCGCTTTACGAGGCGCAACTTCTCACCTACCTCAAAATCACCGGCCTCCGCCTTGGATATTTGATCAATTTCAACGTCGTTCATCTCAAAGACGACATCAAGCGTATGGTTATTTAGCAAAAGCCTTTGTGTTCCTTTGTGTCCTTCGTGGTACAAACTCCCTTTGTGTTCCTTCGTGTCCTTTGTGGTGAAAAAACATCCCTTTGTGGTAAAAACTTTGTGCTTCTTTGAGTCCTTCGTGGTAAGAACTCCCTTTGTGTTCCTTTGTGTCCTTCGTGGTAAAAAACTTTGCGGTGAAAAACTATGACTGATAACCTGAATCCCATTGGCTACATCGTCGGCGGTGGATTGAAAGAGAGTTTCCGCGCCCGGCTGACCGTCCCCGCCCAGCAAATCCAGGAGGGCGCGTTCGTCGTCATCCCCAGCGGCAACTGGCAGTTCTACGGCCTCGTCACCGACCTGCAACTGGGCGCCACCGACCCGCGCTTCGCAGACGAACAGTCCGAGAGCCGTCTGCCGCCCGCCCTGGCGCAGGCCCTGCACGGTCAGACCCTCTACACCAACCTGGAAATCCTGCCCGCCCTGATGCTCGAACGCGGACCCGAACCCGGCTCGCCGGAGTACAAGGCCTGGGCGAAGGAAAACGCCCAAAATCCGCCGCGCCCGCTTCCGGTCAAGACCGTGCCGCCGCATCACGCCCCCGTCTTCCTGGCCTCGGCGGGCGACATCGCCGAAATCTTCGGCGACCCGAATAAAGCAGGGAACTTTGTCATCGGCTACACCCGCGAACAAGAACATCCCGTCTGCATCAACCTGGAGAAGTTCGTCCAGCGTTCGGCGGGCGTCTTCGGCGCAACCGGCACCGGCAAGTCGTTCCTGACCCGCATCGTGCTGGCCGGACTGATGCACCACAACAAGGCCTCGGTGCTCGTCCTGGACATGCACAACGAGTACGGCTTCGACGACACCGCCTCCGATACCGGAATGCGCGTCACCGGGCTGAAGACCAAATTTGCCAGCCGCGTGCGGGTGGTCGGGCTGGGGCCAAAAGCGTTGATTCGCGACAAAACGCCCGACTTCAACCTCGAAATCGCCATGTCCGACATCACCCCCGCCGACATCGAACTGCTGACCGCTGAACTCAACCTGCGCGAGACCACTCCCACCGTCCTGCATGCCCTGGAACACTCCTTTGGCCGCGACTGGTTCCGGCGCTTCAAGGAAATGAACCGGCAGGAAATCGAAGTGGAGGACGAGAAGGGCAAGACAAAGCGCGTCCCGCACCCCGACAGCGTGGCAGCCTGGGCGGCCGCGAACGGCGTCAACGTGATGGCCGCGGAGGCCTTGCAAGATAAACTGCGCCGCCTGTTCGACCAACCATACATCGTCGAGCACCCCGCCGCCGATTCGGTGGCCGAAATCGTCCATTCGCTGGAAGCAGGCAAACACGTCATCCTGTCCTTTGGCCAGTTCGAGAGTGACCTGGACTATCTGCTGGTGAGCAATTTGCTGACGCGTAAGATCAAGCAAGTCTGGGAACACAAGACAAACGAATTCCGTTCCAGTGGCAAGAACGAGCCGCGTCAACTGGTCATTGTGGTTGAGGAGGCGCACAAACTCCTCAACCGCGAGATGGCCGCCCAGACGACCTTCGCCACCATCGCCCGCGAAATGCGCAAGTATTACGTGACCCTGCTGATCATTGACCAGCGCCCCTCACAGATTTACGACGAGGTCATGTCGCAACTCGGCACGCGCATTTGCGGCTGGCTGGGCGATGAGGACGACATTCACGCCGTCCTGTCGGGCCTTTCGGGGCGCGACGCCCTGCGCGGCATGCTGGCGCGGTTACAGCCGAAGGAGGAGGTGCTGCTGCTCGGTTGGGGCGTGCCGATGCCCCTGCCGGTCAAATCCCGCCGCTACGATGATAATTTCTGGCGCGAGTTGCTCGGCGCTGGCGACAGGAAGGACGAAGCGCAGATCATGAAAGAACTGGGATTTTAGGTCAACGCCTCGTCAGAAGACCACCGTCTGCCTGAGAGCAAACAAGCGCTCGATGTCAAAAAACAAATCTCGAAAAAACGGCCTCGCGAACTTCCGCTCGCGAGGCCAATCATCAATCCTCAATCATCAATCCTCAATCATCAATCCTCAATCATCAATCCTCAATCCCCAATCATCAATCCCCCATCCTACGTTCCCTCTTCCCACGAATTCAAGTACCTGATTTGCTCTTCGGTCAGCGTATCAATCTTCACGCCCATCGCGGCCAGTTTCAGGCGGGCAATTTCAGCGTCAATTTCTGCCGGGACGGAATACACCTTCTTCTCCAGTTTGTCAGCGTTCTTGACCATGTACTCTGCCGCCAGCGCCTGATTGGCAAAGGACATGTCCATCACCGAGGCCGGGTGGCCTTCGGCAGAGGCCAGGTTGATGAGGCGCCCCTCGCCCAGGACGTTGATCTTGCGGCCATCGGGCAGTTCATATTGCTCGACAAACGGTCGCACCAGGCGCGGCTCGCCCTTCGCCATCTGCGCCAGGGCCGGGATGTTGATTTCCACGTTAAAGTGACCGGAATTGGCCACAATCGCCCCGTCTTTCATGACCTCGAAATGCTGCCGGTCAATGACATTGATGTCGCCGGTAACGGTGCAGAAGATGTCGCCAACTTTGGCGGCTTCTTCCATCGGCATCACTTCGTAGCCATCCATCACCGCTTCAAGCGCCTTGAGCGGATCAACCTCGGTCACAATGACCAGCGCGCCCATGCCGCGCGCCCGCATCGCCAGGCCGCGTCCGCACCAGCCATAACCAGCAACGACGAAGCGCTTGCCCGCCAGCAAAACGTTGGTGGCGCGGATAATGCCATCAATCGTGGACTGCCCCGTGCCGTAACGATTGTCGAAGAAATGCTTGGTCATGGCATCGTTGACCGCAATGACGGGGAAATTGAGCATCCCATCAGCCGCCATCGCCCGCAAACGGATCACCCCGGTGGTCGTCTCCTCTGTTCCGCCAATGACATTGGGCAGCAAGTCACGGCGCTCCTTATGCAGCGTGCTGACCAGGTCGGCGCCGTCGTCCATCGTCATGTGCGGCTTGTGGTCGAGGGCGGCAGCGATGTGCTTGTAGTAAGTGGCGTTGTCCTCGCCCTTGATGGCGAAGGTCGGCACCTCGTAGCGGCTCACCAGCGCAGCAGCCACATCATCTTGCGTGGACAGTGGATTGGAGGCGGTCAACACCAGGTCGGCGCCGCCGGCCACCAGCGTGCGCGCCAGGTTGGCTGTTTCGGTCGTCACGTGCAGGCAGGCCGAAAGGCGCACGCCCTTGAGCGGCTTTTCGCGCTCGAAGCGCTCGCGGATCGAGCGCAGGACGGGCATCTCGCGTTCAGCCCATTCAATGCGCCGCACGCCGCCTTCGGCCAGGTTAAGATCTTTGATATCGTAATTGCTCATGGTGGCTCCTTGGGAGGTAGAGAATAGAGAGTAGAGAGTAGAGAGTAGAGAGTGGAGAGTAGAGAGTAGAGAGTGGAGAGTGGAGAGTAGAGAACAGTAGAGTTCAGTAGAGTTCAGTAGAGAAAAGTGGGTCAGGTAGAGAGCAGGAGATTCGGGTAGAGAGCAGGAAAGTCAGGTAGAGAGCAGGAAAGGCGGGTAGAGAGCAGGAAAGTCAGGTAGAGAGCAGGAAAGGCGGGTAGAGAGGAGGAGATTCGGGTAGAGAGCAGGAAAGTCAGGTAGAGAGCAGGAAAGGCAGGTAGAGAGGAGGAGATTCGGGTAGAGAGCAGGAAAGTCAGGTAGAGAACAGGAAAGGCGGGTAGAGAGCAGGAAAATCAGGTAGAGAGCAGGAAAATCGGGTAGAGAAACAGCAGAGTTGGAGTAAAGAACAGCACAGGGAGCGGGAATCTACTTGCTGTTTGCCAGTAATTGATCCAGGCAGCCGCCATCGTCGAAATGCTGGCGGAAGCGAGCCACGAATTCTTCGCGCGTGTACGAATGCGCCTGTGGCCCTTTTTGCTCCAGACAATAGACAGCCGCCAGTGAGCCGATTTGGCCGCACAGTTGCCAGTCAAAGCCACGAGCATAACCAACCAGAAATCCACCGCGGAAGGCATCGCCCACGCCGGTTGGGTCCACAATCTCCCGCTCCGGCACGGTCGGGATGAAGACCTGCTCATCCCTGGTGTAAAGATCGGCGCCATCCTTGCCGCGCGTCACCACCACCACCTGAACATGCTCGAGAATTGTTTTCAGATCCCAGCCGGTCTTCTTGCAAATCAGGCCAAACTCGTAATCGTTGACAAAGAGGAACTGCGCCCCGTCCATGTCGCGGACCAGTTCCCTGCCCTCCAGGCGCAAAATTTGCTGGGAGGGGTCATACAGGTAAGGAATTCCGCTCTGACGGCACTCAGCGGCAAACTTCGTCATCGCATCGGGGGCATTGGGCGAGACCACCACCAGGTCAGGGCGGGGCCGGACCTCGAGCAGGCTCTGCCGCGCCGCGGCGCCCATCGCTCCCGGGTAGAACGAGGCGATCTGGGCGCTGGCGCGGTCCGTGGTGGCAAAAAACGAAGCAGTGAACAGGCCCGGTACGACCTCCATCAGCGAGGTATCCACGCCGACCGCATCCAGAAAGGCGCGGTACTCTTGAAAATCCTCGCCGACGGTCGCCATGACGCGCGGCCGTTCGCCCAGGAGGGCCATCGTGTAGGCGATGTTGGGCGCTACTCCGCCGCGCTGGCGAGACATCGAATCGGCCAGGAACGACAGGCTGATCTTCTCCAGCCGTTCGGGCAAAATCTGCTCTTTGAACAGGCCGGGGAATGTCATCAAGTAGTCATAGGCGACTGAACCGGTAAGTAGAATGTCCATGGTTCCTCTTACTTTTTGAACACAAAAGGGAGACGATCAAAAGTGAGCAAAAAATTTTCCTGCCACTTCTTCCTTCTCCTTCTAACTTTTGACTTTTTTCAAACCAACCTCGAACGGCGGCCTGACAATGCCTTTTTCGGTAACGATGGCACTAATAAG
>Ga0209227_1002028_pt1 | contig 14919 bp, 15 predicted proteins | sample YNPBryantNP2012_FD_185815 | JGI IMG/M metagenome (GOLD analysis project Ga0209227, IMG submission 185815) | Anoxygenic and chlorotrophic microbial mat microbial communities from Yellowstone National Park, USA - YNP Bryant NP 2012 (SPAdes)... ...
AGAAAAAATTTCCCGATTATCTTTTGGCGCCCAACCCAAAAGCATAACAAAATTTAAAATTGCCTCCGGCAAATATCCTTGAGCTAAAAACTCCTCACAAGCAACGGCCCCTTTTCTTTTAGAAAGTTTTCCTCCAGCAGGATCTAAAATATCAGTTAAATGGCCAATTTGGGGTAAAGGAAAATTTAAATATTTAAACAGCAAAAGATGTACTGGCGTACTTGGCAGCCAATCTCTTCCCCGAATAATATGACTAATTTTCATTAGGTAATCATCAACCACTACTCCCAAATGATAAGTGGGAAAACCATCTGATTTTAAAAGGGTAACTTCATCCACATCGTCAGTTCGCCAAGTGATTTCTTTTTTCAAAACAAAATCAAAATAGGAAACTTTTTCTCCACTGGGAACTCGCAGGCGAATTGCCGGTTTTAATCCCGACCGCAACTTTTCCTCTACTTCTTCTTTCGACAAATCCCGGCAGGGATCGCGAAGCTCAATTATTTTCTTCTGGTGACGGTTTTTAATTTCTTGAGTAGTTTGCGGCGGGCAAAAACAATAATAAGCATTTCCCTGCTCTATCAATTGCTGGGCATATTTTTGATAAATTCCCAATTTTACTCTTTCTGATTGAATATAAGGAGCATAAGGCCCACCGACTTCCGGACCTTCATCCCAATACAATCCAAAAGTTTTTAAAATTTGCAAAATTTTTTCTGTCGCCCCGGGAACACATCTTTTAAGGTCGGTATCCTCAATTCTTAAAATAAATTTTCCCCCTTGACTCTTGGCAAAAGCAAAAGAATACAAAGCCGTCCGTAAGCCACCAATATGCAAAAAGCCAGTGGGACTGGGAGCAAAACGTGTGCGAATCATTTTCTTGATTTTAACACACCAAGCTTTTATACTCAAAGTATGGCCACCCTAACGGAAACTGCCTATTTAACTAGAAAAATCCTCAAATATGGATCAATTGCCTTGGCGGCGATAATCATTTTAAGAACTACTTTTAAAATTGGGAAAAATATTTGGCGGCAAATTCATCCCCCTCCTCCACCCCCACCAACTGTTTCTTTTGGAAAACTGCCAAAGATAGTTTTTCCTTCTGAAAATTTACCCTTAGAAAAAACAAAAATTTCTTTTAAATTAGAAACTATTCAAGGAGGATTACCTAAGCTTCCTGACGTAGGAAAAGTTTATTTTAGGCCAATAAAATCACCAAACCTTTTAGCTTTGGACCGGGCAAACTCTTTAGCTCAAAAAATGGGATTTCGCAACCAACCAGAAAAAAAAGATGAAACTACCTATCAATGGATAGACGAAAACTCAGCAGTCTTAGAAATAGATATTAATAATTTAAATTTCCATCTAACTTATGATTTTAGAAATGACCAAGAAGTTTTAACCAGTAAAAATCTTCCCAACAACCAACAGGCAGCCCAAGAGGCAAAAAATTTTTTGGTAAGCAACGGACTTTTACCGGAAGATTTAGCCAACGGAACCGCTGAATTTGAATATCTTCGCTTTGACGGTAACCAACTTGTCCCTGTTGCCTCTTTCTCGGAAGCAGAATTCATAAGAGTTAATCTTTTTCGCGTCAATTTGGATGATTTAAGAATTTTTCCGCCAAACCCCAAAAAATCATTAATTTTCTTTCTTTTTTCTGGTTCAAGAACTCCAGGAAAAAGAATTGTCGAAATTGGTTACATTTATTTTCCAATAGAAAAAGAAATTTTTGGAACATATCCTTTAAAACCGGTAACTCAGGCTTGGAATGAGCTTCAACAAGGGCAGGGTTATATCGCCAATCTTGGCCAAAATGAAAATGGGCAAGTTACTGTCCGGAAGGTTTATCTTGGATACTATGATTCAGATACTCCTCAACATTATCTTCAGCCAATTTATGTTTTTGAAGGAGATAGAAACTTTTTTGCCTACGTCCCGGCAGTAGATCCTAAATGGACGGAGTAATTTCTACCCACCGATAGTTGGTAAAAACCCAATCAATCAATTTTTTTGTCTCACCAAATCTATCTTTGCTCCCCAAAACTACCGTAATAATCTCTTTACCTTCTTTTTCGGTATAGGCAACAAAACACTCGCCCGCTTCTTCTGTCCAACCAGTTTTTCCTCCTTTAAGCCCCTCGACCTTTCCTAAAAGTTGGTTAATATTAAAAAGCTGATGGCTAATTTTTCCCGAAACATCAGTCACAGTAATTTTTTCTGTTTTTACTATTTGAGAAAATAAAGGATTTTTAAATGCTTCGGCGGCTAAACGGGCTAAATCTAAAGCGGTAGTGTAAGAAAAATCAGCCAGTAAATTTCCTTCCTCGTCGCTATCAAGACCAGTGGGATTGGCAAAATAAGTATTACCTAAATTTAAAATCGCTGCCTTTCTGTTCATCGCGACAACAAAAGCTTTCTGGCCGCCAGGATAATTTTGGGCTAAAACTAAAGCGGCGTCATTTGCCGAGGCAACAAGCAAACCATAAAGTAAGTTTTCAACCGTTATTCTTTCTCCTTCTACTAACTTCATTGTTTGGCCAAAATCATTAACTTCGCCAACGGTTAAGATGTCTTCTGGTCGATAATAATCCAAAGCAACTAAGGCAGTCATTATTTTTACAGTTGAAGCCGGTAAAACCCATAAATTTTCGTTTTTAGCATAAATCACCACTGAAGAATTTTTATCCATTACCACCGCACTTTTGGCGGTTAGTAAAGGTGGTTTCTGACCAGTATAATTTACCGGATATAAAGAAGGTGAGGGCAATTCAAAGTTTAAAAAGCGCGTAGGGATTTTTTTATAATCTCCTTGAATAACTGAATAATAGCTCTGGCCGGGGAAAAGAAAAAAAACTAGTCCTAGGCAAAAAAGGCTCGCTCTTTTAATCTTTAAAATAAGTTTAGCCCTTTGATCTTTTAATTTCATTTCATTTTTCCCCTCTAACTTTCATATCTTTAATTCTTAGTTGAATTTTTCGCCTTCCATTCCATTCATCAGTAGTCAAATTATAGGCAATATCTACCGGCACTTCTGGCGATAATTGAGGAAAAAAATTTCCAAAACCAAAACCAATTGCCTCCAGGGTAGCTCCGGAGGAGCTATCAACAAGACGTAATTTTAAATGTTTGCTTTCCGTTCCTACTAATTGAGCATCTGCCATTTGAACATTTTTAGTAGCAAAAACTGGCTGGGGATTTCCCTCACCAAAAGGCGCAAGAGTTGCCAATTGGTCATATAAAGTTAAACTTAAATCTTTTAGGCCTAACTCCATATCAATTGTAAGGGTTGGTTTTAATTTCTCTTCGTCTAATTTTTGTTGGGCCAGCTCTATTAATCTTTGACGAACTAAAGAGATTTTGCTTTCTTCAATAGTAAAACCAGCGGCCTTTCGGTGTCCACCATGGGGTCCCAAAAATTCGGCGCAGGCGCGGATTGCCTCAACAATATTAAATTCTTCAATTGAGCGGGCCGAGGCAACCCAATGATTTTCTCTGGGAGCTAAAACCACTGCCGGACGGTAAAATTCTTCCATAAGTTTTCCCGCTACCAAACCAATAACTCCCTCTTCGTAACTTTTATCTTGAACAAAAATTAGCGAACTTTTACCATCGGTAGTCAACCATAAATTCCTTGCGTGAATTAAAATTTGCTGGGTAAGGTCTTGCCGCTGGCGATTTCTTGCTTCAATCTTTTGAGCCAAATCTACCGCTCGATTTTCATCTTTAGTGCAAATCAAACGCAAAGAATCCAAAGGATCATCAATTCTTCCTGAAGCATTCAATCTTGGCCCGATAATAAACCCAATTTCGTAAGTCCCAATATTTTCCGGAGAAATGCCAGCGGTTTGATATAAACTTATAAGGCCAATCCTTTTTGTTTTTCTAACCGCCTCCAAGCCATACTTAACTATTGAACGATTGGGACCAAGCAAGGGAACAACATCGGAGACTGTCCCTATGGTCGCTAGATCTAAACCGACTTCACCCCCGAGGTGTGCCGCAGGCGCAACACCACCTCGGGGGTGGATTAAACCGCTTTCATCACCAAGATTTTTTGCCAAAAACCAGGCAACTCCAGAACCGGAAAGTTTTGTCGTGTGTAAAATAGCCAAAGCGTCTGGTTTTTTCGTGCCAGGAAGATGATGGTCGGTAATAATTAAGTCCAATCCTAAATCTTTTGCTTTCTCTGCTTGTTTTACGGCAACAATTCCCTGATCTACGGTAATTACTAATTTAATTCCCCCTTTTGCCATTTCTTCTAAACGAGCAACCTTTATTCCATAACCTTCTTTTCTTTTAGGAATAAAAGGCATCACTTCGCCCCCAAGTTTATAAATTGCCTCCCAAAGAATGGCTGTTCCACAAACTCCATCAGTATCATAATCCCCATAAATAATAATTTTTTCTTTCGCCTTGATTGCTTTTTTAATTCGGGCAATTGCTTTCTTAAGCTCTGTTGGAGAAATTCCCACTTCTTTTGTTGTTAAATCCTGAGGTCTTTGAGGATGCAAAAACTCCTCTTGCTGTCTTTCTGTTTTCAACCCCCGATTTTCCAAAAGAAGAGTAATTATTTCTTCACTTTTTACTTTTTCCTTTTTACTTTTTACTTTGTTTAATATTCTCCATCTCATCAGTATATAGTATAATAACATTATGCGCCAAATACTTCCAGAAAACCTTACTCAAAAAATTACTCCCAAAGTTTGGGAGATTTTTAAAAAATTTACCAAACATGGTTTTGAAATTTACCTTGTTGGCGGAGGAGTAAAAAATCTTTTGCAGGGTAAAAAACCACCCTTGGATTGCGATTTTACTACCAATGCAACCCCCTCAGAAATTCGCCTTCTTTTTCCAAAATCTTTTTATGATAATATTTTTGGCACGGTAGCTATTCCTATTAAAAACCGCCGCGGTCCGGCAAAAATAGAAATTACTACTTATCGCAGCGAATGGGGCTATTCTGACCATCGCCGGCCAGACCAAGTTAAATGGGGAACAAAACTAGAGGAAGATTTAAAGCGCCGGGATTTTACTTTTAATGCGGTGGTAATTGGCCCTCTTTTAAAAAACGGCCAATGGGACGGAAAAACTTTAGAAATTATTGACCTTTTTGGGGGAATTAAAGATTTTGAAAATAAAATTATTCGGGCTGTTGGCAATCCTGATGAAAGATTTGTCGAAGACGCCTTACGAATGGCAAGAGCTGTCCGTTTTGCCGCCCAGTTTGGTCTTGTAATTGAGGAAAAAACTTTCCAGGCAATCAAAAAAAACGCTTCCTTAATTAAAAAAATTAGTTGGGAAAGAATTCGCGATGAACTTTTTAAAATCTTAGGTAGTAATTATCCTGCCGATGGCTACCAACTTTTAAGAAATTGTGGCCTGGCGCAAATTATCCTTCCAGAAGTAGAAAAAATGTTTGGGGTTGACCAAAAAAGCCCCGGCAGACACCATCAGGATGATGTGGGTACCCATGCCTTAAAGTCTTTAAAAGCCAGTCGTTCTCACGACCCGATTGTTAATTTAGCTATCCTTCTCCATGATATTGGCAAACCAGTGGTTGCTGACAAAGATGAAAAAGGAACAATCACTTTTTATAATCATGAGGTTGTTGGTGCTTCCATTGCCAGAAATATTGCCAATCGTTTGCGTCTTTCTAAAAAAGATGCCGACCGGCTTTTCCGCTTAGTTCGCTGGCATCAATTTACCGTTGATGAACGACAAACCGATAAGGCAATTCGGCGGTTTATTCGCAATGTTGGTAAGGAAAATTTAACCGATATTTTAGAAGTAAGAAGAGCAGATAGAATTGGTGGCGGAGCCCAAGAAACCTCCTGGAGACTAGAAAAATTTAAGGAAAAATTAGCCGAAGTCCAAAAACAACCATTTACTGTTGCCGATCTAAAAGTTGACGGTCATGATGTAATGAGAATTTTAAATATTTCTCCTGGTCCGCTGGTAGGAAAAGTTTTAAATCAGTTGTTTGAAGAAGTAGTTGAGGATAAAACCAAAAACGAGCGAAAATACCTCCTTTCCCGAATCAAAGAAATTGGCAAAAAATTAGTTTAAATAATTAAATTATTTCTTTTTCCCAAGTTTATCCAAAACGACCAAAAGGGGGACGGCGGTAAAAGGACTACTGTAGGTACCGGAAACAGTGCCAACCAAAAGGGAAACAGCAAACCAGCGGATTGTTTCTCCTCCAAGTAAAACCAAAGCCAAAAGCATAAAAATAATAGTTAAAGAGTTATTTAAAGAGCGAACCATTGTTTCCGTAATTGCTTTATTAGCTAAGGCTTCCAAAGAGGCGGAAGGAAAATATTTTTGCGATTCCCGAATCCGATCGTAAACTACCACCGTATCGTGGACAGAAAAAGAAAGAATTGTTAAAACCGCAGTTACAAACAAAGTATCTACTTCAACTCCAAAAAAATGCCCAAGCAAAGAAAAAGTTCCCAAAAGAACCAGGCTATCATGAAACATTGCCAAAATGGCGCAAATACCAAATTTTTTGTCTTTAAATCTCCAGGCAACATAAAGCAGAATAAAACCAGCCGCCAGCAAAATTCCTATTACTGTCTTTCGCAAAAGCTCTTTTCCTAAAACCGGACCAATCGTTTCAAAACGAACCTCCTCAACCTTTACTTTAAGCTCTTTTTCAATTTTGTTTTTAATTTCTTCGGCTTTGTTTTTATCTAAAGGAGCGAGACGCAAAAGATAAGTATTTTGTGAAGTTTGTTGAAGAGAATAAAGTTCAATTTCAGGAACTTTTTTAACAGCTTCCTCCAATTTTTCTTTTTCCACTTGTTGAGAAATTTTATACTCCAAAAGGGTCCCGCCAGTAAAATCAATCGATGGCCGAAGACCCCAACGAACTAAAGAATAAACACCAGGAATAATAACTAAAGCAGAAATTAAAAAATATAACCATTTAAAGCGCATCCAGTTCATTTTTTCTCCTTCACACTTAAAACTCTTAAAATTGTTCTAGTAACGACAATTCCGGTAAATAAACTTAGGCCAACTCCTAAAGCCAAAGTTAAAGCAAATCCCCTCACCATTCCTGAAGTATTTAAAAAGCTCCAATTAAAGGGATTAAAAAGAACAAAACAGGTTATTAAAGTACAAACATTGGCATCTCTTATAGAATCCCAGGCCCGACCAAAACCCAATTCCATCGCTAACTGCCTTGGTTTTCCTGCCCAAATTTCTTCTTTCATTCTTTCAAAAATCAAAATATTGCTATCAACAGCCATTCCCACAGAAAGTAAAAAGCCGGCAATTCCCGGCAGGGTTAAGGTTACCGGAATCAATTTATACAAAGCCAAGGTTAACAAGCCATAAATTGCCAACCCGCAAGTAGCCAAAAAGCCTAAATATCCATAATAAGCAATCATAAAAAAGCCAACCATCAAAAGACCAATCATCCCCGCCCGAATGCTTTTCCGAACCGAGTCTTCGCCTAAACTTGCTCCTACATTTCTTTGCTCGACAATTTTAATTGGCACGGGTAAAGCCCCGGCATTTAGTTGAATTGAAAGCTTTTTCGCCTCATCCAAAGTAAAATCGCCGCTAATTACTGCTTTTCCGCTATTAATCTCTTCTTTTACCATTGGTGCGGTTAGAGGTATTTCGTCCAAAAAAATCGCCAGCGGTCTTCCTACGTTTCTTTTAGTAATTTCGGCAAATTTTTTTCTACCCTCATCCGAAAATTCCAAACCAACAACCGGTTTACCGGTGTTTGAATCAAACTCTACTCGACTGCGCGTTAAATCTTTCCCTGTCAAACCTGTTGTTTTAAAGTCAGCAAAAGAGGCAGCTGTTGTTGCCGCAGGAAGAAGTTCTCGAAAATCAAGTTGAGCCGTTTGACCAATTAATTCTATTGCCTGATTAACGTCGGTTATCCCTGGTAGTTCTACAATTAGACGATACTCGTCTTTAAATTTAGAAGTTTGAACAAGGGGCTCATTGACGCCAAATAAATTTATCCGCCTTTCAATATTATTTTTCGCCGCCTCTAAAGCTGAGTTTCTATCCTCTTTCTTAATTTTCCCCATATCAGCCACAAACAGCAAATGAGTTCCCCCGGCTAGATCAATTCCCCTTTTGAGTTCCAAATCGCGAGAGAAACGAAATTTACCAATTTTAAAATCTAATTTTGGCCGAGAAATTTCCTGGTCGATCCTAATACTAGTTTTGGGAATAGCCAGTTTCAAACGAAAAGAGCTTGGCAAATCAACAAGAATTGCCAATAAAGTTAAAACAATAATTAACCAAAAAAGACGCCGGGGGTTCATTTTCTTCTCCTTTTAACAAAATTTTGGGAAAGAGGCAACTGTTTGGCGCCAGAAAAATTATAAATAACTCTTCCTTTTTCCGGTTCGATTTCAACTTTAACCCCATCGCCTGCTTTTATTCCAATTAGCTCAGCAAACTCCGCCGGGATAGTCACCGCCAAACTATTGCCCGTCCTAATTATCTTTTGCTTTCCCATTAACTTTTATCTTATCACAAAAACTACAAAATTTAAAACTACTCCTTGACAATCTTTCCTTGATTTTTTATAATTTCCTTACTATGTTACAAACAGTAAGTATTTCTAGTAAAAGACAGGTAACTATTCCGGCAATTATTTATAATAAATTAAATTTAAAAAAGGGGCAAAGATTAATCGTTTCTGCCCCAAAAAACAAAATTATAATGGAACCGGCACAACTTTTAATAGAAAATTTAGCCGGAAGCATTACGCTTCCCCGAAAGTTTAGAGGAAAATCCATCCAACAAATTATTCAAGAAGCAAAAAAAGATTATTTCTCTAAATGAAAAAATTTTTTGTGGACACCAATTTTTTTCTTCGGTTTCTCCTAAAAGATATTCAAAACCAACATATACAAGCAAAAAAACTACTTTTAGAAGGAGCTGAAGGAAAAACTGAGCTTTTTACCTCCTTAATTGTAATTTTTGAACTTTACTGGGTGTTAACTAGTTTTTATCAAAAAAATAAAAAGAAGGTTGCTAAAATTATTTTAAATATTTTGAAATTAAAATTCATTGATTTAGAAGAAAGAGAAATTTTAATTCACGCTCTCAAAATATACTCAAATAGTAATTTAGATTTTGAGGATTCTTATAACTTGGCTTATGCTTTAGCTAAAAAAGCTGATAAATTAGCTACTTTTGATAAGAGGTTAGAAAAGATGTTTGAAAAAGAAAAAAGTTAGTTTATTATTCTACCAAATTCATTTCATCTCCAATTAACATCACTCGGGCGTCGGTAATAATTCCTAGCAAAAATGGGTCGTGACGTTTTTTCCGGAAGGCAAGTTCCTCCTTGGTCATTACCGTATAATTTATTTCCCGGCCAATTTTTTGCTCTTCCTCACGAACAATATTTGCCAATGCTTGAAGATTAATATCACCAACGACTAATAAATCAACTGCTCCTTGCTTGGTAGGCAATCCGCGGGCGAGCCGGCCAGAAAGCATTGCCAAATAAACCTTACCAATTTTATTTTTGTTTTTTACAATCGCCCCTCCTAAACCAACAGTTTTAGAAGTTAAGGAAAGCAAATCGCCAAATAAAGGATGGTTTTTTTCCAACCAATAATAAATTCTGTTTCCCCGACTTTCTTTTTTTACCAAACCAATTTTTTCCAAAAAAGCAAGTTCCCGACGAACGGCATTAATCTCCTCGCCAGTTAAACGCTTTAGCTGGCGAATATAAAAGATTTCATTGGGTTGGGCAAAAAAGGCCTGAAGTACTTTTACTCGGCATTTGGAGACAATTAAATCTCCCAGCACTTTTTTCCTTTCCGGGCAGGCTAAAAACTAACTTGACGGCCAGTAGGTAAAATTTCAATCCAAATCTGTCCGCCGTTAAATTCTACTTCTTTACCTTTAGAATCAGTAAATTTAGTTCTGGCTTGACGATTTGCTTTTTCCCAGTTCCCCTGCATTACCCGACCATCTTGGAAAATGAGGGCTTTCCCTTTGCCAGTAGTTTTGTAAAGCATATGTTTTAGCTCATCAATTGGCCCTTTTTCTTCCATAAACTGGATAATAACCACTTTTGCTGTTAATTGCTGATTGTTGTTTAAATCTGTATGGGGTTGGCCACCATTGAAGCGGCGATAAATATTTGCCTGTTTATCATATTCCCAACCTACCGCGTAATCTTTATATCCCTGCCAAAAATCAAATTCAATTTTACCGGTTGCGCCCCTCTTGTCCAAAGATGCTTCTTGTTTAAATTTCCAGCTGACAAAATTTTTATCCCAGCGGTTTCCTTCGCTGTCTTGAGCATCCAAACCTCTTTTATGAGCCACCTCCCAAAGTTTATCGGTAGTAGAATACATTGTGTGTTCTGTAGCTACTGGATGGCCAATTCTTTCATAATCTCGCCAGAAAACCGGAAAGCCAATCGCAAATTGATTTAAGTCATTTTTCTTTTTCAACCAACCGTAGTCAGCAATTTGCCCCAAAGCATTTGCCGGCCCCGGAACATTTGCTCCACCAACATGAGCATATAAAGGATAATTGCCATATTCTGAGGCAAAATCTAAAAAGTAAGTTCTGGCAGAGCGAACAGGGCCAATAGTAACTTCTTGGGCAGCCGCCCTGCAATAAAAAACCGCCAAAAATCTGGTAATTCCTCCCTCAGCTACCGCCTCATAAACTATGTCTGCATTTGACAAACCGCTTTGGGGACGTGAATCTTGATGGTTTTCTATCATTACTGTTAAAGGTCGGCGTTGTTCCCAAATTTTCCTTTCCTCTTTGGTAAACATTCCTCCGTTTAGGGGACATTTTTCTGTTTTAGGCGCTGATAAATCTACCCGAAAGCCCGATTTGGTTTCGCTAACCGGAGAGACAGGAGTATTAATTTCCGCCGGCTGATTTAACCAGCGAAAGCCAGCGTAAGAAACAGCGGCAGAAACCAAATATAAAACCACTCCCCCTAAGATAGCAAAAATTATTTTTTTATTTTTAGTCGATTTTTCTGGCATTTTTTATAGCTTGAATTTCCTCGGTTGATAATTGATAACCAACTGCCTTTCCTTTTTTAACCGGTTTGGCATAAATTCTGGTAACCTCTCGACTATGCAAAGAAGAGATTACCAAACCAGAGTCTTCTCCGTCAAGTAGAGCAAGCGAAAAACTCTGATTGCCCCCAACCTCCGAAAAAGGATTAAACCGAACTAATCCTATTTTTTGAATATTGAAAAGATTTTCCTTTTCTAGTTTCTTTACCCGCTTTGAAAGGGTAGCTATTTGTTTCTTTTCTTCGCCAAGGTTTTTAAGAATTTTTTCTAAAACTGCCTGTAAATGTTTTTTCTCTATTCCTTCAGTAAGTTTTTGATAATGTCTTATTGTCCGAAAAAGAAAGAAAGTCAAAGTTCCCAACCAAAGAAAGATAAACCCGTTTAATAAAAAAAAGAAATTATCGCTCATCATTAGTTGATTTTAAAACTCATCTGTGCTATTGTCAATCCAGAAATGGAAAAAAAAAGAAAAACTCGTCAGCAAAAAATTATTCTTCAATTAAAAAGAAAACTTGCCGCTCAATCAACCAACAAGGATTTTTTAGGGCCAAAAACAATTGTTCGTCAAGAGGCAATTTCCTATAGGACATTAACTCCAGGCAGGCAGAACTTATCAGAAAAAAAGCAAGAAAGTATCGCCTTTTCTTACGAGCCAAAGCTAGTTAAAAAAGATCTTTTTAAAACCATAATTTTAGCTTTGGTTATAATTGGCTTTCAGTTTGTGCTATACTTAAAACTAAGGTAGGCTTTTTGAAATCCCTGCCCAAAAAAGAAAGGGGGTGAAAAATAAAAATGGCAAGCTTTTATTGCGTAAAGTGCCGCGCCAAAAAGGAAGTTCCGGATAGCGAGGTTCAACACATTACAATGAAAAACGGCAAACCAGCATCTCAAGCTGTTTGTCCAACCTGCGGCACAAAAATGTTTAAGATTGGCAAATAAAAAATTAATTGCCAACAAAAAAAGCCCCCCCATCACTTAACCGGGGGGCTTTTTTAAATTAATTAAAATTATTTCCTTCTGCAAGTTCTCTTCTTTGTTGTTTTCTTAACAGATTTTTTAGTTTTAGTTTTTTTCGTTGCTTTTCTCGACATAATTATGTTTTCACCCCCTTTCCTCAAATAAAAAACAATATAGGCAGGTTTTTTCATTTTATTCCATCCTAAAAAAATTGAAACCTACTTGTCAAGAGAATATAATAATATTAGCCTAGGAATCGGGCAGTCGCCCCAAAGTGATTTTTGCTCTACTTTGGGGAGGAAAGTCCAGACAGCAAAAGACGGGGTGCCCCGACGTTACGTCGGGGATTCCAGACGCCTAGTCGTTTGGGACTAGATAGGGCCACAGAGACGAAAACCCTGAAGTGAACTTGTTCTACTTCAGGGGGGTGAAACGAGGCAACCCTCCCCGCTGCAAGCTTCGATAGGCCTATTTTTAAGGTTGTCTTTCCGAGGGTCAAGGAAAGCGCGAAGATAGATGACTGCCAGCCCCTAAGGGTCACAGAATCTGGCTTACAGATTCCTAGGCTTAAATTTATCTATTCTAAATTTTTAGAATCCCCGGCTTTAAAAATCTCTTTTAAAACCGTTTCCACGGTAATAATAAACGGAACCGATAAAATAGCCCCAAATGTTCCCCCTAATTTGAAACCTGCCCCTAAGGCTAAAATAGTTATTAAAGGATTCACTCCTGCCTCTTTTTTCATTATTTGAGGAACAATAAAATGATTCTCTAATTGTTGAACTAAAAAATATAAAGCAAGTACCGCCAAGCCCATCAAGGGAGAAATAGCTAATCCTGATAAAATAGCGGGAATTGCTGACAATGTAGGCCCAATATTAGGAACAATTTCCAAAATCCCCGCCAATAAAGCCAACGGCAAAGCAAAATCAATACCCAATAGAATCAATCCTAAATAGCACATTATCCCAACAATTAACATTAAAGTTGTCTGGGCTCTTACCCATTCACCCAATCTTTTTTCTACTTTATTAACAATTTTCCCAATTCTTACATTCGCTGGACCAAAAAGTTTTTCTAAATACTCATCAAGATTTTTTCGCTCTAAAAGAAGGTAAAAACTAACAAATATTAAAGTAAAAATTACCAAAAAGTTTCCCAAAAAACCCACGGTGAATTTAATTAAATCAAAAGAAATTGAGCCAAGACGACTCAAAAGGTTCTCTATCTGAGAGTCTAAAATTTCCCCATCAACCCCTAAATTCTCCAAAGATCTATAGTAAGAGGGAAAACGGGAAATAAGGATTTTCGTCTGAGAAACCAACGGAGGAATTATTCCTGCTAAAATTAATCCAAGAAGAGTAAAAATTAATAAGTAAATAAGAATTACCGCCAAAATTCTTGGAATTTTAAGTTTTTCCAATTTTTCTACTGCCGGATTTAAAGCTGAAGTTAAAATAGCTCCCACAAAAAGAATTACTAAAATGTGGCGAACTTGATAAAGAAACCACAAAAAAAGCAAAAAAAGGACAGTAAAAATTACCGTCCGGTGAGAAATTTCTATTTTAAGAACCCTTCGTTTTTCCATCTATCCATTTTTTTACTAAGTTTTCTATCTTATCTTGCCATTTTTTTTGGCTAATGTCAAACCAATGAATTCTTTTGTCTTTTTTAAACCAGGTCATCTGGCGGCGAGCATAAGCATGCTCAGCAAATTTCCAGCGTCTAATAATTTCTTCTTTTAGTTTCTGGTTTCGGATTTCGGATTTCGGATTTATAAAGTATATCTTCCATTCTCTATAGCCAATCGTTGTCCCTAAAGCGGAATTTTCCCAATTATATCCCTTTTTAAGTAATTTTTGAATTTCCCCTATAATTCCCTCCCTTACCCTTTCTTCAACTCGCTTATCAATTCTCTCATAAAGAACTTTATAGGGCGCCATCAGTCCCACAAACAAAACATTTTGAATTTTGAATTTTGAATTTTGAATTTGTTTGGAATTTGGAATTTGGAATTTGGAATTTTTTACTATTTCTATTGCCCTAATTAACCTTCTGGGGTTATTTCTATCGCTTTCGTTCATTTTTTGCCAGCGCTGGAAATTTAACTCTTTCAATAAATTTGACAATTTGACAATTTGACAATTTGACAATTTTTCCCTCAATTTCCAATCCGGCGGTACTCCCAAGGTTTCTATTCCGTCAATTAGCGCCTTTATATAAAACCCCGTTCCTCCGACTAAAATCGGTAATTTTTTCCTTTGCCAAATATCTTGAATTACTCGGCTGGCGCACTCAACATAATCAGCAACATTAAACCGATAATCCGGCTCCACCACATCATAAAGCCAAACCGGAACTTCTTCTAAAAGAAAATATCCAATTTGTTTTTTATCAATTGAAAATTGAAAATTGAAAATTGAAAATTTGGGCAAGTCTTTGCCAGTCCCAATATCCATTCCTTTATAAACCTGCCTTGAGTCGGCCGAAACAATTTCTCCCTTAAAATTTTTTGCCAAATTTATTGCCAACGCGGTTTTCCCCGTTGCCGTTGGTCCGCAGATGACCAGTAATCTATTCATCATATGTCAAAATTATAATGCAAATACGAACCAAAACCAACACACAATAATTACAGATTTTTACCTATTGACAAACTAGCGTTTTTACTGTACATTATAATTACCATGCCAAATTTAATTAGTCTTACTCAGGCTAGAAATAATTTAAGCAGACTGATCGACGAGATTGCTTTGAAAAAAAAGTTTTATATCCTCATTAGGGACAGCGTTCCTCAGGCAGTAATCATTCCCTACGACCAATATCAAAAAGAGGAAGAAAAATGGCAGGACGAGTTTGAAAAAGCGATAAAAGAGGCGAGAAAACAGTTTAAAAAGTATTTAGAGAGGAAAAAAAT
>Ga0209227_1002035_pt1 | contig 14892 bp, 12 predicted proteins | sample YNPBryantNP2012_FD_185815 | JGI IMG/M metagenome (GOLD analysis project Ga0209227, IMG submission 185815) | Anoxygenic and chlorotrophic microbial mat microbial communities from Yellowstone National Park, USA - YNP Bryant NP 2012 (SPAdes)... ...
GGGGCGGCTTCCTCTTCGGCCTGGATGCCGGCCAGCCAGTCGGGCAGGCCCACTTCAGGCGCGGCGGCCTCGAGCGGTCCTTCTTCCTCTGTCGGCCCGGCCAGCCACTCGGGCAGACCTGCCTCGGGCGGGGCGGCTTCCTCTTCGGCCTGGATGCCGGCCAGCCAGTCAGGCAGACCCATGGGCGCGATCTCTTCTGCTGCGGCGCCTGTTTCTGCTTCTTCGCCCATGACGTCTCGCAGGCCAGCCAGCCAATCTTCTTCCTCTGCCGCAGGTTTTTCCTCCAGCGGGATGGTCGGCAGAGAGAAAGGCTTGATCTGGGGTTTCTCTGCTTCTTTGCTGGGGGGTTCTTGTTCGCGGCGCAGGCTATCGGCCGTGAGAGGGACCAACCGCGCGCTGCAATGGTCGCAAAAGACGTTGCCCAGCGGGTTCATCTTGCCGCACATGGGGCAGCGAATGCCCGTGCTTGTGGGCAATGTCGCACCACAGGCGCTGCAAAAGCGGCTTCCTTCCTGGTTTGCGGTGCCACAAATCGGGCAGTTTGTCATGGCTTACCTGACTCAGGAATCGCTATAAGGGCGGTCAAGCCCGGTAATCACGCGCAGGCCCATCAGCAGCGTCCCCAGGGCCACGCCGATGAGCAGGCCGCGCACTCCCGCTGTCGTCAGCACGTTCATCACCAGATTTTTCAGATAGCCAAGCGGGCCTGCGACAGGCCCGAACAGCGGCGGCAGGGTGCCGATCAGGACGATGACCGCGGCCAGCAAAAAGAGCACAGCCAGCAGGCGTTCGCGGGTGGTCTTGCGCCCGCGCAAGAGCCGAAAGCCCGCCAGGGTCAGGGTAAAAGCGATCAGCGCGGCAGCGCTGGCCTGCAACGGAGACAGCACATACTGGAACCACCAGTTGCTGGCTGTGACCAGTGTCTGGCGTAAGGTTGCCGTCTCCGCTGTGTGAAAGAGAGGAGCAGTGAGGCCGATCAGGGTCAGGGCCAGGCTGATCAGGGCGGTGATGATCAGCAGGCTGCTGTACAGGGCATTGCTTTTGCCGCGGGTGATGCGTCGCAGATGGACGCGCAGAACGTTGAAAAAGCCCAGGATGAAGGCAAGGGCGGCGACGATCGCAGCCCATTGGATCAGGCGGTCGCGCAGGAAGGCAAAGACGGGGTAGGCTGGCAGACCGCGGGGCAGAAGGTAGCCCGTCAGCACGATCACGCCGACTGCGGCGGCTATGGCGGTAGGGACGATCCGTTTGAACATAGCCGTACCCCTAAAGGATTCTCAGCGCGGCCAGGAGAATCATGACAGCGACCAGGAAGCGCAATATGTCCTGAACAGGCAGGCTGACCAGATGATGCGGCAGGCGGGTTAGCTGGGCCAGCCCGGCAAACATCTCTTCGCCGATGGCCAGATGGCCGACGGCAGGATAGAGGGCGCTCAATCCTTGTGGACGGTCGCAGGCGGCGGACTGGGGCAGACCGTTGCTCTCCGCCGCGTGAGTGACCAGGGAAATCTCTTCGTCGAAAGAGCCGATCAGGACGTTGCCGTACACGTTTTCGTGGCGGACGATGTCTGCTGCTGCGGCGGCATAGATCACCGGCTGGTCGGCCAGGTAGCGCACGAGGGTTGGGTTATAGCGCTCCGGCGTGCCGCGGCGCTTGTAGGCCCAGCGCAGCGTATCCTCCGCGACGGGGAGCAGGGTGGGGTCGCCGACGGTGACGATGGGCGGCGTGCCGTAGGCCGCAGCGGCAGCGGCCAGGTTGTTCAGCGTTTCCATCGCTGCCAGCGAGGCCAGCGTGCGTTCGCTGCCCAGCCGGCCCAGGCCCATGCCAAAGTGGAGCGGGGTGCCGTTTTCGGCGGAATACCCCAGCTCTTTGGGCAGCCGGCTGAAGACGGGCAGGGGGCGGGTCTGGGTCTGCAGCCGCGCCGGCAGGACGCGGAAGAGGAGGCGGAGCAACAGCCAGATAGCAAAAGCAGCTATCAGTACGCCGAGGACATGCCCGCTTGTGATCAGGCCGCTCATGGTCTTTCTCCCTCGCGGATCTGCTGCAGCAGGTGGTCTGCCCCTTGGGGTTCTTCCAGCCAGGCGATGGCCCCTTCGAGCTTCTCTTCGTCGATCAGGCCGGCCAGCAGCGGTTGCCCCAGGAGCAGGACGTGGGCAGCGACGAACCCCAGCGCGCGGGTGACCTCGAGAAGGGGAATCGCTAACGGTTGCAATCCCGCTTCCGTAATGCGCCTGGCCCACTCTCTGCTTTCCATTTCTCTGCCCGCACCCCTAGTATACGAAAGCACCCGCGTTTGGCAAGTCCAATCGCTGACTTGACGTAACGCATCTACAGTATAGCACGATTTGTTGAGAAGACAAAATGCAAATGGGCGCTAGATCAGCAGCAGGACGACGACCATAACCACGACCATCGCTACGGCGATCAGGCCAATGGTCTTGAGATCGCGCAGGACATAATGATATTCCTCGCGCAGGTCCGACAACACCGGGGCAGCAGGCGCAGTGCTTTCGGCCTTCTGGCGAGTGACCGGTGCAGAGGTGCCAGGTTGGGCCAACTGCGTGGCCGAGAGGCGTGGCCTCTTGCTGTGAGCGCGTCGAGTTTTTCTGGCCATTTGTTCCTCCAAAATCAGGGTTCTAGTTCGGCAATCACGACGATGCGGTGCGAGTCGATGCCGTATGGATAGCACGAGATCAGGGTCAGTACGGGCGTGCTGGTGGGGTACATGACGCTGACCTCGGTCGGTTCGACGATTCGTTTCTGGGTGACGGTGTAGTGATAGACCTGGCTGGCGGTGAACACTTCGATCGTGTCGCCCAGCTCGACATCGGGCAGGCGGCGGAAGATTTCGCCGTAAATGTCGTTGTGCGCCGAGATGACGCAGTTGCCGCGCTCGCCAGGGTTGGCCGAACCGATGTGGTGACCGGCGCCCCGCTTGAGGCTTTCCCAGTCGTCCCCCTCGATCACCGGCGCGTCGACGGCGATGCTGGCGATGCGGATGCGCGTGGCGTGCTCGGGGCCTGGGGTGGGAGCGGGCATCGGCGTGATGGAGGCGACCAGGCTGCGCAGGTGAGCGGGGATGGCTTCTGGCGCTGCCCCGCCCGGCGAGTCTGGCGGCGTGTGCCCGCCCGGCAGCAGGACGACCTGGATGAGCGGCGTCGGCGTGACAGGGGCCGGCGTGGGGAGCTGGGACTGCTGGACCTGTTGGGCCTCGCGGTTCAGCTCCTGCCGCGTCTGCACCATGCTCAGCGCCGTCCCGATCAATCCCAGCACGGCCAGGATCTCGACCAGGAGCAAGAGCTGGTTGCCGATCCAGCGCCAGTTGATGCGCAGCGGCTGGCGCTCTCGTTTTGCGCCTTTTCCGTCGATGGGGCGGGCGCGAAAGCCGACCGAGTCGCCCTCTTCCTGGTACTGGAGGTGCGCGTCGGGCAGGGGCCGCTCCCACGGCGCCGACGGGCGCGTTGCCAGGGGGTCCTGCGGCGGCAGAGGGCCTTTGGCCTGGCGCAGCCGCTCCAGGCGCGCTTCTGCCCGGCGTATGCGGAGGATTTCCTCCAGTTCTTCGATGGAGAGCTCGTCGACCGTGCGGCGATCTTTCATATGGCCCAACTTTACAACAGATGGGCGTCTTGTCAAGTGCGAGGCGATATCTTGCCGGCCACCGCCAGGATTTCCCGCTCGAAGAACCAGCGGAAGGGCGGCCACTTGAAGAGAATGTGGCGGGCCAGGCGGAAGAGCCAGTTCTCGCGCCGATGCTGGGGCGGCGTGTGCAGCCAGACGCGGCCGCGAAAGCCGTGGCGGCGCAGCGTGCGCTGCAGCCCCACCACGCTCTGCTCGTTGACGTGCACCTCCAGATTGGCCGGGATGATGGCACGCGGGTCTTTGGGATAGTGCTCGCCCTGGCCCATCAAGATGCGCACCGCGCGGACGATGGGATAGGCGTAGCGGTCGTACCAGACATTGGGCGCGGTGTGGATGACCATCACGCCGTCGGGGCGGAGCACCCGCCACACTTCGCTCAGCGCCTGGTCCAGCTCCCACGGGTGGAGGTGCTCGACGATGTCGAAGAGGAGCGCGCGGTCGAAGGTGGCGCTGGCAAAGGGCAGCCGTCGCGCGTCAGCCTGATAGACATAGGCCCTGGTCGCGCTCAGCGCCTGGCGCGAGAAGGCGACGGCAGCGGCGGCATAGTCGATGCCGTGGGGAATGGCGCCCCATTCGGCGCAGCGACGCAACACCTCGCCGCGCCCGCAGCCGACGTCCAGCACGCGCATGCCCGGCGCGATGCCGGCGACGCCGATGGCCATCTCCAGCCGCTGCGACAGCTCTCTGCCCTCGCTGGCCAGGAACTCGCGGTGGCCTTCGCAGGCGGAGAGGAAATAGTCCTCGTCGTAGTGGCCCGGCGCGACCGATTTCCTCTCGGCCTCTCTGGCGGGGGCAGCGCGGCGACCGCCGGTCAGGCGCTGCAGGCCGTCGACGAGCGCCGCGCGCAGCAGGTGGATGTCGTCCACTCCCATCCGCATCGCCAGCAGGCTGTAGAGGACTGCGCCGATGCCCCCGCAGCCGCCCACGAGCAGCACCTCGCCCAAAAAGCCTGTCGGGACGAGCGGCGCCGCCAGGCGGGCCAGCCCCCAAACGATCCCGCTCATGGCCAGCGCGGCCAATCCAGCCTTGACCGTCAGTTCCCCTACTCTGTGTCCCCCCAGGCCGCCTATGCGGCGATGCGTCAGCAGCAGCATCACCAGCGCATGCGCGGCCAGCTTGAGCGAGTTGACCAGCACCAGCAGCGGCAGCGTCAAAAAGCCCAGTAGCCATGGCAGGAGGGCCATGGCCGCGTAGAGGGCCGTCGTGCCGACGCCGACCAGCGCCGGGGTAAGGGTGTCTTTGCGGGCGTAAAAGGCCATGATGAGCGGCTGGTCGATGGCGGCAAAGATCAGCCCCAGCAGCGCCGCCCGCAGCGCGGCCGCTGTCGCTATCGTGTCGGCAGAGGTAAAGTCGCCGTGCTCGAACAGCAGGGCGACGACCGGTTGGGACAGGACGAACAGACCTGCCGTCGCCGGGATGACCAGCAGCAACACCAGCCGTAGCCCCTGGGCCAGCGTGGCGCGGAACGAAGCGGTGGCTTCGTCGCTGGCGTACTGCGCCAGGGTGGGCAGGTTGGCCACAGAGACGGCGGTGACGACCAGGCCGAGGGGGAACTGGATGACCGTCGCGGCGTACTTCATCCACGAAATCGACGAGTCTCCGGTGCGCGAGGCCAGGTTGTAGCTGAGCAGCACGGCCAGCATATCGACGCCCAGGCCGATCAGGATGGGCAGGTAGAGGCGGCCAATGCGTCCCAGCGCAGGGTGGCGCAGGTTGAGCGCGAGCCGCGGGCGGGCGCCGCGCAGGCCCGGCAGTTGCAGCGCGATCTGGCAGACCGATCCCAGCAGCAGGCCGATGGCCATGCTGTGCACGCCCCAGCGCCGTCCCAGCAGCAGCGCGGCCAGGACGATCGTGGCGTTGGCGGCAGCGGCGGTAAAGGCTGGCAGGGTGAAGCGCTTGAGCGCATAGAGGGCGCTGGAGAGGATGCCGGCGGCGTTCAAAAAGATCACTGCCGGCAAAGTGACGCGCAAAAAGTAGGCCGCCGCTTCCTGGTAGCGCGGCGTCAGCCCGCCGGCCAGCAGCCAGACGATCTGCGGCGCGAACAGTTCGCCCAGCAGTACCAGTCCACCCAGCAGGAAGGAGATGGCGCCCAGGAGGATGCCGAGCAGTTGCCACAGTTCGTTGCGCCGCTCCGGGCGAGCGTAATCGGAAAAGACAGGGATGAGCGCCGAGTTGGCCATGCCGCCCACGGTCAGGTCGTAGATGATGGTGGGGATCTGGATGGCCACTTCCAGCGCGCTGACGTAGCCGGTCGCGCCAAAGAGGCCCGACTTGACCATCTCGCGCACCAGCCCCATCGCCCGGCTGGCGATGTTGCCCAGGGCGATGATCCCGGCAGCCTGGGTGACCTGGACCTGTTCGCTGGAGAGGAGAGATTCTGGGTCGGCGGGCATAGCGAGGCTATTTGGGCGGCGGTTCGTACCGCTCATAGTAGCCCACGACCTGGCCGGCGGCGTTGCGGACGGCGCGCATATAGACCCGACAGTTCTCTTTCTCCGAGATGAGCTGCTCGTCCGCGCCGGCCTGCAGGGCCAGCAGCACCTCTTTCATCCTGGCCTGCGAGCGCTCGTTGTGGCAGTCGAGCAGCGACTGGCCGATCAGCGCCGTGCCGCCCTTGTAGTACGCCTTCGCCGCCGCGTTCATGTAGCGGGTGATGTGATCGGTGTCGGCAACCAGGATGGGCTCTGGCAGGCTGTCCAGAATTGCGGAAAGGAGATCGAAATCGACCATAGCACGTCCTCACCCCAACGAGAAACCGGCTGGCAGATCGCCAACCGGCCCAGTGGGCGGTACAGGACTTGAACCTGTGACCTCCACGATGTCAACGTGGCGCTCTGGCCAACTGAGCTAACCGCCCGACGCTGCGGATTATACCACCCTCTGCCGCGCTTTGCAAGTCATTCTCCCTGTGATAGAATGGGTGCGGTGGATGAGGATTGGGGTGTCGTGGGCCATAGCTGGGCCGTGCGGCTGCTGCGCCGGGCGGTGGAGCGGGACGAGCTTTCGCACGCCTATCTCCTGACCGGTGCGCCGGGCGTGGGCAAGATGACGCTGGCGCGGGCGCTGGCGGCAGCGGTGCTGTGCACGGGCCAGCCCCGTCCCTGCGGCGCGTGTCGCTCCTGTCGCCTGGTTGCCAGCGGCAATCACCCCGACCTGCATCTGGTCGCGCCAGCTTCCAGGGCCGGCTGGCTGCAGATCGACCAGGTGCGCGAGCTGCGCCGTCAGCTTGCGCTGACGCCGCACTCTGCTCAGCGCCGCGTCGCCATCCTGGAGCAGTTCGAGCGGGCCGCGCCTGCGGCAGCCAACGCCTTCCTCAAGACGCTGGAAGAGCCGCCCGACTATGTGCTGCTCATCCTGCTGGCGCCGGATACGGACTCGCTGCTGCCGACCATCGTCTCGCGCTGTCAGGTGATCCCGCTGCGGCCGCTGGCGGCTGGCGAGATCGAGCGGGCGCTGGTGGCGCGCTGGGGGGTGGAGGCGGAGCGGGCGCGCCTGCTGGCGCGCCTCTGCGGCGGGCGGATCGGCTGGGCGGTGCAGGCGGCGGCGGAACCGGCGGTGCTGGAGCGCCGCCAGAAGCGCCTGGATGAGCTGATGGCGCTGGAGCGCGCTGCGCTGGTCGAGCGCTTTGCCTATGCCGAGGCGATGTCGGTCGACATAGAGAGCGCGTCGGAAACGCTGGAACTGTGGGCCTTGTGGTGGCGAGATGTGATGCTGCTGGCCAGCGGCGTGGAGGATTCGCTGGCCAACGTTGACCGGCGGGAGCTGCTGGAGGAGCAGGCATTCTGGCTGGGCGCGCAGAAGGCGGCGGAGCTGGTGCATGCCACGCGCGCCGCTGTCGATAACCTGCGACGAAATGTCAATCCGCGGCTGGCTCTGGAGACGCTGCTGGCCTACGACCTGCCGCGCCGATAGGCGCGCCGGGCGTGCCTGCTGCCAGGCCCATCGATCTCCTGTTCTGGTCCCCCTGGGCACGCGGATCTCCTGGGTATGCAGGCTTTCCGGCCATGATGTGGCCTTGCCTCCTCTCAGTGGAACATTTTGGCAACACGATGTGTCTTGTAAGTGAGGCTCGAACGCTCAGGAGGGATGGAAATGAAGACTGCTATTTGCCTGCTGGTCCTGTTAGGGCTGGCTGCGTGTACTGTGCCGGCTCCCCTGTCCTCGCCGGCGCCGACTGCTGAGCCCCCCTCGCCGGAAGACGCCGTGCACCCTGCGGAGGGTCTGCCGGCGGAAGTGGCGTTGGTTTTGCGGCGCAGTGGGGGAATTGCTGGCGTGTCGGAGCAGTGGACCATCTACACTGACGGCAGCGTGGAGGCAGGCGATGGCCGCCGCTGGCAGGCCGCGCCGGAGGAGGTGGCCCGCCTGGTGGCGGAGATCGAGAGGCTGGGCTTTTTCGAGCTGGACAGCCGTTACGTGCCTTTCGATACCTGCTGCGACCGTTTCACCTATGAGCTTGCCGTGCGCAGTGGCGAGCGCAGCCATGCGGTGACTGTCCTGGAGGCCACGCCAGACGTGCCGGAGGCGCTGTGGGAGGTACTGGACGCAGTCCAGCGTTTCCTGGCCGTGGTCACGGGATAGGGGCGGCCCAGAGGGCCGCCCCTGTTTCTTGCCTCACGACGTAAGCGGCTGGCGTGCGATTTACTGTGGAGGCGCGGAGAGCGGCGCGCTTTCGTGGCAGTTCTCGTCGCCGCCGGTCGCGCCGTCCACCGCCAGCGTCGCCGTGGGCAGCGGTGACGGGACGCTCATCGCGCTGAGCCCCGGTATGGTCAGCGTGGCCCAGTCGACCTGGAGCAGGTTGCCAGTGCTTGCATCGTCGTACATGCCGATGCCTACCCGTCCAGAACTCAGCGATGTGTCTGTGCCGCTCCAAACCAGCGTGCCGTTGATGTAGAAAGAGATGCTGGAGCCGTTGGCCACCACCCGCAGCGTGTTCCATGCCTCGCCGCTGTTGATTGCCGGGCTATAGGTCCACCCTTGCAGGGCAGCAGGGCTTCCTCCCCCGACGCGTTTCCAGACCGAGTAGTAGCGGTCCCCGCTGTATTGAAAGGCATAGTAACTGTACCAGCGGTTGGTTTCATCCAACGGATCTGGCACGCCGCGGATCAAGATCCGGTTGGCGCAAGTGTTGCAGCCGTAGCGCCGCATGCGCACTCGATAGTCCATGTTCGAAAACTCGCCGACATAGCTGGCAGAGGACGAGAGATCCCTCAGGCCGGGGGTGGAGTAATAGTTGCTGTCTACTGTCCATGCGCCTGTATGGACCTCCCACCCCTCGGCCGAGCCGTTGAACTGGGAGTTGAAGCCGGGTGTGGGGGCATGTCCCTTTGTCGCCAACGGCAGATAGGTGCGCCAGGCCTGGCGGGCGCAGATGTAGATGCGCACGTCGTCGATGATCCAGCCCAGGTTGTCGATGCTGCTGTCGGTGCCGATGCGGTAGCGAAAGCGTACACTGTTGCCGGCCAGTTGGCCCAGATTGAGGCGCGTGGAATAGTAGCCATAGCTCTCGGCGACAAAGGCGCTGCGCCCGCCCAGGGGGTTGCTGCAACAGGTCGACAGGATGCCGTTGTAGCCGTTGTGCGTGATCAGCGACCCTGCGTCGGTCCACGCCCCGCCGTTGGCGCTGTACTCGAGCACGCCGCCGTCGAAAGCAGATTCAAAGTCGTGGGCGTGGTTAAAGTGCAGGTAAGCCGTTCGGCCGCTGGGCAGGGCTGTGCCTGAGGCCATGCGCACGAAAAAGTCGGCGACGGCAGGCTGATCGTAGCCGTACAGCATATAGTTGCCGCTGGTGGCATAGCCGGCGGTGTAATACCACTGATTGCTGCCGACGTTTGCGCCGCTGACCCACCGGTCGGGGCCGTTTTCCAGACTGTCGTAGAACAGGTCTATCGGCGTGCCGCCGCTGAGCGTGGCCCAGTCGACCTCCAGCTTGTTGCCTGTGCTGCCAGAGTCCCTGTACATCCCGATACCCACGTGGCCGTGGGCGAGCGCATAGTGAGTGCCTGCCCAGACCAGGGCGTCGTTGATGTAGAAGGAGATGCGGGAGCCATTGGCCACCACCCGCAGCGTGTTCCAGGCATCGCCGGTGTTGATCGCCGGGCTGAGGGTCCAGTCTTGCAGTGTGACGGGGCTGCCGCCGTCTGCGCGCCCAAAGACCGAGAAGTAGCCGCTCCTTGTGTATTGGAAGCTATAGTAGCTGTACCAGCGCTGGGAGCTGTCCAGCGGCAGAGGGACGCCACGGATCATGATACGGTTGGCACACGTGTCGCAGCCATAGCGCCTCATCCTGACGGTATAGTCCAGGTCGCCAAAGATCTCGGTCATGACCACCGAAGAGCTCTCTGCGGGCGAGCCCTCGGTGAAGAGATAGTTACTATCAACATACCACGAGCCCCAGCAGGAGAGCCAGTCCTGGAACGTGCCATTGAACTGGTGGTTGAAGCCGTATTCATCGCACACGGGAGCATGAGGGGCGGCGCAAGAGGAGGGCTGGCGATTCATCTCGGTGGCCGCGATCGCCTGGCGGACCTGGACGCAGTCGGCAGCGGTGATGCCGGCTGTGCCGGTCAGGTTGTTGCAGGCCTGGCTCAGGGCGTCGTGCAGGTCCTGGTAGTCGGCGCCGGAGGTGAGCAGTTGGGTCTGCGCCTCGTACCAGATGCGGGCGGTTTTGTCGATGCCGATGCCGGTGACGGTATAACCGTTGAACGTGCCGCCGTCGACCATGAGGTAGGCGGCTTTGTTGCCCACGCCGCTGTTGGTATGCACCCCGCCGTTGTCACCCGTGCCGCAGTAGTAGTACGAGCTGCCCATGCGGTCGGGATCGTTGTAAGCTGGCGGGTTGCTCATGCTGCGGATAGCCCCAATGGGCAGGTCCTCCCCCAGGAGCCAGCGCACGCCCGCGTCGTCGTTGCCCCGGCCGTTGACCAGGTCAACGAACTCGCCCCACACGTCGGAGAAGGATTCGTTGATCGCGCCCGACTGCATGTAGTAGAAAAGGTTCGACTCGTGCTGGGTCACACCGTGGGTCATCTCGTGGGCGACGACATCGTCTGCGGAGGCATAGCCCTCGCCATAGACCATCTGCTCGCCGTTCCAAAAGGCATTGGCGTACGGGCACGAGGTGGAGTTGGGGCAATAGCGCACTGTGTGGACCAACACCATGCCGGCGTCGTCGATGCTGTCCCGTCCGTGGCGGCTGGCGTAAAAGTCATAGGTGTCGCCGGCATAGTCATAGGCGTTGTTCACATCGGCAACGCTGCCTGGCCCTTCGCCTTCGCTGCGCACTGGGCCGTTGCCGGGCAGGCCGTAAGCAGGGTTGTTGTTGTTATCATAGATCAGCCGGTAGCGACTGGTATCGATCTGGTTAAAGTGGAGGGTGACAAAACCGCGCTGGGCGTCGACCAGGACAAACTCATCGAACGGCAGCAGGTCGAGCGGTGTGACGCGCATGCGCCAGACGAGCGTGCTGGTTGGCATCCCCGGCGCGCCCAGCAGAACGGGATTGTAGATCCACAGTTCCGGCTCGCTGGCGACCAGCCTGCTGGCATCGATGTCGTATTCCTTGGTCACTATTTCTAGCGCCCTCTGGCGGGCCTCCTCAGCGCTGATTGCCGGCGTCGTATCGAGCGCCAGATCGGGCAGTACTTCGCCGCTGGCGGCCAGGACGTTGCCGCTGCTGTCGGTCTGCACGATCAGCTCGCCGGCAACAACGGGGATGCCCTGGTAGACCTGCTGGAAGCGGACGGCGGAGCGTCCTCCTTCGGCGCTGCGCACGCGCACTACCTGCAGTTCTTCCGCCGGGGCTTGCAGGCCAAAGAGGTAGCCGTGGTCAGCGAGGAAGCTGCGCGCAGCCTCTTCGGGGGTGGCCCCGGCAGCCAGCGTTGCCGCGCGGGCAAGGGGCTGCCCCGCCGCCGTGCCGATAAAGCGCACCTTGCCGGTCCCGGCGTGGTACGACATGGCGATGGCGCTGTCGGCTGCTGGTCCTGCCGGCGCCATATCAGGGTTGATTTCGGTTGGGGGAGGTGGAGGGGGCTGGCTGTCGTCCCGGCTGCCGCGTGCTGCCGCCGGAGCCATACTGCTCAGCACGACGAGCAGAGAGGCGATGAGAAAAAGAGATATTTTCTTCATGCTGTTTCTCCTTTCTCTAAAAAAGTTGTGGGGCCGTGTAGTGCGGCAGGTGAAGAAGGAAGACATGAGCGGTTGGAGGGAGTGACGTGAAAAATATACCACAAGATCAAGAAAAACGCCAGGCGGACATTCTCTGACCACAGCGGGGGGCTCATGCTGCGGTCAGAGAACATGTCAGGGCCTTTCTCAGGAGAGCAGGACAGACCGTCGTTGGCGTGGGGCTTGACCCTACCTGACGCCGTTGTGGCGGGATTCGATAGTCAGACGGATCGCTGTGCGTTCCTGGTCGTCGATCATCACCTCGGCAAAGTGGGGGATGCAGACGATGTCGATGCCGTCGAGTTCGAGATAGCTGCGGGCGATGGCGATGGCCTTGATGCCCTGGTTCACAGCGCCAGCCCCGATGGCCTGCAAGTCCACCTGGCCCCGCTCGCGAATGACGCCAGCGATGGCCCCCGCAACGGCGGTGGAGCGGGAATTGGCTGCGACTTTGATCATTTCCATGGCGAACCTCCCGGTTAGAGTGTTGTGATTCTACCTTGCCAGCTCCAGAACAACGTTGAAGCGGCTTGGCCTTGATACCGCCATCTTATCACAGGAGTCTGGCGGGCGCGGTTTCCGGAACGTTACAGATGGGTTACGGGCCAAAGTGGAGTGTCGTCCCTGCCGGAGTCTTACCACTGACTACCCATTTTAGGGGAAATGCGCTAAACTATCGCCGTGGTCAATCAACTGGATGAGCGATAAGCGATAAGCGATAAGCGAGGGGAGGAATCATGAGCGTTCTATCTGGAAAAGCCTTGCGAATTGACCTGGAGAGTGGAAAGATTGCCGTTGAGGCGCTCTCGGAAGCGGCGGTGCAGACGTGGCTGCTGGGCAGCGGCATCGCGGCGCATCTGTTGCGCGAGCGGCTGGCGGCGCTGACGCATCCGCTCGACGCGGCCAGTCCGCTGGCGGTGTTCAATGGCCTGCTGACCGGCACCTATGCGCCAGCGGCGGCGCGCTCGAGCTGGTGCGGGCGTTCGCCGCTGACCGGACTGTGGGGCGAGTCGAACGTGGGCGGGCATTGGGGCGCCCAGCTTCGCGCGGCTGGCTTCGATGGGATGATCATCACGGGCCGGGCTGCGGCACCAGTCTATTTGTGGCTGCACGACGGCGAGGCCGAGATCCGCGACGCAAGCCACTTGTGGGGTGTCGACACGTTCGAGACGCACGAGCGGCTGCGCAGCGAGACAGACACCAGGGCGGCCGTCGCCTGTATCGGCCCGGCGGGGGAGAACGGCGTCGCCTTTGCCGGCGTGATGACCGGCGGGCAGGCGCACAACCGCGCCGCCGGTCGCTGCGGTATGGGCGCCCTGATGGGCTCCAAGAACCTCAAGGCGATCGTGGTCTATGGTCGTCAAAAGCCGAGCTATGCCGATCCCGACCGCTTCCGCGAGCTGGTGCGTGAACTCAACGCCTACATCCGCGCTCGTTCGGAGGGCATGTCGTTGCTGGGCACGGCGGGCGGCATCCCCGGCACCGAGGCCTATGGCGACCTGCCGCTCAAGAACTGGCGCGAAGGCTCGTGGCCGGAGGGAGCCAGGGCCATCTCCGGGCAGTCGATCCACGAGAGTATGTGGGTCAGGCACACGTTTTGCTTTGCCTGCCCGGTCGGCTGCGGCAAGGCGATCGAGGTCAAGGGAGGGCCGTATGCAGGGACGTGGGGCGAGGGGCCGGAGTACGAGACGCTGGCCGGCTTTGGCGGCAACTTGCTGATCGATGACCTGCCGGCGCTGGCGGCGATCAACGTCCTCTGCAACCGTCTGGGGCTGGACACCATCTCGACCTCTGGCGTGATTGCCTTTGCCACCGAGGCGATGGAGCGGGGGCTGCTCTCCCCGGCCGAGGCGGGCGGACTGCGGCTGGCCTGGGGCGAGCCGGGGCCGGTGTTGCAGGCAATCGAGCAGATCGCCCGCCGCGAAGGGCTGGGAGCGCTCTTGAGCGATGGCGTGCGCGCTGCGGCGGCCCGCCTGGGCGCGGAGGCCGAGCCTTTTGCCATGCACGTCAAGGGGCTGGAGATTGCCTATCACGACCCCCGCGCCTTTGTTGATATGGCGGTTAACTATGCCACGGCCAATCGCGGCGGCTGTCACCTGGAGAGCCTCTCTTACTACCGTGGCTATGGCATCGAGTGGCCCGGCTGGTGGGAGGGGCCGTACGAGCGCCTGGTCTCGGGAGAGGCGGCGGTGCGCCTGGCGATTGACTTTCAGAATTTTATGAGCACCTACAATCCGCTGGGCCTGTGCAAATTCATGATCAAGGGCGGGATGGAGCCGGATCGCACGGCGCAGCTCATTGCCGCGGCTGCTGGCTGGGAGTGGACGGCGGCGGACCTGCTGCGCGCTGGCGAGCGGATTTTCAACCTCAAACGGCTGATCAACCTGAGCCTGGGTGCCACGGCTGCTGATGACACGCTGCCGCAGCGTTTCCTGTCCGAGCCACGGCCTTCCGGCACGGCGGCGGGCAATCTGCCTGACCTGGCCTCGATGTTGCCGCGTTATTATGAACTGCGGGGTTGGGATGCTGAGGGCCGGCCGGGAGCGGCAAAGTTGGCGGAGTTGGGAGTCCGGCTGTCACCCTGAGCCGCGTGGCGGCAGGGTGGGCGGGTGTCACCCTGAGCCGCGAAGCGGCGAAGGGTCTCGTTGGTTCTTTGTGTGTTGCGCCCGCTCAGGAGCTGCGTGGCGGCAGGGCGGGCAACGGGATTCTTCGCTCGCTGCGCTCGCTCAGAATGACAAGGACGGGCGGCTGTCACCCTGAGCCGCGAAGCGGCGAAGGGTCTCGTTGGTTCTATGCACGCAACGCCCGCTCGGAAGCCGTGTGGCGGCAAAGCGGGCAACGGGATTCTTCGCTCGCTGCGCTCGCTCAGAATGACAAGGACGGGCGGCTGTCACCCTGAGCCGCGAAGCGGCGAAGGGTCTCGTTGGTTCTTTGTGTGCTGCGCTCGCTCGGAAGCCGCGTGGCGGCAAAGGGGGCAACGGGATTCTTCGCTCGCTGCGCTCGCTCAGAATGACAAGGACGGGCGGCTGTCACCCTGAGCCGCGAAGCGGCGAAGGGTCTCGTTGGTTCTTTGTGTGCTGCGCTCGCTC
>Ga0209227_1002044_pt1 | contig 14859 bp, 9 predicted proteins | sample YNPBryantNP2012_FD_185815 | JGI IMG/M metagenome (GOLD analysis project Ga0209227, IMG submission 185815) | Anoxygenic and chlorotrophic microbial mat microbial communities from Yellowstone National Park, USA - YNP Bryant NP 2012 (SPAdes)... ...
GGGACACGGAAATGGAACGGTCACGGAAAAAACTTTTAAATAATCATTTCCGTGTCAATTCCACTTCCGTGACCAATTTTTAAGTAAGGGACACGGAAATGGAACAGTCACGGAAAAACACTTTTGAAGAATCATTTCCGTGTCAGTTCCTTTTCCGTGAGCTAATAATCAATTTAATTTTAATCAGTGTAAAAATTGGAGTGAAAATAATGGCAGGTATGAAAAAACAAAAACTATTTCAATTCGGACTTGGGTTTCTTGTTTTCAATTTAATGTTGATGATTTTGGGATTTTCGTTTATGAGTTCAGCACAAACTCCTTCGTCCATAAATGATTCTGCCAATGAACCCGTCAAATACATCGGGGATCGGCAGCCAGATAAACGATTTTTCGATGGCAGATTGCCTCATGCCGTTGGCGTGCACCACTATCAGGTGCTTCGTGCCAATCGGGCACATCCACCCGAGGGCGGCGAGGTTGGCTGGACGTACAACCATCAACCGTATTTAGCCTACTGGAAGGGCAAATTTTATTATCAGTATTTGAGCAATTTGATCGCCGAACATGATCCGCCAGGCAGGACGCTTCTCATGACTTCCGAAGACGGACGTCATTGGTCAAATCCTGTCGTCATTTTTCCTGAATATGATTTGCCAGAAATCAGAGGCGAGAATTATATTATCCCCGCTGGCACCAAAGCCGTGATGCATCAGCGGATGGGATTCTATGTGGCACCCAATGGCCGATTGTTGACATCGGGCTTTTACGGCTATTGTGCCACGCCCCGCCATTCGCCCAATGCGGGCAATGGTCTGGGCAGGGTGATTCGGGAGATTTATGAGGACGGCACGTTCGGCCCGATTTATTTCATTCGCTACAATCGCCATGCGGGCTGGAATGAGAGCAACACCAATTTTCCATTTTACAAGACCAGCAAGGATAAAGGATTTGTCCAGGCGTGTGAGGCATTATTGAATGATAAATTGATCACGCTGCAGTGGTGGGAGGAAGATCGGGGCAAGGATGGCTTTTATGTCATCGACCCTGGTGAAGTGGCGGGTGCGGATTATTTTGCTGCCAATGTGGTCACCTCAAAGGGCGCTGGTAAGGCGTTTTGTTTCTACGAGCGGCCCGACGGCGTGATCGTCGGATTGTGGAAAAACCAGTATTCGGCGCTGAGTCCCGATCGTGGCAGGACCTGGACAAAGATCGCTCAGAACAAAACGCTGTGGACCTGCGGCGCCAAGACCTGGGGACAAAAAACCGATGATGGTCGCTACGCCATCGTCCACAATCAATCTGCCACCCGAAGAAATCGTTTTCCGATGATTGTGATCACCAGCGATGACGGACATATTTTCGATAATATGCTGTGCCTGCGAGGCGAAGTCCCGCTGCGGCGCTATCGGGGCATCCATAAGAATATTGGCCCGCAATATTTTCGTGGTATCATTCCTGGCAATGGCAATCCCCCAGGCGATGAGATGTGGATCGTTTACAGCGTGAACAAAGAGGATATGTGGATCGCCAGGGTGACGGTGCCGATAACAGGCAAGGTGGATCATCATATTTTCGATGATTTTGAACAGGCCAATTCCGAACTGGATTTGAAGGAGTGGAATCTATACATACCCACCTGGGCGCCGATCAGCGTTGTCCACGATCCTGTTTCAAATACAAAATGCCTTGAACTAATGGACGAAGAGCCATACGATTATGCCCTGGCCGAGCGGATTTTTCCTGAAAGCAAGGTCGTCGAAATCGCTTTTCGATTCAACGCCAAAGAGGTGCCCCAGGGCTATGCGCTGGAGATTGAGGTGCAGGATCAGCACGGCACAAGACCGATGTGCCTGCGCATCGATAACGAATGGCTGGCGGCGGATCATCGCACCGTGGATCCGACGCCCGTTCCGATTGAGCTGAATCGCTGGTACGATGTAAGCCTCAAGTTCGATTGTCATGCGCAAAAATATGAGGTCTTTTTAAACGGCAATTTGGCGATCGCTGACATTCCGTTTGCCGAAAAAACTGAATCGCTGGAGCGGATAGTGTTCCGAACTGGACCCTATCGGGGTTATGTTCCGCCCGAAATCGTCGACGAGGGTGCTCCTCGGGCGACGGGGCTGGATAGCGAGGATTTGCCTGGGTCGGAAGAAAAAGCGCCGCTGTGTCGCTATTGGATTGATGATCTGAGAACGAAATAAAGCGATAGTTCTAAATCCTACTTTTGTAAAATGTGGACACGGAAATGGAACAGACACGGAAAAGGAATTTAGAAAAATCATTTCTGTGTCAGTTCCAATTCTGTGAGCTAAATTTATTCAGGACACGGAAATGGAACAGACAAGGAAAAGGAATTGAAAAAAATATTTCTGTGTCAGTTCCAATTCCGTGTACTGAAATTTTAAAGGACACGGAAAAGGAACAGACACGGAAAAGGAATTGAAAAAAATCATTTCTGTGTCAGTTCCAATTCTGTGAGCTAAATTTATTCAGGACACTGAAAAAGAACAGCCACGGAAAAGGAATTTAAAAAATTATTTCTGTGTCAGTTCCAATTCTGTGAGCTAAATTTATTCAGGACACTGAAAAAGAACAGCCACGGAAAAGGAATTTAAAAAATTATTTCTGTGTCAGTTCCAATTCCGTGGGCTAAAATTCATGAGGCTCAGAAAAAGAAGTTTTAAACATACTTCCGTTAACATCCTTATTATTGGGGAGGAAATATGGAAGAAAATACACCACTAATTTATGAAGAGCTCAGCTACAAAATCATCGGCTGTGCCTTTGAAGCTTTCAAAATTGTTGGTGCTGGATTTGATGAAATAAATTATCATAAAATATTTCATCACTATTTAACTAGGCAAGGTCTACAAGCCAAATATAAACCAACTGCTCATCTTGACTATCTGAATAATCAAATAGGCGATTTTGAAATTGATGAGATTGTGGAAGATAAAATTGTAGTTGAATTAAAATGTATTCAGACTGGATTCCTTAATGATAACCTTGCCCAAATTATAACTTACCTGAAACTCCTTAAGTTGCGATTAGGATTGCTGATCAATTTCGGTTTGCATAAAGCTTTTACAAAACGTGTTATATTTGATGCGAAACACGAACAAAATACTGAAAGCTGGGATAAGAACTTTTTTAGTACGCTTGAAGCAAAAAATATCTTAGATGAAGTAGTCTCATCTGTCAACAATATTGATAACGAATTAGGTCCTGGTTACCATAGCGAAATCTATAAAGCTTGTTTTAAAATTGAGTTAAATCATAGAAAAATTGCTTATGACAACAACGTTCGGATAAATCTTGAAATTGAAAATATTAAATTCAATCCAAAAACTATTGATTATTGGTTGGTGAATAAAGCTTTGCTTGTTGCTATTCTTGCGGGTTCAGAAAAGCCTAGGGTGTATGATATCTTTCGCATGCGATCTTATTTGCGCCGACTTAATTTACATCACGGCTTAATAGCTTTTTGGAGCGAGACTAATCTACAATTGTTTGGGATTTATCAACGTTAAGGAAAAGCTAATTTCAAAAAGGGACACTGAAAAGAAATTTAAAAATTTATTTCTATGTCAGTTCCAATTTGGTGAGCTAAATTTTTAAGGGACACGGAAAAGGGGCAGACACGGAAAAGGAATTGAAAAAATTATTTCTGTATCAGTTCCAATTCCGTGAGCTAAATTTATTCAGGACACAGAAAAGGGACAGACACGGAAAAGGAATTTAGAAGATCATTTCTGTGTCAGTTCCAATTCTGTGAGCTAACTTTATTCAGGACACGGAAAAAGAACAGACACGGAAAAGGAATTTAGAAAAATCATTTCTGTGTCAGTTCCAATTCCGTGGGCTAAATTGATTCAGGACACGGAAGAAGAACGGACACTGAAAAGGAATTCAAAAAATCATTTCTGTGTCAGTTCCAATTCTGTGAGCTAACTTTATTCAGGACACGGAAAAAGAACAGACACGGAAAAGGGATTGAGAAGATCATTTCTGTGTCAGTTCCAATTCTGTGAGCTAACTTTATTCAGGACACGGAAAAGGGACAGACACGGAAAAGGAATTGAAAAAATTATTTCTGTATCAGTTCCAATTCCGTGAGCTAAATTTATTCAGGACACAGAAAAGGGACAGACACGGAAAAGGAATTTAGAAGATCATTTCTGTGTCAGTTCCAATTCTGTGAGCTAACTTTATTCAGGACACGGAAAAAGAACAGACACGGAAAAGGAATTTAGAAAAATCATTTCTGTGTCAGTTCCAATTCCGTGGGCTAAATTTATTCAGGACACAGAAAAGAAACAGACACGGAAAAGGAATTTAGAAGATCATTTCTGTGTCAGTTCCAATTCCGTGGGCTAAATTTATTCAGGCCACGGAAAAGGAACGGACACGGAAAAAGAATTTAAATAAATTATTTCTGTGTCAGTTCCAATTCCGTGAGCTAAGATTTTAGGGGACACGGAAAAGGAACAGGCACGGAAAAAAGGTTCTGAAATAAATTTTGATGTCGGCAAAGATTTTCCAATGGATTGCAACAACCCAATGGATGCGATCTTTGGTATTTATGCGTTGGCTTCACCAATTCGTTGGGCAAGAAATGGATAGGAAAAAAGAAAAGGAATAAAGCATTCAAAGAATCATTTCTGTGAGTTCTTTTTCAGTGTCCTTAAAGGATATTGATTCAATTGCAAACAAGAAGCGGAGGTCATAATGAGGCACCAGATTAAAACAATGTTTATTCTTTTTCAAATGATCGCCACGCTATCAATTCTGAATATTGCCTGTCAAAACCAACCTGATAAATCTCATCAGGGTCTGGTTGGTGCCTATTTTGGCAATCCCGATTTGACGGGCATCAAGGATCTTGCGCTGCTGGAAAGCCTGGATCGGAACTGGGGCGAGGCCAATGGCTTTAGCCAGCAGTGGTCTGGAAAATGGGAGGGATTGGTGATGGCACCGGTGAACGGTGAAGTCACATTCCATTTGGCGAGCAACCAGCATGCGCTTCTACAAGTAGGCGATGCAGCGGAAATCGAGGCGAAAGGCGATGCGGGCGAAGCGATGTCGAAACTCAGCATGCAAAAAGGAAATCGCTATCCCATTACGCTGACCTATCGGCACGAAACTGATGGCGAGGGGTATTTCAGCGTGCAATGGAGCTGGGACGGGGCGCCGAAGTCGCCAATTGCTCCCGAATACCTGATTCACACCAGAGAACAAGCCAGCCATTGGAATTGGCTGATCGAGCCTGATCCAAAAGCCATCGACCGCAGCCAATTTGCCACTGTCCCCGCCAGGCATGTGATCGTTTGCTATGAACCAGGCATCTTTTTTGGCTGGCCCGCCAACAACGGCGTCTGGCAGTGGGGCGATGAAATTCTGGTTGGACTGGTCAAGGCGCACTATAAGATGGATCGATTGCATCACTCTCGGGACAAGTCGAAACCATCCTATTACCTGCTGGCCCGCAGCCTCGATGGCGGCGAGACCTGGTCATTAGAAGACCCTGACAATTTTGCTGGCGATGGCGGCACACCGATGGCAATGAAAGAAAAAATCAACTTCGGACACCCCGATTTCGCCATGCGCTGCTGGGCCAATGAGTTTTTCATTTCTTATGATCGAGGAAAAAACTGGCAAGGGCCCTTTTTGTTTCCCGATTTCGGCTTGAAACAATTGACCTCCCGAACCGATTATCTGGTCACGGGCGCTGAAAGCTGTCTGTTCTTTCTCTCTTCCAAAGTGGAAAATGTCAAAGCCAGCCTTCAGGATCGGGCGTTTTGCGCCAGCACGTCGGACGGCGGCCAGACTATCCGATTCGTGTCATGGATGGCAGAAACAGACACGATCCGCTCGGTGATGCCTTCCACGGTTCGGCTGGCAGAAAACCAGCTTGTATCTGCCCTACGCCGCCGCTACGACCCGACCCCAGCAGAGGGATATGCGTTGCAACGGAACTGGATCGATGTCTATCAGTCGCTGGACAACGGCGCCTCGTGGCAATTCTTGAGCAAAGTTGCGGATACCGATGGCGGCAAGCGCAACGGCAATCCACCCAGCATGGTCAAATTGCCAGACGGGCGCCTGTGCGTCACCTACGGCTATCGTGGCATTCCCTTCAGCATTCGTGCCCGAATTAGCAATGATAACGGCAAAAGCTGGGGCAAGGAAATCATTTTGCGGGACGATCCCCTGACCAATGACATCGGCTACACCCGATCGGTAGTCCGATCCGATGGCAAAGTGGTGACGATCTATTATTTCACCAGCGAGCAGAACGTTGAGCAGCACATTGCAGCGACGATTTGGGATCCGATTGGAGTTAATCCGTAAGGATTTTAATGGCATTCCAGAGGAAAATGAAAAAGCATTGCCCACACGCCGAAAACACGAAATTTAAATCAGAGAGAAAATCACTTCTGTGTACTCTGATTTGTTTTGCGGGGTGGTTTTAGATAAAAAAAATTTTATACTCACTCAGGCTCGATTTGTCACATGGTTTAAAAAATGTCATTGCGAGCGAAGCGAAGCAATCAGCTTAAAACAACAGGATTGCTTCGTCTCTGTCCGCCAGGCCATAGGCGTCAACCTGAGATGATACTGGCCACAAAGGCACAACGACACGAAGCATATGCGGCCAATTATCATATAAAACGAAGCTATGGCGGCAAAAGAATTTGATGACAACGGAGTGCTTTTTAGGGATATTTTTCGGAAATGCAATCTGATTTCTTTGTGTCTTCGGGTTTTTGTGGCATTACCAATACTTAAGGTTACGCCCAAAGCAATTCGGCGCACTGAACCCCGCAATGACTAAGGTGTGTTATATTTCGATCCTTAACAAGTATATAATAAAATTTCAATCACCAATGAATAAACACAAATTTCAATCGCTCATTTTATCGATCACTCTTGCGACTTTAATTTTTCTTGATGCCGCATTAGCCAATCATCCGATGCTGAATTTTTACAACGTAAGATATTTGGGAGCTAACGGCAACGGCTCTGATTACGATACCCAGGCGGTGCAATCCGCCATCGATTCGGCTTCAGCCCACGGCGGGGGCACAGTCTATTTCCCGCCAGGAAAATATCTCATCAAAACCGTTGTGTTGAAGGACAATGTGACGATTCACCTGGATCGAGGGACGACGATTTTGGGCAGCACCGAATTGAACCAATTCGATCCGCAATATGGCTCGTTTACCGACAGCAGCGGCAGACGGTTTGGCACCTGTCTGTTCTTCGCCCATGATGCGAAAAACATCGCTATCCAGGGCAACGGCATCATTGATGGACAGGGATTCCCTGAGTTTTATCCGATAGAAAAAGGTTTGGCTCGACCCGCCATCATTCGCTTCCTCCGCTGCCAGAACGTAAAAATCGAGGATATCACGCTGATCAATTCGGCAGCCTGGGTGCAACATTATGTCGAATGCGACGATCTGACGATTCGGGGGATCACGGTCCATAGCTACTCGAACAAGAATAACGACGGATTGGACATCGATGGCTGCCAGCGAGTTCTAATCACCCAATGCCATATCAGCTCGGAAGACGATTCGATTGTGCTGAAAACGTTCAGCCGCCGACCCTGTCGGGACGTGGTCATCAGCGATTGTATTGTCTCGGGATTGAAATCTGCCATCAAAACGGGCACGGAATCGGCAGGTGGGTTTGAAAATATCAGCATTTCCAACTGCGTTTTTTACGGCACAAGAGGGATTAGTCTGCTCAGCGTCGATGGCGGCGAGGTCAATAATATTACCATTTCCAATATTTCGATGCGGGATTCTTATGCCGTGATCGTCATGCGGCTGGGGAATCGGATGCGACCGTATCATTTGACCGAAGAAGAACGACGAAAGTCTCCTGGAACGATTAAAAACGTCATAATTCATAACATTCAGGCCACGGGTGTCACCGAGAGCAACGATTTCATCTGCGGCATCCCAGAGCATCCCATCGAAAACGTGACGCTCAGCAATATCCGTATCGGCTATCGAGGCGGCGGCCAAAAAACCGATTCTGAGCGAGAGATTCCTGAATTGGCCGATGAATATCCCAAGGCCAGGATGTTTGGTAAACTGCCGTCGTATGGTTTTTTCATTCGTCATGCGAAAAATATCCAGCTCAGCGACATCTTTTTATCGTTCCAAGAACCAGACCAGCGCTCGGTGATCTGGTGTGACGATGTTAGCAATCTGGAATTGGCAGGGATCCAGGCTCAATCTACAGCCACCGCTGCTCCATTTTTCTGGTTGAAAAATGTCAAAGATGCCTGGATTCATGGCTGCAAGCCGCTGAACCCTATTGGGACATTGGTAAGGGTGCATGGCAGCGGTAGCGAGAAGATTATTTTGTCGGATAATTTTCTCATCTCGGTTCGGACGGAAATTGAGCAAAGCAGCGCAGTGCTAGAAAATGCCATTGAGAGCCAGAGGAATTTTAAATGAATTTGAGATTATTATGCCAAATACCCCTCGATGAAAAATCAAAAAATACTTGCTTTCGTCAAAGAAATTGTGTATTTTATTTCTCAAAAATGCTATTTTTAACATTTTAGAGAAATAGAATGAAATTCATGGACTTTAAAGAGGCGCTCAAACCGTTCACAGTATTTTCATTACAAGAGATAAAAAAAATTGATGCGAATTTTCAGCGACGCAGGTTGAGCGAGTGGCAGGATAAGGGCTATATCAAAAAAATAATAAAAGGGTTTTATATTTTTTCCGATTTAAAAATCAATGAAAAGGTCCTGGCCGAAATCGCCAATCGAATTTATGCGCCCTCGTATGTCTCGTTCGAAATGGCGCTTTCTCACTATTCGTTTATCCCAGAAAGCGTCTATGCCATTACTTCTGCGGGGACACGAAAAACGAGCCGATTCTCAACGCCGATTGGCGAATTCATTTACCGAACAATCAAGCCCGCTTTATTCTTTGGCTATAATTTGGTTGCTTATAACGATGGAAAATTTTTCAAGATCGCCAGTCCAGAAAAGGCTGTTCTCGATTATTTTTATATCAACCCTCATATCCAGACCGAGGATGATTTTTTGAGCTTGCGGTTGAATGTAGAAATCTTCTGGCAAATAATCAATGAGAGCCAATTAGAAAATTATCTGGAAAAGTTCAGGCAGTCGAAATTATCTCAAAGGGTACATCGTTTGATGGAGTTCATGAAAAATGCTTGACATCGGTCAGATTGAATCATTTTATCCTGAATCGTATCGGGTTTTTAAGCGAAATATCCTTCGAGAATATTTGCAATACAAAATTTTGGAGATAATTTTTAATTCCGCTTATGCCCGCCAATTGGCTTTCATGGGTGGGACTTCGATTCGGATCGTTCATGGTAGCAATCGGTTTTCTGAAGAACTCGATTTTGATAATTTTCACCTATCAAAAGATGACTTTCAGGAGTTATCCAGAATCATTCACGAGAAGCTCCAGCTTGAAGGTCATTTGGTGGAAATCCGCACCCTGTTTAAAGGTGCGTTTCACTGTTATATTGCTTTTTTAGATATTCTGCAACGCAGTGGCATATCCAGGCATCGTGAAGAAAAATTATTGATCACCGTGGATACTGAACCACAAGCGATCGATTATTCACCCTCCAGGGTCATTTTAAACAAGTTTGATGTTTTTACCAATATCACCGTCGTTCCAGTGGCAATGTTGTTATCACAAAAATTGTTCGCCATTTTGAGCCGAAAACGCACGTTGGGGAGAGATTTATACGATGCCATTTTTTTGTTTGGCAAAACAGCGCCTGATTTAGCCTATTTAAAGGTCAAAGCCAACATCGCCACTATGGATGAGTTGAAAGCCAGACTTTTAGCGAAAATTGGGGAACTTAATTTAAATCTGCTCTGCAAGGATATTGAACCGTTTTTGATCCATTCCGCTGATGCGAAAAAGATTTTGCTGTTTGAAGAATTAATAAAAAGCCTTTAGCCATGCCTCTGAATTGAACGCTATCATTAAATTGAGAGGGATCACATAGAATGAAACCGAATGGCATTTTTAAGCAACCGACGGACACGTTAAAATGCTCTCGTCGCCATTTCATCAAAACCTCGGCCCTCGCCGCACTGGGCTTTAATCTCATCGGCTGCAGCAGATCGGCTCGCAAGCCCAATCTTTTGTTCCTTTGGACGGATGAGCAGCGGGCCGATACCATGGCGGTCTATGGCAATTCTAAAATTCATGCGCCGAATCTGAATAAGCTTGCCAGTGAAAGCGTGGTATTTGAGCACGCCTATATCACCCAGCCAGTGTGCACGCCGTCCCGCTCCACGGTGATGACGGGGCTCTGGCCGCATACCAACGGTTGCACTGAAAATAATATTTCCCTGCCAGCGAACATTCCCTGCTTTCCAGAAATCCTGAACGACCCCGATTACCGCACGGGATATTTCGGCAAATGGCACCTGGGCGATGAGGTGTTTGCCCAGCACGGATTTGAGGAGTGGATAAGCATCGAGGATATCTATTGGGAATATTTTAGCGAGGGACGTGATCGCAATGCCAAAAGCAGCTACGCCGAATATCTATTGTCCCTGGGCTATCAGCCCGATCGGGATCGGGGCGATTTTACACGAGAATTTGCTTCCCGATTGCCGCTGGAGCATTGCAAGCCCAAATTTCTGGAGCAAAAGGCGTGTGATTTTTTGCAGCGACATCGCCGTGAGCCATTTCTGTTGTATGTCAATTTCTTAGAGCCTCATCCCCCGTTTTTTGGGCCATTGAATGACGAGCACGATCCTGCTACCATCGATCTCCCGCTCAATTTCAATGATCCATTGGAAGAGGATGAGCCGCTGCGCTATCGTTTGATCCGAAACAAGCTCTATCAGAATGGTTACAAAGGTAAGGAATTGAGAAGCGAGGAACAGTGGCGGCGGCTGGCAGCCAATTACTGGGGATTGGTCACCCAGGTCGATTTGAGTGTGGGGGCAATTCTGGCGCAGTTGGAAAAGCTGGGGCTGGCCGATAACACCATCGTTGTTTTCACCAGCGATCACGGCGACATGATGGGCGCCCATCGACTGCTCAACAAAACCGTGATGTACCAGGAATCCGTGAGCGTGCCCTGGCTAATGCGAATTCCCCAACTTAACAAACGGCAACACATCGTCAGCAATCCAGTCAGTCATATCGATCTCGTGCCCACGCTGCTGGAATTGATGGGCAAGAAAACTGAAACTTATCTCCAGGGAAAAAGCCTGCTACCGTCGTTGAAAGAGAGCAAGACTGTTGCTGAAGATGTTTTTATCGAATGGAACCCAAAATTGCGAGGCGATGAGACCTATCCAGCACTACCTGGAGTTACGGCGGAGGAGGTCAAGCGAGCCGAAGATGCTTCCATTCGAACGGTGATTACGCCCGATGGCTGGAAGCTGTGCTGGAGCGATCAGGACAAATGCCAGTTGTTTGATCTGAATAAAGATCCGCTGGAGACGACCAATCTGTTTTATCGGGAGGGATATGAGGAGGTGAAAAGTCGGTTGAAGCATAAGATCGTGACGTGGCAAGAACAGGTGAAGGATAAGATTTCTTTGGGATGAAATTGGTGCTTGATAATTTTTTCCAACGGATTGAAACAACCCAACGGATGTTTTTTTTTGGGTTTTTTATCCGTTGGCTTCATCAATCCATTGGGCAAAAATAGCGAACGGGAAGTGATGGAAAAAGGATCTGAAATAAATTTTGATATCAGCAGAATTAAATTGCTCTATTGATTTTCCAACGGATAGAAACAACCCAACGGATGTTTTTTTGGGGGTTTTTTATCCGTTGGCTTCATCAATCCGTTGGGCAAAAATAGCGAACGGGATGTGATGGAAAAAGGATCTGAAATAAATTTTGATATCAGCAGAATTAAATTGCTCTATTGATTTTCCAGCGGATAGAAACAACCCAACGGATGTTTTTTTGGGGGTTTTTTATCCGTTGGCTTCATCAATCCGTTGGGCAAAAATAGCGAACGGGATGTGATGGAAAAAGGGTCTGAAATAAATTTTGATATCAGCAGAATTAAATTGCTCTATTGATTTTCCAACGGATTGAAACAACCCAACGGATGTTTTTTTAGGTTTTTATCCGTTGGTTTCATTAATCCGTTGGGCAAAATTGTTGGACGATTGTTTTGATTCTCCCAACTGATAGATGAATCCAACGGATGTTCTTTTTAGAATTTTTATCCGTTGGTTTCATCAATCCGTTGGGAATATTTTCGGGAAAAAACCATGAAATTAACCATTAAATTTTCTCTACTGCTTATTGGTCTCTTTGTCAGTTGCATCGGATTTAAACCATCCAATTTCTCAGCCGATTTTCAGGCGATCGTCATTTCGGATACCCACATCAGCAATGATGAATCCAAGGATCATCGACTGGCGCAATTGATCGAACAGATTAATTCCCATAAATTTCCATCGGTGGAACTATTGCTGATCACAGGCGATCTGGTTGCAGGCGTTTATGGCAATAGTGAACCCAACATCCCCGATGAGTCGAATAATCGCATTAAAAAATTGCAGGCATTATTGGGTGAACTCAAAATTCCTTACTACCTGATTTTGGGCAATCATGACTACCGTTTCAACCGCAGCAGCGATTCGGATCGTTATTTCTCATTGGAAGAAATTCTGCAAACGGTGCAAATTTGGAACAAAGATGCTGGCATCAAGCCTTATTATGCGGCTGAGCATCAGGGATGGAAATTTATCTGCTTAAATAGCATGAGGGGGCGCTATCTGAATCGCTATTTTGATGACGAACAATTGAGTTGGTTTGAGCAACAATTCCATGACGGCAAGCCCACCATCCTGCTATTTCATCATCCTGTGAAAACTAATCATTTTAAAATTTGGTGCAAAGCAAAGGACTTGATCACGCCAGAGAAAGAGCCTCGCTTTTTTGACATTGTGGAGAATCATTCCCAGCAGATCAAAGCGATTTTCGTGGGGCATGGGCATCGCTGGGTGCACGATCGGTTATTTAGCACCATCAAAGTTTATGAGACCGATTCGTTCGGAGAATCGAAAGGGATGCCGTTTTATCTGGTCGGTTTTGATAATCATGCTTCGACTATTCATATTGAGAAATTCAAAACACTAAAGTAAGCAATGGAAAACACGAAGGACTTTTTATACATCCGAAAAAATATCCAAAAGGAGCTGAGGTGAAGCGCAGAGATTTTTTGAAACAATCAGCCCAGGCCTGTGCTGCCCTGGGAATGAGCTCGCTGTTTTTTTATTGTCAAACCAAGCCGCAGCGTGCTCCCAATATTGTCATCTTTGTTTCTGACGATACGGGTTGGAACGATGTGGGCTATCACAATCCTGACATCAAAACGCCAACCATCGATCGCCTGGCTCGGCGGGGAGTTGAACTGGATAATTTTTATGTTAGCCCAGTTTGTTCGCCGACCCGAGCCGCCCTGTTGACTGGACGACCGCCCAGCCGCTTTGGCATTTTAGGTCCCATTGCGGGCAGAAGTGAGCTGGCATTGCCCCAAAATACGGTGACATTGGCCGAACTGCTGCGGCGGCAGGGCTATCAAACGGCCATCATCGGCAAATGGCATCTTGGCTTGCGACCTGAAGTGGGGCCGAGACAGTATGGCTTCGATTATTCCTACGGCTATTTTCACGGGCAACTGGATCAGTTCACCCATCTTTACAAAAATGGCGATCGCACCTGGCATCGCAACGATCAATTTGTCGATGAAGAAGGTCATGCCACCGATCTGATCACTCGGGAAGCGATTCGATTTGTCAAAGATTTGCGGGAAAAAAACCGACCGTTCTTTTTGTACGTGCCGTTCAGCGTGCCGCATTTCCCAGTGCAGGAAGAGGAACGATGGGCCAATTTATATCCGCATCTTGGGAATGAATGCCGCCGCCTGTTCGCCGCCTCAATGACCCACATGGATGATGGCATCGGACAAATTTTAGGGGCACTCCAGGATGAAAGGTTGGAACACGATACGCTGGTGATTTATTTCAGCGACAACGGCGGCCAGGAAAAGTGGGGCGCTGGCCCCGATTATTACGGTGGCAAGTTCCAGCCGTGCGATCAGCTCGGCGATAATCGTCCCTTCCGAGGTTGGAAAGGCGAGCTGTACGAAGGCGGCATTCGGGTGCCAGCAGTGGTTTACTGGCGGGGAAAATTGCCCTCGCTGAAGGTATCGGAAATTATCGGTGTTCAAGATTTATTTCCGACCCTCGCTAATTTAGTCGGTGCCAAAATTTCAGCGGATTGGAACATCGAAGGCGTTAATGTCTGGAATGCCCTGAGTGGATCAAAGCTGCCCCAACGGGTGTTTTATTGGCGGACCAATGGGCAATTCGCCGTGCGAAAAGGAAATTGGAAATTGATTCACAACAGCGGATCGCTTGAACAAGGTGAGGCCGAATTGTTCGATCTGGCTCACGATCCTTATGAGCAACGGAATTTGATTCAGCAATTTCCCGAAGTCGCTGATGAATTGCGAGTAGAACTTTCTCGTCAAGCAGCCTTGGATCAAATTAACATCGAATGATAATCAAAGAGAACACGGAAATGCTTTTTTCAATGCTCTTTTCCGTGACCGTTCTTTTTCTGTGTCCTGGATAAATTTAGCTCACGGAATTGGAACTGACACGGAAATGATTTTTTCAATGCTCTTTTCCGTGACAGTTCTTTTTCCGTGTCGTGAATAAATTTAGCTCACGGAATTGGAACTGACACGGAAATGCTTTTATGAATTCCTTTTCCGTGACCGTTCTTTTTCTGTGTGCCATAAAATTTCAGTACACGGAATTGGAACTGACACGGAAATGCTTTT
>Ga0209227_1002048_pt1 | contig 14845 bp, 10 predicted proteins | sample YNPBryantNP2012_FD_185815 | JGI IMG/M metagenome (GOLD analysis project Ga0209227, IMG submission 185815) | Anoxygenic and chlorotrophic microbial mat microbial communities from Yellowstone National Park, USA - YNP Bryant NP 2012 (SPAdes)... ...
GCTTGTCAAGCGACTTGCACATGCCCTGGGGGATACCGCATTACAGCCATCTATCTCTCCTTCCTTTCTTCCAAATTCGGGAGAGGGGGTTAGTGAAGCGAGTGCCAGCCTTAAGTTGACGCATATGCCCCTAGCCCCTCCCCACGCCGCATAGCGGCGTGGGGAGGGGGAAAGCGAGGGAATGGGGGAGTGGTCGGGCGGCGAAGCCGCCCGACCACTCCCCTCCTCACACATCTCCCCTGCTCTTCTCGCCACGCGGGGAGAGCAGGGGGCAGGGGGATGAGAGGGGTTGGTCTGTAGAGGTGAAAGATTTTTCGTCCGAACAACGACAGCAAAATGACGAACACTGTAACTTTCCGATGGCGGAAAAGACTTTTGCACACCTACTTGGTGTTGATGCATATTGGAGGCAGGGAGTGGAGCTAGGCGTTTGCAAGGTAAATTTAGATGCCCTGCCTGCATTTTGCATTCGTACTCTGGAGAGATTGATAAACAAAATCGCCATTCACGCGGATAGGTGAATGGCGATTTTGTGCCCCCAAGGGAATTCGAATCCCTGTCTTGGCCTTGAAAGGGCCACGTCCTAGTCCACTAGACGATGGGGGCATAATGCCCCTGCATTGTATTGAAAGTGGAGGAAATGTCAAATCACAACGGCGGGTACGGCACGGGGGGCCAATCCTCGGGCGGTTCGGGAAATGTGCCGCGCGCGATCAAATCATTGAGACGCGCGCAGAGCGCGCGCAGTTCGTGCGAGGTCAAGAGTTCGCGCAACGACTCGAAGAGCGCGTCCCCGCGCCGCAGACGCGCACGCAGCGCCACCAGATCGGCGAGCAACGGCGCAGGAATCGGCTGACGCATAAAATCCCAGATCACTGTGCGGAGTTTGTAATGCTCGTGGAACGTGACGCCGTGATCAATGCACCAGACTTTGCCGTCCGTTCCCAGCAGCACGTGCCCCCCTTTGCGATCGGTGTTGTTAATCACTGCATCGAACAGGGCAATGCGTTGCATTTCGGCGCGATGCGTATGGCGCAACGTGAAAAAATGCTGGTCATCCACAAACTCGATGAACCACTGCACCATCCCGATACCTTCGGGTCCATCGCGCAACACGGTGGGTGGCACGTGGGGCCATCCAAGCGCACGACTGACGCGGTACGCCGCGACCTCGCGATAAGCGAGGGAGCCGGTAGGAAAATCCCACAATGGACGTTCACCGCGCGAGGGCTTGTAAATCGCGCGCGTCGCGCGCGTCGCGTTGGACACCGTCACCAGAAAGGTGTAATTCGATCCCCACGGCACCAGCCCTTCGATTTCGATGGTACCGTCCATCAACAATGCCAGGGCATCGTCATCGCAAGTGAACACCTCTCGTCCTTCGTCTCTCGTCACTCTTCACGTCAACGTGGCTCTTTCGCCGTGTCCGTTACGCCTGGGGCAAAAGTGTCCCTCCGGGTCAATCGGTCTGCCGCAGAGAACGCACACGGGACGTCCCGCTGCGACAACGACCATCGCGTGGCGCGCCAGTTTGAGCATTTGCTCCGGGGTTGCCCAAAAGCGCACGACTTTGATGGTCGGAGGGTTTTCTTCCTCTGGCAATTCGTAGGCAACGAGAAGTAACAGTTTGCTGGCGGGATCGTAACCCAGACCCAACTGCCCAATACGAAAGAGCGGGTCAATCGGTTCTGTCAGTTCCATCTCTTCTTCACTCATAGACACGGAGAGATGTCCCAGCCCCAGACGTTCTAGCGTTTCAAAGATGCCGCGCGAGAGTGCCATGATGTGTTCTTTCTCAGCAATGAGAGTGACCACAATCGTATCTTGAAGACCCTGGATGAAAAAGGTGCGCTTGCCCGGTACGCCGAGCGCACCAACGGTGATATGCGAGACAGGTTGTAAATCATACAGCACATCGGCTTCAGGCATGGGTTATTCCTTTCGCGAAACACGCACATCGAGTTCGCCCGTGTCGTTAAGACGATACAACACGGTTTGTTTCTCGTTGAATATCAACACACTCACCGAGGCAGGATCAATCACCAGACGATTGAAATGATTGAGGTTCATCCCCAAATAATGTGCCAGCGCGATTTTGATGGGATCGGCGTGCGAGACCAGCGCAATGATGTGCTCGCGATGTGCCGCGACCAGCGCGTCAATCGTCGTGACGATGCGCGCGTGCACATCGGCATTGCTCTCCCCGTTGGGAAAGCGAAAATCGAAAGGACGCGCGAGCATCTGTTGCCATGCCTCGGTCTTTTCTAGGTCCGGAATCGCTTGATCCGTCCAATCGCCCACATCCACTTCGATTAAGCCGGGATGCGTTTGCACAACGAGTTGATGCGGTTCAGCGATGATCTGCGCGGTCTCCTGCGCGCGCTCGATGGGACTGGCATAGATGGCATGCAGGGGAACAGCGGCAAGACGTTGTGCCAGCGCGCGCGCTTCGCGCTGTCCTTGCTCGTTGAGGTGCACGCCGGCTTTGCGTCCTGCCATTCGCTTGTCTTTCAGGTAATCGTTGCTGGCATGGCGAATCAGCAAGACCGTCGTCATAGGCTTTGCAACATCTCACGAAATTCGCTCAGAATCATTGCCGTTGCGCCCCACACCTTGTGACCATTGATCGAAAAATAAGGCACGATGGCAGGAAAGCCGCGAATCGTCCAGAGTTCCTCTGCGATGTTTCTCTCGTCGAGTAACGTTTCGAGGGACGGTTCAAGCACTTCGACAACTTCGGTCTGACTCAGGTGGATCTCAGGGCGCGCGGGCGTGAAGGCAACAAAAGGGGTGGCGCGAAAGCCGCTCACGGGTATGTACACCGGCGTTAACGCCTCGCCGAGGAGTTCAATCGGCGCGTGCGCAATGCCGAGTTCTTCGCGTGTCTCGCGCAACGCGGTCTGCGCGAGCGATTCACCCGGTTCTTGCGCTCCGCCTGGCAGGGAAATTTGTCCTTTGTGGGCTTCGACGTGATCCGTACGCCGGGTCAAGAAAAAATGCAAATCATCAGCGGCAGGGTAGAGCAAGATCAACACGCCTGCCTCTCTGGGTTGAATTTCCGGTGGAAGTGGAAACACATCGCCGGGCCGCGGCCGCGGTGCCATTCGCATTTGCGCCGCGCGCCCCGGTCGCGGCAAGGCGAGTGCGCGGCGAACTTGCTCATAGTGCATACTCGCATTTTACTCGCGTCGTTGGGCGAGGTCAAGCGTGATTTTTGTCTCTGCGCGTTTACGTGCTATAATGACCTTTGTGAAATTTTTATACCCATTGCTGCTGATTCTCCTCATGCTTTTTGCGATTGCGCCGCTGGAATACCCCGGCGCGTTTCAATCGCACAGTGGCTTGCTTGCTTACTACAATCTGATTGACCTCGATCAGAATCCCACACAGTTCTTTGCGTGGGCGCCTCTCGGCGGACGCACCTTCGATCTGTTTCGCACCGAAGGCGCGCTGCCGTACTGGCTTGCCGAGATTTTCCATCTGCTTGGCTTGAGTTATCTCCACGCCATCAAACTCGTCTATGCGCTGGCGTGGCTGGCGAGTGGTCTGGCGATGTACGCGCTCGCGCGTCGGTGGTTCAGCGAAAACGGTGCGCTTCTCGCAGCGATTGTCTACGTCTACCTGCCCTATCACATCGCAACGGTGTACGTGCGCGGCGCGTTCGCGGAAGCGGTGGCGTGGGCATTGTTCCCACTCGTGTTGATGACTGCTGACTGCCGACAGCAGTCCGCAGACCACAAACCGCAGGCGTTCGTCTTGCGCCTTTTGCCGCTTACCTTTTTATTTCTCACTCAACCAGGACTGGCGATTTTGTTTGCGCTCGTCACATTCGGAATCGTGATGGCTCTAACCGTTCATCCCAATCTGTCATTGCGAGCGGTCTTTGCGAAGCAATCCCCAACGTTGCCTACCAAAGACCGTAGCGCGGAGATTGCTTCGTCACAAAAAACGCTCCTCGCAATGACACCTGAACGGTTACTGGTTCTGCAACGCCACATTGGCGCATTGGCGTCCTGGCTCATTGGCTCATTGCTTCTTGGCGCGCTGTTGTATTTGCCTGCTGTTCTGCGTTACGGCGCAGCGATTGCGCGCGATGGCTTTCAGCCCAATTACGTTTTTCCGTTTCAATTGTTCGCGGCACTTTGGGGATTAGGCGAAAGCACCGGCAGTTTCCTCGATCGGTTTCCGTTCCAACTGGGTGTGGTCCCGCTCGGTTTAGCCATCATCGCGATTGGGTTGGCGTGGCGCGCGACAGACGAGCCGCGCGACCTTCGTCGTAGCGTAGCGATCTTTTTCGGCGTGATCATTGCGCTGACGATGCTCACGTTCGAGATTGCCGCGCCTCTGTGGTACGTGCTGGGGATGTTCGTCACGTACCCCTGGCAACTGCTCGCGTTCGTCGGCTTGGCACTGGCTATCGTGGCGGGCGCTGCCATCGAGTTTGAGCCGCGTCTCGTGCGTCCGCCGATGCTTGCGTTCTTTGTCGCGTTGCCGATCGTCGCGAGTTATGGTTATCTCGCGCCGCGTTTTCTCGATGCCAATCCCACGCGCCCACCGATTGCCACTTTCGGCAACAATGAAATCGTGCTGCTCGATTACCGCATCGTTGGCCCCTTGCGACACGGCGCGACGGTACGGCTACATCTGACGTGGCAAGCGTTGCGTCAGGTGAATCACGATTACACCGTCTTTGTGCATGCCGTGCACGAAGACGGCAAGGTGTACGCGCAAGAAGATTCCAAGCCCCAGGACGGCGCCTCACCGACAATTCACTGGAAACCGGGCCAAGTGATTTCCGACACGCATACAATTCAGATTGATGTCGAAGGACCGCGCGAGGGCTATCACATTGAGTTTGGTTTATACGTTGCCGCAACAGGACGCCGCGCGCCCACCGACGTGGGTCTGGATTTTGTGCGCGTGCCGCGACCCGGTGATCCAGAGCCGTTTGTGCCCACCAGATAACGTTAAGCCCTGGTTTTGCCCTACAATGAAACGTTTTGATTCGTATCTCATCCTCCTCTTGCTCTTTTCCCTCTTCGCCATTGCGCCGTTGCTTGCCCCTGGTTACTTTTGGGGCGCGCACGATGGACGCCATTCGATTTATTTCCTGTTTGAATTCGATCGCTCGATTCAGGATGGCATTTTCTACCCGCGCTGGGCGCCCGATTACACCTTTGGCTATGGCTATCCGATGTTCAACATCTATGCGCCCGGCGCGCTGTACGCGAGCGAGGCGCTGCACCTCATCGGATTCGATTTTGTCACCGCGACGAAAATCGTTTTTGCGCTGGCGATTGTGCTGTCCGGCGTCGCAATGTTTGCATTCATCAAACACATCACTGGCTCCAGCAAGGCGGCGTTTCTCTCCGGGCTGGCATACATTTACATCCCCTATCACGTTGCCGACGTGTACGTGCGCGCCGCGCTCGCCGAATCGGTCGCCTTGATTTTCCTGCCGCTCACGCTGTGGGGTTTTCACGAAACTGTCGTGCGTCCCACTCGTACAAGTATCGTCGCTGCCGCGCTCGCCTACGCCGCGATGATGTTCTCGCACAATGGCGTGGCAATGCTCTTCACCGTCGTCCTTGGGTGTTGGGTGCTGTTCTTGATGCTGGGAAGGTTTCAAGTTTCAGGTTTCAAGTTTCAGGTTTCAAGTTTCACGCATCATGCCTCACGTTTCATCCAACTCGGACTTCCATCACTTGGCGCGCTCTTGCTGGGACTGGGCATCGTCGCTATCTTTTTCATTCCTGCCGTGTTAGAGTACCAGTACGTTCGCACAGATCAGTGGCTGGGGAACTATTACGATTACACCAATCACTTTACGTATTTCTTCCAGCTGTTCAGTCCCACTTGGGGTTTTGGCATCAGCAAGCCAGGACCGGCGGACGAGATGTCATTTCAGCTGGGCGTCGTGCCAGTACTCCTCGCGATTTTTTCGCTCATCGCGATTGTGCGCAATCCGCGCGGCACACGTCGTTTCTGGATTTTCTTCCTGGTGATGACGGTCATCGTCACCGCGCTGATGCTGGGATTATCGCGTCCGCTGTGGGAAATCGCGCGTCCGATTCTTTCGTTTGCGCAATTCCCATGGCGCTTGCTCACACTGACGATGGTGTCACTTGCCGTGCTCGCCGGCGCTATCGTCTTGACGGACGAATCGGAGGACAACGCGCGCGCGCTCTCGCTGCCGACGATTCTGCTCGGCGTGCTGATTGTGTGGGGCAGTTTTCCGTACCTCACCGCGCAAATGATTCTCGAACCGAAAGAGGGACCGGTGAGCATCCTGGGGTTGTTTCGCTTTCAGCAAAGCGCGGGCGAAATGACCGGCTCAACCGCGTGGGTCAGGGAAATTCCCGAATGGTCACCGATGGCAGATGTGTATTTTGCCGGCAAAAAATTGAAATCGAAAATTGACTATACACACATTGACACGGACAAGGTATGGATTGGCGTGTTGCCGAATTTTGCCGGGTTCAAAGCCAACAGTGAGCAGATCGTCTATCACGCGCAGGAAGACACGATAATCACCTTCAACACGTTTTACTATCCAGGCTGGCGCGCCTATCTCACCAAGCCCAACACCACCGAGATTCTTCGCGAACTGCCGCTCGATGTTGACCCCGACGATCCGCTCGGACGAATCCGCGTGCACGTCCCTGCTGGTCGGGAGCAATGGTTACTCGTCCGTTTTGACGATACACCGCCACGTATCATCGGTGGCTGGATTTCCGCGTGCAGCATCTTGCTCGCGCTCGCGCTGCTGGTTATCAAGAGGCAGAAGGCAGAAGGCGGGAGGCAGGAAGCGGGAGGCAGTTCGAATGAAGCATAATCCTTCGTCCTCCGTCCTCCGTCTTTCGTCCTTCGTCGTTCGTCTTTCGCCCTTTGTCTTTCTCCTCACGTTCTGCGCGTTTGCGCTGATGCCACTCACCGCGCCGGGCTATTTCAGTCGCGCGCACGATGCGCGCCACTCGGTTTATTTTCTGCGGATGTTCGATGCTGCCCTGCGCGATGGCGCGTGGTATCCGCGCTGGGCGGCGGATATGACCTTTGGCTATGGCTATCCGCTCTGGCTCATCCTTGCGCCGATTCCGTTTTTTGTGGGCGAGGCGTTTCACCTCATCGGATTCGATTTTGTCAGCGCGGTGAAAATCGTGGATGGTCTCGCGGTGTTCGGCTCGGCGTTGACGATGTACCTGTTTGCCGCGCGCGTGCTGGGAAAACACGCGGGGCTGGTTGCAGCGGTGGCGTACGTTTACGTGCCGTACCACCTCGTTGATTTGTACGTGCGCGCCGCGCAAGCCGAACTGGTGGCGTTTGTCTTTCCACCGCTCATCTTTTGGGCATTCCACGAACTGATAACAACATGCCGCGCGCGCTATGTTCCCCTCGCCGCGCTGGCGTACGCCGGCTTGATTCTCTCGCATATTTCGATGGCAGTGATTTTCACACCTGTCATCGGGCTGTATCTTTTGTTCTTGTTCATCGCAAGACCGATGACCGACGACCGACGACCGCTTGATGTTTCACGTTTCACGCTTCACGTTTCACTTTTCACTCTGTTCTCTCTCCTCCTCGCGCTTGGTCTCTCGGCGATTTTCTGGTTGCCGGTGCTGTTCGAGCAACGCTATTTGACGAGCGATCCGTTCATCGGTGGCTTTTTCAACTATCGCAAACACTTTCTCAATGCTCAACAACTCTTTTCGCCGTTCTGGGGTTACGGGTATGCGGGTGAGTATGGCACAGACCAATTCTCGCTCCAACTCGGTCTGGTGCCGCTGCTCCTCGCGTTCGTCGCGTTGTTTGCGCGCACGCAGGACGAGGTGTGCGCGCACATCGTCTTGTTTGCGAGTATCGTCGTTGTGATGGTGCTGGCAATGTTGCCGATTGCCGCGCCGCTGTGGGAGCCGTTCGCGACCATCATTGCGTTCGTTCAATTCCCCTGGCGTTTGCTTATCGTCACGGCGTTTGCCCTCGCGTTTCTTTCTGGTGCTGCGTTGCATGCGTTCAGCGAGGAGACGCGCGTGGCAATGTGGGCAATCGTCTTGCTGATAGTCGTGGTCAGTTATCCGTACACGCAACCCCAGCACACCGAAGCGGTGTTCTCGTTGCCTGCCCAGATGGAGTTTGAACTCAAAGAAGGCGAATTGCTGGGCGATACTGTCTGGATGACCGGCGATCGTCCTAAAGATTCGCCGCTCGTCGAGCAATACCTGAATGGGGAGCCGTTACGCAAAGCAATCGCGCTCGATGAACACGCGCGCGTCGAAACGCTGCGCTCGGAGGGACATTCGACCAAGTTGCGCGTGGAGAGCGATGCGCCGGCGCGCGTACTCGTGTACACGCGCTATTTTCCCGGCTGGATTGCCAGAATCGAGCAGCAACATCTCAAAATCGAGCCGTATGGCGAGCAGGGGTTGATCCTTGTGCACGTGCCGGCGGGATCGCACATCGTCACGCTGCGTTTTGAAGACACACCGATTCGCCAGATCGGCGCGCTGGTATCGTTGGTGGCGTTGCTTGTGACTCTGGGGTGGCTGGGCTGGACGTGGCATTGGCAAAATCGCAAAGGTTTGGTATAATAAGTTCAGGCATTGGACGATGAGATCAGGTTGAGGCAAAACTTTTTATGGCATCTGGACGACCTACTCCGCCCCCTCCTCCACGCCCTAAACACACCGAACCCTGGCGTCACGAGCGGTTGGTGCAACGTGTCCCCGCGCATCTGGGCGAAACGATGGGCGATGCATTACCCCCCTGGTTAGTGCTGACAGGACTCGCCTTACTCGTCGTCATCATCGGTATTGTCGCGTTCATTCTGTTTGGGGGTCCGCAGCGTCTGGGCTGGGGCGGAACATCTGTTACCGCCACGCGCACCAGCACCCCGCGCGCTGTCACGCCGATCGTCACAACGATTATTGCAACGCCTGTACCTTCGCCTACCTCGGGACCAACTCCTGTGACGATCAAGTATCGCGTCAAAGCCGGCGACACGTTGCTGGACATTGCCGCGCGCTACAAGACGAGTGTGCAGGCAATCCGAAACGCGAATAATCTCAAGGACGACATTATTCGCGTGGGCGATGAACTCATCATCCCCTTGCCGACTCCCACACCGCCACCTACGCCTTCTCCCGTGCCAGGTACACCGACTCCTCTCTCGTTTCAATCACCCCCGACATCGGCAAATGCCGCCGGTGCAGCGGGGGTGATTCGTCATCAGGTCAAACGCGGCGATACGCTGATTGGCATCGCCGCGACGTACGGCTCAACGGTAGAGGCGATTCGGCTGGCGAATCAACTGGAGAGCGACTTGCTTTCGGTGGGGCAATGGTTAATCGTGCCTGTTGGCGCGTGGTCGCCGACGCCTTCTCCCACGCCACTGGTGAACGCGTCGGCAACAGCGACCCTGACCTTTATCCACGCCGCGCCGCACCTGCTCTGGCCCCCCGATGGTCACGCGTTTCGCGGCAATCAGGATATTCCGCTGCTAACCTGGGAAGCGCCGGGCACACTCAAGCCGAACGAGTTTTACGTGGTGCACATTGATTACGTGTGGCAAGGCGAAGCCAGAGCCATCATTCGTCAGGTCAAGCAAGGCACCAGTCTCAAACTCGCTTCGACGGATTACCCCGGCGCGAATCCGCAAGGGACAAAATTTTCTTGGTATGTGCTGATTGTGAGTCAGCCGAGTGCCAATGCCCCGATGTCCGCCGCGAGTCCTCCAAGCGCCACGCGTGTTTTTGTGTGGCACTGAGCCGACCAGGCAAAAGTTTTTTCCACTTGGGGCGAAAGATTTTTTCACGCCAACAGGATAATCACTCAGCTGTGCTCATCGCGAAATAGCCCCACCCCCTTGCCCCCCTCCCCACGCCACTCTGCGGCGTGGGGAGGGGGAAGCGAGAGAAGGGGTGGTGGCGGGCGGCTTTGCCGCCCGCCACCAAGCCGTCTCCTTTTACTCCCCTCCGTGTTGGGGAGAAAGATTTTTCGCACCAACGGCGATGGGGCAAGGAGGTGACGAATGCCTCTGCTAGACCTTGAACTCTATCGCAAAGACGTGATTGTTGCGGATGCGCCGCGCGTGCGTTTGAGCGTGATTGATGCAGGTCGTTCGCCTGCCGAGCGAACCCTCTTGTTCATTCACGGTTTTGGCGGCTATGCGATGCAGTGGGAGCATCAACTCATCGCCTTTGCGGACAGGCATCGCGTTGTGGCGCCCGATTTGCGCGGGCATGGTCTTTCGGATCAGCCTGCCAGAGGATACACGGTCGAGCATCTGGTCGGCGATCTGGAACGCCTTGTGGACGCGCTGCATTTTCCCCCGACGTTCATTCTCCTGGGCCATTCGTTTGGTGGCGCGATTGCAGCGGCGTACGCCCTCCGCCATCCGCAGCGCGTCGAACGGCTGGTGCTGGTGAGCACCGCCGTGAACTTTGTGCTCAACCCGTTGTTGCGCGCGGCGTTTCACCTGCCGCTGGTTCTTGCCGAGCCGATTCGCGCGTTGTTTCCGCGCGCGCTGGCGGCGCCGGCCTTTGTGCTCAAGGCGATGTACCATCACGCCCTGACGCGCTGGAACGGTTACGAGCATCTGCCCCGTCTGACGATGCCGACGCTGGTCATCCTGGGGCATCGCGACCTGGTGTTCAAACAATCGGCTTATGATGCCGTGCCCGATTTGATTCCGCACGCGCAACTGGCAAAGATTCCGGTCTCGGCGCATCTGGTGCAACTGGAGCGACCCGATGCGGTGAATCGCGCCATCACACGTTTCATCGGTGCGAGTGCGGTCTCGTGGCGCGAGAGTCGTGCGCAGGACAAAGCCGCGCTCGTCCAGCAACGCCCCTGGCTCAAGCATTACGAACCCGATGTGCCGTACACGCTGGCGTATCCCTCGCAACCCCTGTTTCGTTTTCTCGACAGTGCCGCGCGCCGCCATCCGCACACGCGCGCGCTGATTTTTTACGACGGTGTCCTCACCTACCGCGAACTGAACGACGCGGTGAATCGGCTGGCAAACGCGCTGATTCAACTCGGGGTGAAAAAAGGAGACCGCGTCGCGCTGCTGTTGCCCAACTCGCCGCAGATGGTGATGGCGTACTATGCCGCGCTCAAAGCCGGCGCCGTAGTGGTGAGTCTCAATCCGTTGTTCAACGCCGATGAACTGGGACACCAGTTGAACGATTCGGGCGCGGAGACCATCATCGCGCTCAGTGTGTTTTATCCGCTCGTCAGGATGGTGCGCGCGGGTACGCCACTCAAGCGCGTCATCGTGACGAACATCAAAGAATATTTTTCGCCCCTGCGCCGTCTGTTGTTTACGATTGTTCGTGAGAGGCGCGAGGGGCATCGCATTGATCTGCGCGGGGAACAGCAGGTGTATGCGCTCGCCGATTTGCTCGCGCGCGCTTCGCCCGAACCGCCGAACGTCGAAGTGGCGCCCGAAGACCTTGCCCTCATTCAGTACTCGACCGGCACCACTGACATTCCCAAAGGGGTGATGCTCACCCATTTCAATCTCGTCGCGAATACGACGCAGGTGCGGCACTGGCTCACCGACATCGAGGAGGGCAATGAGCGCATCGTGGCGGTATTGCCCTTTTCGCATTCGTACGGAATGACCGCCGCGATGAATGTGGGCATTGCGATTGCGGCGACCCTGATTTTGCTCCCGACCTTTTCCACGCGCGAGGTGCTCAACGTCATCAAAAAATATCGCCCCACGATGTTTCCCGGCGTGCCGACGATGTACGTCGCCATCAATCAATATCCCGGCGTGCGCCGCTTTGGTTTGCAATCCATTCGCGCGTGCGTGAGTGGCGCCGCGCCGCTTCCCGTCGAAGTGCAGGAAGAGTTCGAGAAATTGACGCGCGGCAAACTCGTCGAAGGGTACGGTTTGACCGAAGCCAGCCCGGTCACGCACGTCAATCCGATTTACGGTCAGCGCAAAGTCGGCTCGATTGGCATTCCGTTGCCCGACACCGACGCGAAAATCGTTGACCTGCACACCGGCGCGGACGCGCCCATCGGTACGATTGGCGAACTGGTCGTGCACGGACCGCAGGTGATGCGCGGCTACTGGAATCGTCCCGACGATACCGCGCACGTGTTGCGCGACGGCTGGCTGTTCACCGGCGATCTGGCGCGAATGGATGAGGACGGTTATTTTCAAATCATTGATCGCAAAAAGGATATGATTCTCGCCGGTACCTACAACATCTACCCGCGCGACATCGAAGAAGTGTTGTACGAAAATCCCAAGGTGCTTGAAGTGGCAGTCGCCGGCGTGCCGCCCGAAGGCAAAGAGCAAATCGTCAAAGCGTACGTGGTGTTGCGCAAGGGAGAGATGGCAACGCCGGAGGAATTCATCGAATTTTGTCGCGCGCGCCTCGCGGACTATGCCGTACCGCACCTCATCGAGTTTCGCGATCAACTTCCCAAAACGTTCGTGGGCAAGGTGTTCAAACGCAAGCTGGAGGAGAAGAACCCGTAGGCGGGAGGCAGGAGGCAGTAAGCAGTCATTCTGCCTCCTGCCGCCCGCCTCCCGTCTTCTGCACTATGCCGATTCTTGCTCTCGTCATTGTTCTTTTCGCCGCGATGTTGCACGCGGTTGCCAACCTGTTCTTCAAGCGCGGCGACGATCCGTCCGCGTTTTTGTGGTGGGCGATTGCAATTGGCGCGCTGTGGTACGGTGCATTCCTCCTCGCCGCGAGTTTCGTCACCTGCGCGACGAGCACCTGCCTGCTCCTTGTGAGCGATTGGCTGATGCCGCGCGAAACGTGGGTCGTCTTCATCCCGAGCGCGCTCGCGGAAATCGCGTACGTGCGGCTCATCACCTTCGGCTACGCCAACGGCGATCTCTCGCAAGTGTATCCGATTGCGCGCGGCGCGCCGCTCCTCTTGATTCCACTTTTCGGCGCGATGTTTCTGGGCGAGCATCTTTCCCCCTCTGGCTATGCAGGCATCGCGCTGCTCCTCGCGGGCATTTACCTCGCCTCGCTACCCGCGCTGAACGATTGGACGCGCCCGCTGCGCGCGCTCAAACATCGTCCGACGCAAATCGCGCTCCTTGCCGCGCTCTGCGTGACCGCGTACACGCTCCTCGACAAAATCGGCGTGCGATACGCGCAGCCGCTGGCGTACAACTGGTGGGTCTATGCAAGCATCGCCATCGGTTATGCGCCGTTCGTCTGGTCGCGCGCGCACCGCGCGCACACCGCGCGCGAGTTTCGCTTGAACGCGCGACGCATCGGGATGGCGAGCATTGCAACGGTGGGGAGTTACCTTGCCGCACTCATCGCTTTGCAGATGACGGCGGCGAGTTACGTCGGCGCGGTGCGCGCGACGAGCGTGGTGATAGGTGCGTTGCTGGGGTGGCTGGTGCTGAAGGAACAGCTGGGCGCGGCGCGCGTCCTCGCAGCAGCGACGATGGTGGTGGGGTTGCTGTTGATGGCGGGGGCGTAGTGGGGCGCGTATGGCGTATAGCGTATTGCGTATGGCGTATAGCGTATGGCGCGTTGCCAGTAGGGGCGAGGCATTGCCACAATCGTATGGTAACTGCTCGGGTTGTCATTTCGAGGAGCGATTTTTGCGACGAGAAAGTAACTACTCACCCTGCGTCATTGCGAGGAGGCGTTTTGTGCCGACGAAGCAATCTCCACACTGCGAATTTGGGGATTGCTTCGCAGCCCGCCACGCTTCGCTCGCGGCTTCGGCTACTCAGAAACTTCCTGTCATTGCGAGGCGTAGTGTGCCGCAGCAATCCCCACGCCGCATTGGGGATTGCTTCGTCGCAAAACCCGTTCCTCGCAATGACAATGACCGCGCGCGTTTCTGTCCTTTGACATGCCTGCCGACGGGCATGAGATTCTCGCAATGACAGGAGGCTGAGTAGACACACGAGAAATCTCTGGTATGCCAATGCGGAGATTTCTCGCTTCGCTCGAAATGACAGTCGGGGTTTCAGAAACCAGGTTTCTCCCCCTCCGTCCGTTGTAACCTCTCCAGATTCCCCCGCACAACCTTGATGTTGGGATGATCCGCAGGCAAGAATTGTGTGAAGATGTTGAGCGCGCGCTCGAAGCACGTGCGTGCGCCCGCCAGGTCGCCCAGGGCGTACAGGACACCGCCGAGGTTGTTAACGTGGATGGCGACGTTGGGATGGTTGGGACCGAAGGTTGCCTCGTCAATTTGGAGCGCGCGCTCAAAGCACGCACGCGCACCCGCCAGGTCCCCAAGGGCACGCAGGACGCCGCCGAGGTTGTTGACGGCGGTAGCGACGTTCGGGTGATTCGCTCCCAGGTTGTCCTCGAAAATCTTGACGACGCGCTCAAAGCAGGTGCGCGCACCCGCCAGGTCCCCAAGGGCACGCAGGACGCTGCCGAGGTTGTTGACGTCAGTGGCCACTTCTGGATGGTTGGGACCGAAGGTCGCTTCGTCAATCTTGAGCGCGCGCTCGTAGCACGCACGCGCACCCGCCAGGTCCCCAAGGGCACGCAGGACGCCGCCGAGGTTGTTGACGGCGGTGGCGACGTGCGGGTGATTCGCTCCCAGGTTGTCCTCGAAAATCTTGACGACGCGCTCAAAGCACGCGCGCGCACCCGCCAGGTCCCCAAGGTCGCGCAGGACAAGCCCGAGGTTGTTGACGTGGATGGCGACGTTGGGATGGTTGGGACCGAAGGTCGCTTCGCCAATCGTGAGCGCGCGCTCAAAGCACGCGCGTGCGCCCGCCAGGTCGCCCAGGTCTTGCAGGACAAGTCCGAGGTTGTTGACGGCGGTAGCGACGTTCGGGTGATTCGCTCCCAGGTTGTCCTCGAAAATCTTGACGACGCGCTCAAAGCACGTG
>Ga0209227_1002050_pt1 | contig 14837 bp, 17 predicted proteins | sample YNPBryantNP2012_FD_185815 | JGI IMG/M metagenome (GOLD analysis project Ga0209227, IMG submission 185815) | Anoxygenic and chlorotrophic microbial mat microbial communities from Yellowstone National Park, USA - YNP Bryant NP 2012 (SPAdes)... ...
CATTTGATCAGATTGCCTGGGCGGGTGTTGGAGCGTTCTCGCCGGCTGATCATTCGGTTGGGGAGGGGGCATCCTTGCTTTGGATTGCTTGTGGATGCCAGAGCCAGGATAAATGAGCTGGCCTTGGAGCCGTCCGGTTAGAGGCAGTCCGCACTGGGAAGCTAAGCAGGTAGTCGGATCAAGGCAGAGGTGCGTCCTCACAGGGACCCATCTGGGAGCTAAGGGGTAATAAAGGCGGCCCTCTGACCCGGCCAGCAGCCCCTAGGAAGCCAAATTCACCCCCAAACCCCCTCACACCCCTCCCTCTGCAAGGTGGGCGGTGGATTTCGGAGGATATCATAACTTTCATTCGCCTTGTCGCCTGCTTAGAGTGCCTAACGGCGGAGCTAAGGGGTTTGCGCACAGCGGAGCACGGCTTGGCGGAACGCAGCGTGATGCGCAAATCCGCTTGAGCGAATTACTTGGCGCCGCGCGAATCAGCGCGGATCGCGCGGCGGCAACGCTCCGGTTCAGCGGCGGCGCGAAGCGCCGTTTGCTGCAAACTTGTTAGACGGCATCGGGACTCACGAGTCGGGTGCGCGTACCCAGGTACACCAGTACGGTTCCCAAGACAAGTCCGATTACGTATCCGTAGGGCAGCCCAACGGCAAGGAGCCCGACCAACACGGTGATCGGAAACTCGGTTCGGGAATGCGCCGTGTCTCGGATGAGCCAGATCAACGCAAGAGCTTCGAAGAGGAGTATGACTCCCAGCATCGGTAACGGGAAGGCCTTCGCTATATGCTCGAACCCACCGCCGAAGAACAGGCCGAGGCCTAAAAACAGGGATCCGTAGATGATGACCGACCCACCAGTTCGTCCGCCGAACGCAAAGTGGCCTGCCATTCCACCGGAGCCGTGGCACGTAGGCACACCTCCGAACCACGGATTTACGAGGTTCATCAGTGCGTATGTCAGGCCGATCTTGCGAATGGTCAAGCGGCGGTCAGGAAAAAGATCCTCGGTGAGCTGTCGAGTCGCAAGAACCGAGTTGCCGAGAGAAAGCGGTATCTGTGGCAGTGCGAGAACTAGAAAGCCAGTCAGGATGTCAGCCGGCTGAGGGAGATGCACCGCAGGCAGGCGGAAGCCAAGACTGCCCAGAAGGCCACCGTCGAGCTTAAAGGTAACTGCATACACCAATCCGAGGACCACCACCGGAAGCGCGGCTGGAAACCGCCGATTGCCGAGCAGCAGCACCGTGATCACGAAGGCTCCTGCCGCAAGCGCATACCCGGGGAGCCCGTCTGCCTGCACGAACTTCTTCAGTGCCACAAAGGCGAGCTGGAGCCCGAGCCCGAGCTGAATGCCGCGCACGACACACTTTGGAACCACGCGCGCCAGCCAATCCAGCAGACCAGTCGTGGCAAGCAGCAACATGACAAGCCCGATCGCGAGCCCGGCGCCGTACAGTGTTGCAGGGGATGCCTGTTGCGCGATCACGATCGCCGCCATCGCCTTGAGCGGCTGGACGGGCATCGGCAACCGGTAGACGAGGCCCGTAAGAATCTGCATGGCACCGAACATCACGAGGACGCTTGTCCCATCAAGACCGGCCGCGAGCGTCATCCCGATGAGGAGCGGAATGTCCGTCCCCATGTCACCGAAAGCTCCCGCGAACTCGTTGCGGTCGAATCGAATCTTGACACTCCCGGTCGCGAGCTTCGGCTCGGGTACTGAGGTGGTTGTCGTTGGCTGCAACCCGTGTCTCCTTCTGCCGCCTAATGGCTCGCGCTTCACCTGCGCCGCGAAGCGCAGCGGAGCGGCGTCGGCTGAAAGCGCATGTTGGTCGGGCTTTTTCTCTTTTTTTGTTACTCACAACAATTTCAAGAAATCATCCACCTCCAGTCGTGCTTGCTTCAAAATATGTACCAATGTAGAGCGTTTGACTGGACGATGGGCAGGTACCGTTATCTTGAGCACCTCGCTCCCTATGCGTTTCTGTAACCGAATGTGACTGCCGCGCTGACGTACCACGGTCCACCCGTCTCTTTGCAAGGCATAAATGATTTGCTGGTACGGCAGACTGGGCGCATTCACAATTCAATCTCCCGCACCAGCGCGGTCTCATCCATGACCAGATCATCTTCCACTGGCTCAAGATATAGTTCGATCGCCTCTTGGATATTTCTCAAGGCTTCTTCTACTGTCTCTCCTTCGCTAATACAGCCAGGCAAAGACGGGACGTAAACAGTGTACCCACCTTCGTCGCTTGCCACAAGTACAACTTTGAAGCGCATAATTCCTCTCCTTTTGAACTATCTTCGGAAATTTCCGTATACCACGAAAAAGAGTATTCTACAAGTTATCAAACATGCCCAGAATATTCCCCATAGAGTGGTTCGTGCAGTGTCGGACACCTTGAGGGTCGAACACCGCCCCGATCAGCAATGCGATGGCGGGAATGAGGCTCAAGCCTAGAAGCACTTGGTTTACCGTTTCGAGAAAAGGGGGAAGAGACATGTTGGCTCCTCTAGGATCAGACAAGTGCGCGAGGCTGTATGGATTGCGATTATGATACTTCGAGATCGGCGCTGTCAGCATCTTTGCACCGACTCGGCGTGTTACCACTTGTCCTTCCAGCCGAACCACCCACGCTCTTGAAGCTTTCCGGTCTCAGGGTCGATGCGTTCGTCGGTATCCTTCCAACCGAACCAGCCCCATTTTTGGATCACCCCGGTCTCCGGGTCGACTCGCGTATCGGTGTCGCGATAACCGAAGAACCCTTTCTCCTGAACGACGCCGGAATCGGGATGGATCCGCGTCTCTGTATCTTTCCAGCCGAAGAACCCCTCCTTTTGGATCGTGCCGCTGTCCGGGTCGACCCGGTGATCGGTATTCCTTCCAACCGAAGAACCCCCACTTCTGCACACGCCCCGTTTCGGGATCGATACGGTACGTCCCGTCATCGTCGATTCCAAGCTTACGCTTCAGTTCATCCGAGTTCATGAGAACCTCCTTTCTGTGTTGCGCTTGTGGCGCCTAACATATCTTTTTATACCTATCCTATTCCCATGGGAGATGGTAGATCGGGCGAGGGGGCATGTCAAGAAAAATGACACGGCCTGGGCTGGCAGGGGGGAATTACATGGAGGAGAATAAATCCAGATTTGTTATTAGAAGGAAGCGAGGCCAAACAGGAGATCTGCTATGTTTGGGGGCGTTCAGGGAGTACCTGGCGGAGAAAGCGGTGGTTCGGGAGAGGTACGTTCCATATTTTGTCCGATGGGCCGCCGAGTGTTACGCCTTCCTGGAGCTTCCCCTGGAGAATCGGTTAAGCTCCGACCAAAGGCAAGAGTTCCTGAGGTATCTCTCCAAGAGGCACGAGGACTGACAGGTAAAGCAGGCCGACCACGCGCTGAGGCTTCGGCATCGATCATTGAGCACAGAGAGGACCTACATGGGCTGGCTTCGGTCGTTCAGGGGTTTCGTCGGGGATAAGGAACCGGAGAATCTATCGGCGTCCGATATTCGGAACTTCCTGAGCTTCCTCGCCGTGAAAAGGAGGGTGTCCGCTGCTGCTCAGAGCAAGGCCCTCAATGTTTTGGTTTTCTTTTACCGCAACGTCCTGGACAAGGACCCGACGGACGAACTCGGCGCTGTGCGGGCCATGCCCGGGCGGCGGCTCCCGGTGGTGCTGCCCCCCGGGAGACTGTCCGCCGCCACCCCGTCCATCCAGCGGCCCTTCAAAAGGCGTTCAAGAAGGCGCTCTTTGCTGCGGGAATCTCCAAGGAGGCATCGGTGCACACCCTGGGGCACAGCTTCGCAACCCACCTGCTGGAAAACGGCTACGACATCCGAACCATACAGGAACTCCTCGGCCACAGGAACCTCAAGACCACCATGATCTACACCCATGTCGCCCGAAAGAATGTCCTGGGCGTGAGAAGCCCCCTGGATCGATGATGAGATGACCCAGGGTATTGCGAGCAAACCCGGGGTCCAGGGGGGCTTCGGCGCGAAGTGGCTTCCGGCGGTCCGCCGCCAATCGTTCCTCGTACAGCCCTTCTCACCCCACGCCCCTCTGGGCCTTTTGAAAAACGATTTGAATCCAGATTCCCCTTTAACGCTTCGTGAATGTTCAAGGTTCTTTTTGGGGCGGCCTATAGGGCGTAATCCCGGCACCCCGTGCATGGTCATGGAGTGCTGAGTGAGGCTAAGCTACGTTGGGTTTTAGAAGCGCAAGATGGCTTAGAAGAAGGCCTTTGATATGGGTTCAAAAGAGGAGAGGTCGAGCCCCCTCGATCTTGCTCCCTGAGGGGTCCTGTGGTTTCATTATGCTGGGCTGGAACTCCCTTCGATTTCCTCGAGCCTCGTGAGATGAAAGGAATAAAGTGAGCCCCTTCGAAAAAGCTCTCGGTGGATCCTCGAGGAAAGGAGACCGCTTCGGGATTTGCGATGGGCCCATCGTGCCCAGTGGTCCACTCCTCATGGATGTCTTTGGACGGCTCCTCGAACGCTTCGGGCCCCAGCACTGGTGGCGTGGAGACTCGCCTCTTGAGATCATGGTGGGAGCTGTCCTCACCCAGAACACTGCCTGGCCCAATGTGGAAAAGGCCATAAGGACCCTCAAGGAAAAAGGAGACCTTTCCCTCGGATTCCTCCTCAGCCTTCCCCAGGAGACCATGGCCGAGCTCATCAGGCCGTGCGGTTACTTCCGCATCAAGGCCCGAAGGCTCAAGAACCTCTTGGCCCTGGCTCAGGAGAAAGGTAAAGGAGACTTGGAGGCCTTTCTCTCCCTACCCACTGATGAGCTCAGGAAGGCACTGCTTTCGGTATCAGGGATAGGGCCCGAGACAGCGGACAGCATCCTCCTCTATGCCGCCAAAAGGCCCGTATTCGTCGTCGATGCCTACACAAGGAGGATCCTTTGGCGCCATGGATGGATTTCCCGTGAAGCCAAGTACGAGGAGATACAGGCCCTTTTCATGGAGCAGATCCCCCAAGATTCCTCCCTTTACAACGAGTACCACGCGCTACTTGTGGCCTTGGGGAAAAGGCACTGCAGGCCGAAACCCAAGTGCCTCGGCTGCCCCCTCGAGGATCTAGTTCCCCATGAACTTTGACCCAGTGACGATACCAGGATATCTCGCCCCAGTGGTAATGGGTGAAGCCTGGGAAAGCCCTTCCCGGGACAAGAATCCAAGCCAGCCCAAAAGGTGGGTGAGATCGATCAAAAAGGTGTCTCCATTGATGGGTTAAGGTGCGGACTCCAAGGCCCCAAAGGGCATCTCATTATCTCAGGTCCCTTCATGGGGCTCTTTTGGAGCCCAGGAGTCGCGCTACTGGGTCGTGGAAAGAGCACGGCAGGACCGATACGCATTTTCCGCACACGTGAGTTGTGGGGGGAAGCCCATGGAGGGTGCCTCCTGAGGCCAGATTGAATTTGAGCCTCTCCCAACATGCCCTTCTGTCCAACCCTTCCTCTGTGAGGGCACCCACAGGGCACCTCTTCACGCACTTCAAGCACTTGAAGCCTGCCCTGTGAAGACATGCCTCACCGTTTCCCACAATGGGCCCTTCGCCCAGATCCGCCTCTGTGACCAAGCTTCCCAATCTCCCAGCGCACCCTGATGGGGTTATGAGCTGCGCGTTGTGGCCAAATCTCCCCAAACCGCACAAGAACCCTAGGTGTTTGTGGGACCATCGGCTCCTCAGGCTCTCGGGGTCAAAGTTGTGTGTGGGGGGAGTTGTCTCGCACCTCTCTCCTCGGGCCTCGAGTTTCTGTTTTATCCTCTGGCAGAGGACGGATATGAGTTCGTTTGTCTCCACATATGCCAAACCCCAACTCCTCGAGGGGAGACTCCCAGGCCTGTTCTCCAGAGGAAGGAATCTGGCAAAAGGGACGAAAAAAACTATCACGCTCCTCGCACTTCTGAGAAGTTCCCAAGGGAGGATGTGATCTGGGGCGGCCATCTTCCTCAGCTCCAGAAATCTCGAATCCACAGGGGCCGAGGCCACAATGGGTTCTCTCCACCAAGCCCTGCTCGCCCTCTTATCAGCAAAGGAGCTCACGACTCGAGAGGCGAGATCCCTTATCTCCCCTAGGTCCGTGGATGACATTGCTCACTCTCCTTCACCTTTTTTCAAGGAACAGCCCGAAAGGAACCTCTGAGCTATCAGCCTTGCGATCTCTGGGGCATTGCCCCCTGCCCTATTGTTCACTATCACGAAGGCCCTCACATCCTCCCTTATGCATCGCTCCATGAGCCACACGGTGTCCTCTATCATGCTCGTCTGGAGCATCCCGTCCACGAGGCGATCGAAAGGAAAGGCCTTGGCATAAGCCTCCTCGTAGCGGACCCCTCGGGGAGTCATGAGCCTTACGACCACACTCCTTCCTGGCCTCAGGAACCTTCCACCGGATATTCGGACCTGCTGTCTCAGAGGGGGAAGCCAGGTCCAATGAGAGAGAACCTGCCCCACTCCATATCGCTCCATCACCGAGAAGACCTCCCCGGTGAGATACTCTTTGGTTCTGAGCTCCAAGTGGTACCTCGTATCCGAAGGTACACCTCGGAAGAACTCCTCCAGCCCCTCGGCCAAGCTCTGGGCGGGCAATCTCTGAGAACTGGGTTGATACTCCTGTTCCAGGACTATTGCTGCGAGGTTTTCCCCTAGAACCTTCTTTGCTGGCTCCAGGAAGCGCTCGGTGAACAATTCCCGGTTCAGGTAAGTGGGATTGGGAACAGAGGACCTCTGATTGGTGAGCCTCTGTGCCGTGACAGCTTGTGGAGCCTTGAGGATCACCAGGTCCTCTGGTCCGAGATATTGGGAATACCTCTCCAGGGTCCTGAGCTGAGAGGTGGGGTTGCCCTTCTCGTCCAGGAGGGGACCGTAGAAGGTGAAATCCAGCTCCAGGACCCTGAAATGCTGGAAGTACTCCCTCACGCTGTCAACGGGGAGGACCTCTTCCAAGAATGTGTTCCCCGCAAGCTGTCTCGTCCTCTTTTGAATGCGCCCATGGTAGAGCTCGGGAGTGTAAATCTGGCCCATCCACCCTCTGTACCTGTCACTCGCTGTGCCCAGGAAGATCAAGGGATGGATCTCCCGGAAGAGATAGTCCCCGGGTTCGCGGTCATGAAGCCCATCTATATCTGCCATCTTCCTCGACCACCATTCCCCGGGCCATGAGCCTCTGGAGGTGCTTCCTCATTATGGCCTTCTCCCCGAAGGCGTAGAAGGCCTCGGGCTTTTTGGGCCTTCCATAAACTATGCAGGCATCCGCTATCTCCTTCATGGTCCTCGGCTTCTCCAAGAGCTCGATTAGCCTCCTCTCCCTCTCCTCTATCACCCCCAGATACCTCTCCCAGAGCTCCCCCGGATCTTCCATGAATAGTCCCCTCTCGTGAGATGCTATCCATGCCTTGGCTGGAATCTCCCTCAGCATCCTCACAGAGCATATGGTCTGGTCTATGCTGGAGAACCTATCCCCATACCACGGGCCGAAAGGCGTGAGGTCATAATCCCCCACGAAGAGGACATCCTCATCCAGGAACTTGAAGGCCAGGTGGCCTGGGGTGTGGCCAGGGGCGTGGATGATCTGAACGGCTGTGGTCTTGAGGTCCAAGAGCTCGCCTGGGACTAGAAAACCTTTGGGAACTCTAGGCCTGATATGAAAAACACGGAGGAGAAGATCCTTCCACTCATCCCTGTAATGGGGCTCTTCCATTTGGTACCAGTCTAGGAACCGCTCCAGATCACCGAGTGGAGGAGAGTCGAGCTCGCAAATGTACAGGGGAACATCGTCGAAGAGGTCGAGGTACATCATGTGGTCTTCGTGCCAATGGGAAAGCCATACCGCATCCACGCCATCTTTTTCCCTGAGTTCTTCGAGCTTGGCCCTGTCGGACGAGGGATCTATGAGAATCTTAGCCCCTTCTATGTAGATGGAATGACACTGGGGATACCTCCCGCCGTTGAGACCCTGAATCAGCCTTATAGCTCCCAAACGGACCGTCTCCATTGTCCACCTCTCCTAGGGCATGCTCCGAGGCAAGGCACAGGACATCGCTTTCAGGAATCATACCATACAACTGGGCCTGATCCCAAAGGCCATCCAGGTCCTCTTCCTAGGCCCGCCATATGGAAACACCCAATGGCCCCTTGGGCTCGACACAGGGGTTCTGGGTTTGACCTTGCCTTCTGGAAGAAGGCTGGTTTATCATTCCCTGCATGTGGGTTCCCCGGATCTCTTCCGGGAGGCCTGGGAAGACCTTTTCCAAATCGTTCTATGAAGGAGGAGGAGATGAGGAAGCTTGTGGGAGTTCTGCTCGGTTTTCTTGTTTTGGTTTGGGCGAGTGATCCTTGGGCCGCGGATACCATAAAGATAGGGGTTGTGGGGCCCAGGACAGGACCCGCAGCCGCAACAGGGAAGGCCTTCGAGGAGGGCATAGCCCTGGCGCTGGATCATATCAACGCCTCAGGCGGGGTTCTGGGAAAACAGGTGGAAGTTGTATTCGAGGACACGGGTGGAGTTCCTGAGAAGGCAGCATCGGGCTTCGAGAAACTGGTGACCAGGGACCAGGTCCCCATAGTGGTTGGGGAGAGCCACTCTTCCTCTGCCCTGGCCGAAATCGAGGTGGCCAACCGCTACAAGGTCCCGTTCATAATATGCGAGGCCTGGCACGACGACATCACCAAGAAGAACTACAAGTGGGTCTTCAGGGCAGGCCCTGCAAACAGTGGAGTTGTCGACTTCTACATCGCTCCCTTTGTGAAAGACATGGGGTTCAAGAAGGTCGCTATAGTTAGGGAGAACTCCGACTGGGGAGTGGGCATCGCGGAGAGGACCGAGCATAACCTGACCAAGATGAATATCCCCTTTGTAACCTTGAAGGTGGAGAGGGAGGCCAAGGACTTTTACACTGAGCTGACGAAACTCAAGGCCGAGAATCCCGAAATCATCTTGGCTTACATTTATGGAACTGGGCTTCACTTCTTCCTGGCCCAAGCCCACGAGGTGGGACTCGCCCCCAAGGCCCTGGTGCTGGATGGAGCGGGACCTCCAAGTCTGTGGGAGAGCTTCTGGAAGAATGTGGGAGATGCTGGCGAGCTCGAGCTCTTCATTTCGAGCATGCACCAAGATGTCCATCTCACACCCACAAGCAGAAAATTCTGGGATGACTACAAGAAGAAATTCGGCAAGGATCCATCGGATTACAAGACTCGCTCCATATACAACGTTCTCCTCATAGCGGCAGATGCCATAAACAGGGCCAAGTCCACTAACAACGAGGCCATAGTGGATGCCCTGGAGAAGACCGAACTCGAGGTCACAACCGGTGTTGTGAAATTCGGGCTCAATCCGGGCAGTTACGAATACCATCAGTGGATGCCGCCAATGCTGGTCGTGCAGTGGCAAAACAAGAAGCAGGTTGTCGTGTACCCCAAGGAGGCGGCAACAGGGGTCCTCGTGAGGGCCAAGTGATCCTTGGGTCCAGATCCGTGTGAGAAGCTGGAGGACCGAGCTCCGGGGACTCCAACGATCCCCCGATGAAAGATCGGGGTCAGAGCCATTTTGGAGGGCCTGAAAGGGGGCGCAAGGCGAAAGACCTTGCGCCCTCGTCTCATAGTTCGGGAAAGAGACCATGTCCGAGTTTCTCATGTTCCTCACCAATGGTCTGGTGATGGGTGGGATAAACGCCATCTCTGCCCTGGGCGTATCCCTGGTTGTCGGGATAATGAGGGTCATAAACTTCGCCCATGGAGAGATGTACATCTTCGGTGGCTACCTCAGTTATCAGTTGGCAGTGGGGGCGGGAATCCCCCCGGTCCTCTCCATGTTATGCTCGGTAGCTGCCGTCTTCCTCGGGGGATTGGCCATAGAGAAGTGGCTCATAAGGCCAACTTATGGGGACGAGATGTACTCCCTGATAATCACCTTCATCCTTTCCATAATCCTTCAGAATGCAGCCCTCCTGATCTTCGGCCCATATCCAGTGAAGCCCCCATCCCTTGTTTTCGGTGCCACGAACATCGTCGGGCTTTTCCATTACGGCAATCAGAGGCTCCTCTCCCTGGCACTCGCCGCGGGGATAATAGGGGCCATCATGTACCTTGTGAGGAGGACCTGGTTCGGCAAGAGCGTTAGGGCCATCTCACAGGACAGGGAGATGGCAGCCATGTTGGGTGTGGACCATCTCAAGGTCAACATGATCTCTTTTGGCCTCGGGTGCGCATTGGCTGCCTCGGCTGGGGCCATAATTGCCCCCATCTTCCCAGTGACTCCCTCTGGAAGTGGAGCCGTGAGCCTCACGGCCTTCGTTGTCGTGGTCCTGGGAGGGATGGGATCCCTCAAGGGCTGCATCGTAGGCGGGGTGATCTTGGGAGTGTTGGAGAATCTGGGAGCAGCATACATTTCCACTGACTACAGGCACATCTTCGGGTTCATAATCCTCATAGGAGTCCTGGTCTTGAGACCATGGGGCCTTTTCGGGAAAAGGATATGAAGAGAGCGGGCTTGGCAGGGGTCTTCCTTATTGCCATCTTGGTGCCTTTCTTCCTGAACCAGTATTGGCTCCATGTGGCAATAATATCGCTTTTCTACGTGATGATGGCCTCTTCGTGGAACTTGATTGCTGGCTACACAGGCCAGGTGTCCTTCGCCCATGCGGCCTTCGCTGGGGTCGGGGCTTACACCTCGGGGATGCTAGCCCTCTATGGTGGAGTTCACCCAGCCCTTGGGATTATTGCCGGAACCCTCCTCGCTGGGGTCTTGGGCCTCGGACTTGGGGGGCTGTGCATCCGGATGGGAGGCATATATCTGTCTCTCACTACTTTGGGTTTTTCGGAAATCCTCAGGATAATCATCACCAACGAGGAGCAATGGACCAGGGGCACCATGGGACTTCAGATCCCAGGTGTGTTCTCGGTATACTCCAAGACCCATTACTACTTTCTCTTCCTGGCGGTGACACTGGCCTTCTTGGTCCTCATGAGAAGGCTTCTCAACTCCGATATTGGACTGGCCTTCAGGGCCGTTCTCAATGACGAACTCGCAGCCTCCACCTCGGGGATCGATACGGTGAGGGTGAGATTGATGGCCTTCACCTCCTCGAGTGCCATGGCAGGATTGGCAGGGGGGTTGTATGGCCACTATCTCATGCTCATAACTCCGGATATTCCCTCCTTGGGCCAGATGTTCCTGGTCCTGGCCATGGCTGTCATAGGAGGGATGGGGAGCTTCGCAGGTCCCATAATAGGAGCCATTGCCCTGGAATTTCTCTCGGAATACATCCGCATCTACGGGGAATACCATCTCCTGCTCTTTGGACTAGTGGCCCTTGTCATAGCCAGGTTCGCACCCTCGGGGATGGTCGGGCTGTGGGAGAAGATTTGGAGGAGAAGGTGAAGCCGGTCTTGGAAGGAAGGGATGTGAGCAGGTCTTTCGGAGGTCTCATGGCCCTCCACAGGGTTAGCTTCCAGCTCTTCGAGGGAGAAATCGTGGGATTGATCGGCCCCAACGGATCGGGGAAGACTACACTTTTCAACGCCATAACAGGGGTCTTCCCTCCGCAGGAGGGAGAGATCCTTCTGGATGGCAAGCCCATATCCAGACTCAAACCTTTTCAGATTTGCAGGATGGGGATAGGGAGGACCTTTCAGATCGTAAGGCCCTTTCTCAAGATGACATGCCTGGAAAACGTGCTTGTGGGGATAGTGGGGAGGGATGAGAAGGGGACTTCCAGGGAGGAGAGACTGCAGCAAGCCCTTTCGGAGTTGGAGTTCGTGGGGCTGGGAGGCCAAAGCCACAGGCTCGCTGGGAGTCTCACCTTGCTCCAGAAGAAGATGTTGGAGCTGGCAAGGGCCCTCGCAACGAGGCCGAGGGTTCTCCTTCTGGACGAGGTTTTGGCCGGTTTGAACCCATCCGAGATCCTCCAAGCCCTGGACATGATTGAGGCCATAAGGGTCAAAAGAAAGGTCACCATATTCTGGGTGGAGCACGTGATGGGCGCCATCATGACCGCCTGCCAGAGGATAATAGTGCTCGATCAAGGAAGGAAGATCGCTGAGGGGCCTCCCGATGAGGTGAGATCCAATCCCAGGGTGATAGAGGCGTATCTGGGAGGGGCAGATGCTTGAGGTCAGGGATGTGGATGTCTTCAGGGGGGAGGCCCAGGTGCTCTGGAAGGTGAGCATGGAGGTGATGCGTGGAGAGATAGTGACGGTGCTCGGAGCCAACGGAGCTGGCAAGACCACTCTTTTCGAGACCATCTTGGGGCTCCACCATCCCGAGGGAGGGAAGATCCAATTTCTGGGTCAGGATATAACCCGAGAGCCCACCTATCGCATAGTGCGCATGGGAATGGCTTGCGTTCCCGAAGGGAGGAGAATCTTCCCCGAGATGACGGTCCAGGAGAACTTGGAGATGGGGGCGTACACCCCCGCTGCGAGAAGGGCCATGAGGGAGAGTATGGATTGGGTCATGGACCTATTCCCCGTCCTCAGGGAGAGAAAGCACCAGGTGGCTGGCACAATGAGCGGAGGCCAGCAGCAGATGCTGGCCATAGGAAGGGCCCTCATGTCCAGGCCTTCCATGCTCCTCGTGGACGAGCTATCCTTGGGGCTAGCCCCAGTTGTGACAAACGAGATCTACTCCGCCATCAGGAAATTGAACTCCCAGGGGATGACAGTCCTTCTCATAGAGCAAAATGCCGCAAGGACCCTGAGGAACAGCCACAGGGGATATGTTCTCGAGACAGGGAGGATAGTGCTCCAAGGACCCTCGACGGATCTCCTCCACAACGATCACGTCAAAAAGGCGTACCTAGGAGGATGATGGAGCGATCAGCCGATGATCCTCATCATGAGCTTGCCAACTCCCTGTTCCACCATGTCGAGCTTCTTCGCCAGACCATAGGAGAGGTCCACATCCCTTCCCTCTATGTACGGACCCCGGTCCGTCACCACTGCCACGACCCTCTGACCATTGCGGGGATTTCTGAGCTCCACTTTGGTGCCCAGAGGAAGTTCCTTGTGGGCTATGGTTGGGGCGTACATATTGAAGGGCCTTCCGTTGGCCATAAGCTTCCCATGATGCTCCTGACCATACCAGCTAGCCACAACAGGCCTCTCGGAGGAGGGATACGTGGGCCGGGTGACCTTCAGGACTTGACCAGCCCGAAGGAGCCTGGGATTGGAGATCCCGTTCTCCTTGGCCAAACCACTGGGATCCACATGAAATCTGTTCACAGCCAGGTCCCAAATCGTGTCCCCTGGCCTCGTCCTGTAATGAACTGTTTTTGGCCTAGGGGAAGGCTTTCCCGCGCTCGCTAGCGCCCCATGGGATCCCCGAAGCTCTGGGGCTGGAGCTCCTGAAACGGATTCCTTTTCCCTAGCCCTCGTTTCCGATGATTGGGAAGCTTTCGCCTCTTCGAGAATGGAGGAGAAAGCTGGCATCTTCCTTATCACAGGGCCTGCTGGATTCGAGGCTGCTTGGGCCGCCATGGCCTGGGCTTTGCCTGGAAGGACGAATCTCCTGAACTGCTCTGATAGACTCCCCATGACCCTGTGGAAGGAAAGGGGCAGGGCCTTTCTCAGAATTGGGGGTACCATATCTCCCTCCTTCTGCTCGTCTTGGGACTGTGGGTCGTGAACCTCGCTATGGCCAGATCAGCCAAGAGGCTACCTATGGTCTCTATGGTCTTGCGAAACGGAGTGTTCCTCACAGTGGCCCACCTGGGATCCGATGAGTATCGCTCTGGAAGGGTGAGATTGTAGACAATGGGAGGTATCACCTCACCCTCTTCCAGTTTGTAGGCGTGGACTCGCATCCAGGCATCTCCTCCAGGGAGACAATCGGTCACGTAATCTATGAGCACCTGTCCATTGTCGAAGATTTCCGTCACTATCTTGTCACCTCCTGGGAGGCTTCCCAGTGTGGCATCGGGGATGACCTCCACGAGATTCCATATCCCGAGGATGGCATCGTCCACCATGTTCAGGGAAGAATTGGGGATACCGAAGACAATGTCATCGAGGATCGCCTCTCCGAAGATCTTCTTCCCTGCGAAGGAGAGCCTCTCCACCAAACCCTTGGGCTCTGGCTCTCCATCTGGCCTGAAAAATCCCAGACTCAGCCCCGAGGCCAGGTCCTTGAAGAACTCGAGCATATTGCCCAGAAGACCCCTTCTCTGACCTGTCAGGATCTTTCCTTCCTCGTCCACATACTTGAAGGTGGACCCAGTGAAGAGGTCCTTGAAGAAATTGGCGAGATTGGCCATGGCATCCTTGATATCCTTTGCCAATCTCTCGAAAAAGGACCCCTGAGATTCAGGGCTGTGGAGGGGATTCTCGGAATGGAAGTCCACTCGGTCTCCACCTGGGTGAGAGAGGAGCTGGTCCTCCCTGTACATTCTTATCTGCTCGGCTAGACTTCTTGCCTGGGGCTTTAGGTCGATTCCGTTGGACCCGTAAGGCGCAGGCTTGAACCAGGAGACAGAGGGCTCCCCCTCGGGGATGGTCTCAGTCTTGGCTGCAATATGTTCCAGCTCCCGGGCAAATTCTTCCCCTCCCCTTCGGGCTTTGACCCCCTGGGGCATCTGGAGTGGTTGAAGCTCCTGTACTGGGTAAGGACCTTCCATGGGAGCAGTTCCCTTGGTCCCCCATGCCCTGTAGCAGGTCTCTTCCTCCAATCGGGATGGAGGACCGAGATGTCACTCCTCGAATCAGGGAAAAGCAATTTCGATGCCAAAAATGGGATCCCACAGGAGCCTTCTCCCCTCTCCAAGGCCAGGCCTCTTTTCGCCACACTCCCCATACCTCATCCACCCACACCTTCGCCATCCTCCGACCCTATT
>Ga0209227_1002058_pt1 | contig 14817 bp, 16 predicted proteins | sample YNPBryantNP2012_FD_185815 | JGI IMG/M metagenome (GOLD analysis project Ga0209227, IMG submission 185815) | Anoxygenic and chlorotrophic microbial mat microbial communities from Yellowstone National Park, USA - YNP Bryant NP 2012 (SPAdes)... ...
GTTGGGAAAAAAGATGTAGTCCACTGCTGAAAGATGTAGTCCACTTCCAAAGTGGACTACATCTTGCCTTGCGATTTTATCCAAACGGATCGAAGAAAATCCGATCCGCCGTGATGCCATATTTTTTCATAATCGCTGTGCAGGCGTTAATCATGCCAGGGCTGCCGCACAAATAGCCCTGGGCTTTGCTGGTGTCGATTTGCTTTAAATAATCTTCTAACGGTACGGTTATTAATCCTATGACGCCATTCCACTGATCGTCAGGGGCAGGCGATGAAAGCGCTGGCACGAATTTAAAGTTAGGAAGCTGTCTTTCAAATTCCCGCATCTCATCCAGATAAAACATATCCCTTTTGGCCAACGCCCCAAAAAAGTAGGTGATTTTGCGCTGCTCTTTATTTTTGACCATATCCGCCAACAGCGACACCATCGGCGCCATGCCCGAGCCGCCTGCCACCATCACGATCTCCCCATCGCCATCATGCAGATGAAAGTCTCCCATGGGACCAATGATTCGCACCGTATCGCCTTCCTTCAAATGCTTGAATACCCAGGTGGTACAAATTCCTTCGGGCACCAATCGGATCATCAATTCGATATAATGTTTCTCATAAGCTGGTGAGCACATGGAATATGCCCGCTGCACCACTTCTTTGACGCCATCGTACGGCTGGCTCTCCAACTGGACGTATTGCCCCGCTTTGAAATTGATTTCATTTGGCTCGATCAAATCGAAACGGATCAATTTGATGTCATGGGTCAAATCTTTGATGAATGCCACTCTGGTTTTGAACTCCTTGATATTGAACAGCTCCTCGGGAATCTCGATCTTCATGTCCTTTTTGACTTTGACCTGACAGGATAACCGAATGTTGTTCTTCCGTTCCTCCAGAGAGAGCATGGGCTCTTCGGTGGGCAAAATGGGCCCAACTCCTTCCAGTACTTTGCATTTGCAATAAGCACAGGTACCCCGTCCGCCACAGGCGGAGGGCAAAAAGATCTTTTCACGGCCCAAACTCGCCAGCAGCGATGAGCCGCCTTTCACCACCAATTCTTTCTGCCCATTAATAATGATCTTGCAATTCCCATAATTCGCTAGATAATTTTCTGCAATCACCAATAGAATAGACAACAGCGCACTAATTCCCGCCATCGACAGTGTGGCGATGATGATTTTTAACAGCATAGTTCCTCTAATTTTTTAGCATCGAACACAAATTTTCGAAAAATTCCAAATGCCAAAACACAAATTCCAAATAATTTTCAAATTCAAATATTCAATTTTCCCAAAAAATATTGCCACCCACCATTGAACAACCGAATTGCTAAATTGCTTACTTGCACCTATTCCCCACCAATATCCCAATTACCTTATTACCAAATTACCCAATCGGGTTTAAAATCAGGTAGCTGAGTTTATCTGTTATTTGTCGAACAGGGTTCGAATTTGTTTTTTTGGATTGGTAATTTTTTTCATTTCATAGAACCAAAACTCCTGCTTCCAGCAACGCTTGATAAATCCGTCGATCATTCCGCATATCAGGCTGATTTTCAATCCACGATTTTTCGATTTTTAGAGCGGTTGAATAATGATCTTTAAGCAAATAGCCTGTCACGTCAATCGTGGGGAAAAATGGGGCGACCGAAGAAAAAGCGTACCAGAACGCCCCCAAGTAGATCCGCTCTTTATTTGCCATGACGATGAACGGTACACCAAATACAGTCGGTCGTGATTTTGCCAATCGCTTAATTCTCTCATCGGCTTCAACTTTCAGTGAAAAAGCATGTTCGCTCCATTGATAATAATCCAAATCTTCATCGGTTATGATCGGCTCATCATGAAGCACCAGCGAATCGAGTGATTTTTGGGCCGCATCGGTGGCGGTGATGCTGATATCGGCCAGCGCACAAATCGCAAAGCCATAATAAAGGTCAGGCTTTGAAAGATTCTTTTCATTTCTGCAGGCGCCGATCAGAAAAATGATAGCTACGAACAAATTTAACTTTTTCATTTTGATCTGGATTATTAATAGGGGTGATTTCAACACCCAATTACTCAATCACCCAATCGCACAGTTAGTCAATACGTTTTGAATTTGATGAGTGAATATTGAACCTTATTTGGAATTTGTTTTTTGTGATTTGGGATTTTTCATTGGATCTGCACAATCCCTGAGAACCCAATAAACGCCATGGCCATCATCCCTGAAATGATGAGCACAATCCCTGGCCCTCGCAGTCCTGGGGGAATTTTGCTCTCATTCAACCGCTGCCTGATCCCTGCCATGGCCAGAATCGCCAGCAGCCAGCCCAGTCCACTGCCTGCACCGAACATGACGCTTTGAATGAAAGTATATTTTCGGATGACCATAAACAGTGAAACGCCCAGAATGGCGCAATTGACCGTAATCAGCGGCAGAAAAATTCCCAGGTTGATGTAGAGCGGCTCAGAAAATCGTTCGATGATCATCTCCAGCAATTGCACCGCAGCCGCAATTACGACAATAAAGGCGATATAGCGCAGGTAATCGATGCCCAAGGGCTCCAGCACATAAAAATAGACCACATAATTGAGCGCCGAAGTAATCGTCAGCACGAACGTCACAGCCAGTCCCAGGCCCAGCGCCGTATTCACCTGTTTTGAAACCGAGAGGAACGAGCACATTCCTAAAAAATAAACCAGCAAAATATTGCCAGTAAAAATCGAGGCAAAAAATATGACCCAGGGGGATAGACCTTCCATGAATAAATCTCCTATTTAGTAATAGTCCCGCCACTGTTGAAATAGAAGTCATTCCGATCCCTCAGTTGGCGGGAAGCAGCCTTTTTGTATCGAACCGTGGGAATTCCGAAAATTCTCGGATCAGCAGATTTCTCTCCGCCCACCAACTGGTGGGCGGATCAAAATGACTCGGGATTGAACTGTTACCCTATTTTGAATGCGAAACTTTTAACGTTGAAATATTATTGGTTACCCAGATGAACAGCGCCAGCATAAAAAATCCGCCAGGCGCCATGATCATGAACGCCCACTGGATCCAGCCCTCGGAATAGCCGATGGCGTGCATTAGCGGGTTCATCACCTGATGGCCCAATATCGTCCCAAATCCCAATAATTCTCTGACAAAGGCAATTACCAACAGCACATACGAATAACCGACACCCGACATGATGCCATCCAGAAACGCCAGCCCAGGCGGGTTGGACGAAGAAAAGGCCTCCAGGCGTCCCATCACAATGCAATTGGTGATGATCAGCCCGACATACGGCCCCAGCGCCTTGCTGATATCGGGCACGTAGGCTTTCAATGAAATATCCACAATGACGACATAAACGGCAATGACCAGTGTCTGTACCATCATGCGCACTCGAGGCGGGATGATATTTCGCATCAAAGAAATGGTCAGCGCCGAAAAAGCCGTGGTGAAAACCAAGCCCAGCCCCATGATCAACGTGTTCAAAAAAATATTCGTCACTGCCAGCGTGGAACAGATGCCCAGTATCTGGACGGTGACGGGATTGTTTTTCCAGAGATCGTCTCGGATGACTTGAGATATCGTTGTTTTTGCCATAATTTCCTCGAATCAAAATTTACATCGTGTTTGTTTGATAAAAGGCTTACGCCTTAACTCCCTTCTTGATAAAAGGCTTACGCCTTAACTCCATCAAAACCAAAAATTCTCTCCCACAGAAATGTGATCCCACAGAAATGATTTTTAATTTTTTCGATTCTTTGATATTTTCCCGACGGATCGCGATAAGCCAAAAAATTTTTGTTCTAATTACCAAATTACCTAATTACCCACCATTCCATCACTCCATCACTCCCCTTTTTAGCACGTCCTCATTTTCCTTAATCACAGCTATGTAAAACCGCAAATCCGTATTCACCATCTTCAGCACCCCATTCACCGTCTGCGTGGCGCCTGTGATGGCCTGGAAGCTATTGGTCGGTTCCTCCCGATTGGTCCTGTCCTTCTTTTTCACCAGCACCAGTGGTGGAGTCGGCGAGGCGGGATCATGAAATCGGCTCAAATCCAGATTGCGGAAAAAATATTTGAACTCAATTTCGGTGATTCTGGCGCCCAGTCCTGGCGTCTCCACCTGCTCGGTGAAATCGATGCCGACCATCTTATTCAAATCCGCCGATATGACGCCAAAAGCCGTTATCGTCCCCCACAGGCCTTTGCCTCGCAGGGGAAAGCCATAGGCAATCGGCTTGCCCCGCTCGTCCGTTCTCACATAAATCTCGACCGAATCTTTCACTGTGAGAAAACTATCTTTTAGCAATTGAATCTGCTCGGCCGTGATTGGAATTTTGACGGTTCGAATTTGGCTTTGCACAGCGCTGAGGATTTCATCCTGTTGCCAGGGAATATCATTGGTGGTGCTGGCAAGCCCCAGCTCTTGCTCGTTGACATTGACAGGGAAAATATCAAACGCATAGAGGATCGATTTGTACTGGTCGATCTTAGTGTTTTGAAGCACTCGTTCCTTAGATAGCTCATGAATCGACGCCAGCGCCGAGATAAAAACGATGGTCACCACGACCATGAAAATAATAGTGAACAAACCCTTTCTCATCGGATTTTCTCTCAATTTTTTACTGCCACAAAATCCATCTGCTTACCGATCACTGATCACCGTTTTACTGACAACTGATTACTGATCGCTGCGACACTGATCACTGATCACTGCCTACTGATCACTGTCTACTGCCCCCTGCTTTCTTTTTGTCTTTATAATTTTTCACATAAAAATCAATCAACGGCCCAAACATATTCCCCAGCAGCACGCCAAAGGTGAGTCCGCCAGAAAAGAGGGCGAACGATTTGATGATGATGGTGAAAATGGCGATCATGGCGCCATAAACATAGCGGGTAAAATCTTGTTTGGGTGCGGAAACGGGATCGGTCACGATAAAAAAGCCACCCATCATGGTCGATCCTGCCAGCAGGCCAAACAATGGATTCGGCACCTTGGCAGGTACGATCAGATGAAGGATGCCATCGAAAACCAGATAGGTCACGAAGAAGCTGACCACCAATCGCCAATTGGCCGCCTTTTTATAGACCAGATACAGCCCGCCGATCAACAGCAGGATAGCGGAAATTTCACCCATCGAGCCAGCGCCGATCAGCGTGGTCTCACCCAGCCGCTCGAACTGGCCATTAATATTGCCGAACAGCAACTGCCAGTAGCTGGGCAGATTGGCAGCGCCATCTTTGTAGGCGATCTGCGGCGTGGCTTCGGTGATGGCCGAAAGATAATCGGGAGTGGCATGGAACTGCCAGGCGGCGAACCCCGCTGGGAAATCCGAAAAATTGGCCGCAGGAATCCACCGATTGGTCATCTGAATGGGAAAGGTGATATAGACAAATGCCCTGCCGACCATGGCAGGATTAAAAACATTATTGCCAAATCCGCCGAAGGCCATTTTGCCGAAGGTAATTGCAAATACCGCTCCGATAACCACCATATACAACGGCAGCGTTGGCGGCAGAGATAGGGCATAGAGAAAGGCGGTGACAAAAACGGCTTCGGAAACCTTGCCATTGGCGCCTCGAACGAACAGCCATTCGGTGATCACACAACTGATGACCGACAGCGCCACCATGGCCAGACTGCGCCAGCCGAAAAAAAAGATCGCCGCAACCGTCGCAGGAAGCAGCGTATACACCACCGTCCGCATAACCTTTTGCTTCAGGAATTGTATTTTGAACATAATCTGTTTTCCTTTTAGAGTCACATGGTATTTCAGATGGACTCCATCCGTCGGCTGACGGATGGAGCCCATCTTCTGATTTTCCGCATTTCATTCTACCAGTGTGGCCTGATAACCCAGTTTATTGATCGCATCAACAACCGATTTTGTGTCGGGATTTCCGCTGACCAGGGCTTCGCCTTTATCCAGATCCACGGAATACGATGTGACGCCAGGCACTTTGGACAGCGCTTTTTCCACGGCCATCTTGCAGTGCTGGCAGGACATGCCATCTATTTTGATTTTCATCACAGAAATAACCTCGATATTGAATATGAACGGTAAAGAATCGGCGGCAAGAGGACATGACCGTCATTCCGCAGGTGATCGCCACGTTCTCCTCGTGCTGCGAATTCGGTCGTACAATTTGAATGCGGGATTGGAGATGCCATTGCGGAGTTGCCCAATTCGATGCAGATCAGGGATGAGAGAAACGGCGAACGGGGCAAATTCATCATCCCAAAATTTTGAATTGTAGGACAACATGCTATTTTGTCCCCGCAGGACAAGCTGCCATCTGGTCCTACAAAGCAGGATAAATTCATCACCTTTAATAATTCAGATGCTGGACCAGCCTCACTGCATCCAGCATCTGACGACGATCAGGTTAAATTAAGTTAGAAAAGCAATCAGCTATTCGATTTTAATTGCCTCTGCTGGACAATCCTCAGCCGCTTCACGAGCGCAGTCTTCCGAATCGGGCGGGACGACATCGACGATGGCTTTGGCCACGTCGCCATCCATCTCAAAAACCTCGGGGCAGGTGCTCACACACAGTTCACAGCCAGTGCAGAGATCAGGATCGACCATAGCTTTCATCTGTTTTTCTCCTCATTTGTTTTAACGTTCGGTAAATTAAAATAGGTTTTTAATTCTGAGTCCACCCTAAAAAACCGCTAATCACGCTATCCGCCAACTGGTGGATTCGCCAATTTGAACCTCAATAAAATCAATCAGCCTAAATTAGTCAGCCAGTTGGCGGACGGTTAGAGCCTTTTCAGAGTGCATGCAATTCTAAAATCGTAATTCTAAAATCGAAAATCGGTTTAGCCTCCATCAAACATCCAGTTCTCTTCTTCCAGATTGTAGAGCGAGGGATCTTGAAGATAACGATACGAATTATTGAGAATATTGTAATGCTCCCGCTCCACATCGATCATAAAAGTAAAAAACTTTTTTGCCATGGCATCCTGAGCCGAATCCGCCTTCTGTTTGTAGAACACAGTGGCCTTATCCTCAATATCCCGAGCCAGAACGTAGGCTTCCAGATCGCTGGTAGCAACCTTCACATGCTTGTCGATCTCTTCGTGCTTCTGTTTGAAAATCGTTTTGATCGCCACAGCAGCATCGCCGACTTTCTGGTTCATCAAATCCACCGACAGCCACTCACCCGAATCCGTCAATTTCTGGTACATCTTTTTGATGAATTCGACATGCTCCAGCTCCCATTTGGCGAAGTACTCGAACGCCTCCTGGGTAAGCGGATGCCTGGCACGAGTGGCGGCATCTTTAAAAAAATTGTACCCATCAGTTTCCATCTTCAACGCCACTTGCAGGGCTTGAAGATCGGCTTTTGGTGCAGTCATACATTGTCCTTTCGGTTATCTTGATTTAAATATTTGTTGCTTTCTTTTTTCCCCCAACGGATAAAATCCCAAATCTCAAATGCCAAATCACAAATAAATTCCAATTCAGAAAGTTCAATATCCAAATGGAGTAAATGTATCTTTGACAATTGGAGATTGAAATTTGTTTGGAATTTGTTTTTTGTTATTTAGAATTTTATCCATTGGGCAGGAAAAAATCTCCAATCCGCCAATCGGCGCAAAACAACCCAACGGATGAAATCCTAAATCTCAAATGCCAAATCACAAATAAATTCCAATTCAGAAAGTTCAATATCCAAATGGGGTAAACGTATCTTTGACAATTGGAGATTGAAATTTGTTTGGAATTTATTTTTTGTTATTTAGAATTTTATCCATTGGGCAGGAAAAAATCTCCAATCCGCCAATCGGCGCAAAACAACCCAACGGATGAAATCCTAAATCTCAAATGCCAAATCACAGATAAATTCCAATTCAGAAAATTTAATATCCAAACGGTGTAAACACATCTTTGAAAATTGGAAATTGAAATTTGTTTGGAATTTGTTTTTTGGTGTTTGAAATTTTATCCGTTGGTTTCATCTATCCGTTGGGCAATTTTCGTTATTTTTTCTCTATCCTGTCTTTCATCTCCTGCAACGTCTTGGTCAAATACCACCAGCCGTTCTTGAACGCTGCATAATCAGGCGCACCAGTCATGGCCGATGAATAGCGGATCGAATTGGCGTAAAAAAGCCACTGCTGCGCCCATGTCAACTCGATCGTTTCATCGAAGGGATTTTTATTGTCAGCGATCTTTTTATCCCAGGCTCGTTGCATCAATTGAGTGGCAGACAACACCATTCCATTGGTCTCTTTGTTGGTATTATCGAATTTCTCGAAATGCTTCTGCACCCAATCGGTCGAATGACAACTCTTGCATATTTTTTCCATCTGTCCCTGTCGGGATCTGGCTTCGGCCTGGGTGATCAAAAAATCCGAGGCGTGACGATTATCAAAGGTCGTCGGCAGTGGCAGGCCATCGGCATTCTTGATTTGGTAAGTCGCCCCGTGTTTCGGCTGCGGATGGCTGTAAATCAGGCCGAAAATCCGCTCCCAGATGCGGGAATCGAAATTGTGCGTCCGCTCCGCCACGACCTTGCCCTCGGGATTCATGATCAAAGAACTATGACAAACTGTACATGACGGCGCTTTAAAATCTTTACTTATAACCCATGGCACGCTGTCAAAGTTCCAGCCCTCACCACGAGCGGAAAAAATGTTTCCGTGCTTGCTCTCTTTGTACACATTGTAAGCTGGCGCGTCGGGCTCCAGATGGCACTGGCTGCAGGTGTACGGCGTTCGGGCATCGATCAAGGAAAAAGCATGTCGTGGATGACACGAGGTGCAGGCGCCCAGGCTGCCATCGGGATTGATGCGGCCCACACCCTGGTTGGGCCAGCCAGCCAGATCAGGCACTTCCACATCGCCCAGCTCAGCGCTGACCTTTTTCGTCCCTTTCACTTCCACCGTGGTGCCGTGACAGCCGAAGCAGGTCTCTCGCCTGGTGAAATGCGACGCTTGGCCCTGAACAATTTTGTCGCCTTCAATGGTCTTGGGGCTGATCGTGGTTTCCACCAACAAATCATAGATCGGATTCTGGGTCAAGTTGCCAATGGCGTGCGCTTTGGTGCTCGTCGCATATTGCTCCACCTCCACGGAATGGCAGGTCTGGCAATCATTGGGCGAAACGACCACGTTGATTTTGTAATCGAAATGCTCGAAGCTGTCCTGATGCTTTTCAGTATTCAGGCCATGGCATTCAAAGCAGCCCACAACCGTATTCGCCAGCTCCGCAGGGATGTTTTCATTGGAAATTCTTCGCTCCAGCTTTGACTTTTTCAATGCCTCGGCTGGAATTGTTTTTGAGTGGCGGCTGCTCAGCCAGTCCTGCACGATGCCTGACTGGATGCTCTCGTGGCAATCGATGCAGGATTGGGTGGCGTCGCTGATCGTTTGGGCAGATACAAGATTGGCAATTGAAAATAAAAATATCAAAACTGCTGCTATTGATCTCATTTTTGATTCCCTTCCATTTTGTCTAATCCTTGCGAAGGTTCTAAACCTTCGCAAGGGCCATCGCTGAAAATTGTAGCGCTTGCTTGATGTCTTCTTCCAGATACGGGTAATCTTCTATGATCTCTTCGATGGTCATTCCGTTTGATACCAGATTAACATGTAGGACAGGATGGCATCCTGTCCTCCACTTAAAAAGTAATAATCTCGAATCCCTGTTCCATATATTTGGCCATGCTCGGATGTCCCATCAGCTCATCGCACAGCGGCAATTGCTGCGCCATGGCGGCATTCAATGAATTCATCTTGCCAGAGCAGGCTTTGCACACGCAATCGATCAATCCCTGGTCTTTGACTTTCTGATAGAGATTGGCAAACGGTTTGGTCGGATCAGCCAGTTCCTCCACCAATTTCGTGGCTGATCCCTCGATGATGACTTTGACCTCATGACCTTTTTCGTTCATATCCAGTGCATTGAGCAGCACATGAACGAAGCACATAGCATCGCCGTTAAAGGCGAACAGGGCGATTTTTTTCATGGATAGATTACCTCTTTCAGAATATCATCTTTTATCATTGGCTTCAGCGCTTTATTCGTAACCAAATCAATTGGTTTGCTCAAAATCTTTTCCAGATAATCTTTCAATTCAATAAAGTCCCACCCAATCGGTTCATATAATTCAACCATGATATCAATATCACTGTTTTCGCTTTCTTCGCCATCAACAAAAGAGCCAAAAACGCCAATATTTTTTACTTTAAATTTGGAGCTCAATGCGGGCTTATTAATCTGAATTAATTGTTGAACTTCCGAAAATGTCATCATTCTAATCAAAATTTTTATTGCATTATAAATACTCTCCAACGGATTAAAACAACCCAACGGGTGAAATTCCAAATACCAAATCTCAAATCCCAAATAAAATCCAAATTAAAATTCAATATTCAAACAATGAACTTTTGATAATTGGAGATTGAAATTTGTTTGGAATTTGTTTTTTGTTATTTTGAATTTTATCCGTTGGCTTCATCTATCCGCTGGGCAAAAGCGACATTAAATGTTTCACCATTAGACTGCTCTCTTTGAGATCCTTTAGCAGCTTTTTAAAATCATCAAGCCTGCTATTTACTACTTTATGAAACGCTTTTCCATGATCAGGAAAATGATAAGTTGCTAAATCCACTTCAGCCTGTTTCGCTGCTGCCACAATCCAATCTTCCAACCTGGGACACAAGACGATTATTTTATTCTGATTATTTTTATCGTTCAATACCTTCACGCCACTATCATGAGAATCCAAAGTTAACGTTCCCAGGTATTGCGGCTTACCGCTGTCAGGATCTTCATCGACCAGTCCGAGACATTTTTTATTTTTTCTCAATCGATTGCAGATATTGCCTTTGCTAAAGACATGCCAAATTTCTTTCGCTTGAATTCCGAGCGAAATAAGCAGCCTTTTATCGGCATTGCATTCGACAAAGATCATTCTTCCCCCAGAAAGCGATCCAGATTAAAAAACACACTGGCATCTAGCTCAAAAAATTCCTGCATTTCCGCTTCTGATAGTCGCTTCACTTTGGTCTGATAATCTTCAAAATAGGTGATGAATATACCCATATCCTTTTCAGGCGTTTTTTCCAACACCGAAAGCAAGAAATAGGGATTATGGGTCGAAATGAAAAATTGATTGGTTTCGTCCAGGGCGATTCTTTCTGCCAGATATTTAGTGTAAAATGGAAATGAGTGAGCTTCGGGTTCCTCAAAAATTATGACTGAATCTTTGTTCGTTTCTATTGCCACGAGATAGAACACAATTCTTTTCAAAGTATCGGATACAACTGAATAAGGATAAGAAATAATAATATCCTCAATTTCTTTTTGAATATCGATCTTATTTTCATGTGGCTTTAAAACGATACGAGTACCAAACTCTCGAAATAAATCTGACACTAATTTTCTCAAATCTTTGTTCGTTAGAAGTATCGCTAATAGATTTTCTCCCCTTGGTGGGAGAAGGAAATTAAAATCCTGTTTTGGAAATTTATCAATAGGCACAAACTTATAAAATTTAAATGGCGACATTTTATTGATTGTTGTTTCCCAGCTTCCATCATAATCACATTTAAATCGAAAATTAAATTCTTTTTTTTCATTATCGCCTCCTTTTCCAACAAATTCTCCATTCTCAAATTGAATTGAATAATTAGCATGATCAGCATCTATTTCAATTGTTTTATTTATATCCTGGTCATAAAATAAATTGGTCATATTTTCAAATCGAACGAATGCGCTCAATCTCTCATACGGACTGGAAAAAACACTAATGCTCTCAAGAATATTAGATTTGCCTGTATTTGGCCTGCCAATAAAAACATTAATTTTTTGGCAATCCAATTTTAGATGTTTTATTGACTTAAAATTTTTGATTTGGAGCGTTGAAAGCATATTTCCCTCTATTAATTACATCTGTTATCCTTTAAAGTCTCGAAATCATCTTCAAAATCCTGCTCGTCATAATGGATCGGAATCTGACGACTTGCCAGTAAATGCTGAAATCGGAGTCGACTCATTCTGGCTAACTGGCTTGCCAATCCCAGCGTCAGTTTCTCTTTTTGAAACAGCAAAACAGCAATCTCTTGAGACAATTCTGGGATGGACATCCGAGTTGATCTGACAATCTCTTCGGGAATTGTAAGAGTCATTTGCAATTCCCTTTATCTTTCATTAATTCAATTTTGATATTTTAAATAATATCCTGAAAAGTTAATCCCCAACTGATAGATGAAACCAACGGATAAAAAATTTTAAAAATCCGTTGGCTTCATCTATCCGCTGGGCATATAAAATCAAAATTCAATCAACGATCGATAATAATCTTCAAAATCTTCTTTCTTAAAAAACGGGCTCTGGCACGCATAATTCTCACACACAAATATCCTTGCCTGCCCATCCTGCGAAATTTTGCCATCGATCACTGGTAGCAATGCCTCGCTCTGATCCGATAAATCTGGATCGGCATACGCCAAAATTTTATTCGGCAAATAATGCTGATGCACCGTCTGGATCATCGCCTGCGTCTGAGCCGCATCACGGTCACCCGCAATCACAATCTCCTTCGGCTTGCCCCAGAAATAATCCAGCGAGCTGAGCAGCACCGAGAATCCTGCTGGCGAGCGCTGCATCTGGGATAGGTACAATCTCACCGTCCGCTCTGCCTGCTCTTTGAGCTTAAAGTCGCCCGTAAATTGGCTCAATTTCAGCAGATTATGCACCGCCACCGAATTGCCCGCTGGAATCGCATTGTCATACCCATTGCGGGTGCGGACGATCAGTCGCTCGTGATCGATAGGGGTGAAATAAAAGCCACCCGATTCTTCATCCCAGAACTTCTCGAGCATCAGCTCATTGATCTCTATCGCCTGCTGCAGATAATTCCATTCGAAATTGGACTCGTACAGATCGATCAGCGCAGCGACCAGAAACGCATAGTCTGTCAAATAGCCGTTCAGATGACTTTTGCCATTGCGATAAGTCTTTAAAATTCTCCCATCAATATAAAGTTTTTCCAGCAAAAAATCAACTGCTTTTTGGGCGGCGGCCAAATATTTTAGGTCGCCCAAAATTTGATACCCCTTGCAAAAAGCCGAGACCATCAGCCCGTTCCAGTCGGTCAAAATCTTGTCGTCAGTGCCAGGCGGAATCCTTTTGGATCGAGCCTCGAATAATTTTTGGCGAGCCGTTGCCAACCGCTTTTTCAAGTCAGTTAAAGATAACCCATACTCTCTCGCTGCGCCATGCAGGCTGCGGCGGAGATGGAGGATATTTTTGCCCTCCCAATTGCCATGCTCAGAGACATCATAAAGGTCGCCAAACAACCTGGCCTCTTCCTCGCCCAAAATCGCCTCGATTTCGCTTTTCTGCCAGACATAAAATTTGCCCTCCTCTCCCTCACTGTCGGCATCCTGGGAAGAATAAAAACCACCCTCGGGCGAGGTCATCTCTCGCAACACGTAGTCCAGCGTGTTTCTGGCCACTTCGGCATAATCGGATTGCTGGGTGAGCTGGAACGCCTCCAGATAGGTGACCGACAGCAGCGCATTATCATAGAGCATCTTTTCGAAATGGGGCACCAGCCAGCGCTCATCCGTAGAGTAGCGGTGAAACCCGCCGCCAAGATGATCGAATATCCCACCGTTTGCCATTTCCCGCAATGTCTTTTCCACCATGACCAGCGCCCGCTTTTCCCCTGTATGAAAATAATAACGCAGCAGAAAAGATAATTCCATCGCCATTGGAAATTTGGGCGCACCACCAAAGCCGCCATGCCGCTCATCAAATCGCTGCTCAGCCGATTTGAACGCCGAGTACCACAGCGATCGGTCCAGTTCCAGCTCTGCCGATTGCACCCGATTGATGTGATTCAGACTGGCCGTCAATTGATTGGCGCTGTTCAATACCTCGCCCCGTCGCTGCTGCCAGAGTTGGGCGATTTGCAGCAAAATTTTTCGGAAGCCAACTCGTCCCCAGCGATCCTCGGGCGGGAAATACGTGCCACCATAGAACGGCTCCAGCTCGGGCGTCAGCCAGACCGACAGTGGCCATCCCCCGCTGCCTGTTAATAACTGCACCGCCGTCATATAAATCTCATCGAGATCGGGCCGCTCCTCCCGATCGACTTTGATGGGGATGAAATTTTCATTCAGGATGTGGGCGATGGTCTCGTTCTCGAACGATTCGTGCGCCATGACGTGGCACCAATGGCAGGCAGAATAGCCGATGGAAAGAAAAATCGGCCGATCCAGCTTTCTGGCCAATTGCAGCGCCTCCTCGCCCCAGGGATACCAGTTGACGGGATTATGGGCGTGCTGCAGGAGGTACGGGCTGGTCTCGTGGATTAATTGGTTGGTATATTTGAAGTCAGTCATGCTATTATTTACTACCTTTTTGGCTCATCCTCCTCAAAATTCAGACGTGCGACGAATATTCTTTACTCATTTTTTATAACCACTAATTTCGCTAATTTTTCGAATTGCAAGAATTATTATTGATGAATTATTATCGATGAGGGAGACGATTCATGAATCGTCTCTACGGCATACGGAAACAAATAATACCTCAATTAACCAATCCCCCAGCACACCCAGGCGGGAACTGCCATAAGAATTAAATGATACCCTTTTCGGTTAATTTGAAACGGAGCAATTTTTCGTTGCATTTTGCCCTGACAATGAATACATTTCGTCAATCCTGCCTCTATAAGCATGTGCTTCCAATCGAATATAAATATGTCAGGAACAGCGGCAATTCTACTACTCAAAAATTGTTCTATTGTTTAATTCTAATCCTGTGAGCTTCAACCAATAATAATTTCCCCACATAATGTTCAGCAT
>Ga0209227_1002059_pt1 | contig 14813 bp, 15 predicted proteins | sample YNPBryantNP2012_FD_185815 | JGI IMG/M metagenome (GOLD analysis project Ga0209227, IMG submission 185815) | Anoxygenic and chlorotrophic microbial mat microbial communities from Yellowstone National Park, USA - YNP Bryant NP 2012 (SPAdes)... ...
GTAACGCACGAGTGATGGATGGCACCCCTCGCTCCCTGGGTTTTTTACGTAGTATATGCCTTGTTTTACTTCTAAAGCCTTTTGATCTTATCACCATACATCATCATCCCTCTTTCACTTCGATCACATCGAGTTCCTTCACCTTGCAGGGGATACCTAACAGCTCACTTATACTAGGATGAGTTCTACCATTGTCACCTGATACTAGTTCTTTTATATACATGCCTGACTCTGTCTCGATGATTAACCGAGCTATATTACCCTCTACTGATTGCACCTCGCAGTTATATACCTTACGCTCTCTAACAGTTAAAGCTCGACGATGAGCCACCCTAGCAGGTGTGAACTGTTTTATGGTAACACCTGGTAATAAATCAGCTACTTCTTTAACTTTTTCTTTTATAAAAACCTGTTCTCCTTCTATCAAAGCATCGTAGACCTTCCTGTATTCAGTATTCTTTAATCTAACCACCTCCTCCTGGTCAGAGTACCTCATATTAGCGACTCTTATCATACCTCTGGACTCCTTATTTATCATCTCCTCTAATTTTTTAAGGTTTATAGTTCGTATTCTAGGTTGCTTCAACTCTAGTACAAATGGTCTACCATTACCTAGCATACGAGCATCTATATCTTCACGTCCGCACCCATGGAATGAAGCCTCTTTGGATTCACTCATAGGTATCGCTACTGATGAGATAAGATCCTCCACGCTTGTATCATATAGCCTTCCTTTATACCCGCATGCTCTGCATCCTACTCCTTTGCATATCCGACAAGGCCATTTAGTCTGGGGTATACCCCTCTCGTATTTCATGTACCGCCCGTATATGTACAATGATTTAACCTGTAGATGAACAACGTTGAAACCTGTATCTATAACAGCTGTTATATCAGGGTTGTTGAAGTCAACGGTTTTACCAGTGTTTCTCTCTATGATTAATCCTATACTCCTGTTTATCTCCATTCTAAGAGGCTCAGTGTCATGTAGATCTAACAGTTCGTTAACCTCCTTCTCTTTCTCCACTATCTCATCATCTATCCTTGACCCTATGAGGAAGGTTTCGAATTCGTAACCCTTTAAAGATTCTTTTACTAAATCAACGAAGACAGGTATCTCCTCTAGTAAACCCTCGCATAAGTAGCATTCTAAACCGTTTTTTTTACGCCTCCTTCTTTTAAGGTAATCCTGTATCTTTTTTAACCCGTTCTCATCGGTATTATTCTTGCATAATCTGAGGATGCATCTGTCGCATATGTAGTGTTTCTCACCTAGTTTTTTAATGTTTTTAAGGAGTTCATCTAGGCTCATATCACCAGTTAAAACCTGGATAAATCCAAACTGTTTTAAAACATTACCCCTACCCCTGGTAATCCAGGATAGAAATATACAACAATATTTTTATAATAGTAATACAAATATAATAATCATGATTTGTGAGCGGTGTAAGAGAAGATTTGGCGTACCTGGCAAATCCTACTGGACCGCTGAGAAGGGTGTATGCCCTTTCTGTCAGGATAATAAAAATAAGATATCTATCTTTAACGCGTTACACCACTCTGAAAACAGATGATACGCATCTTAAGTATCCTCTCCATTGTTTTTTTTTATTCTTTTTTTATAACCATAGTTTCCATATTATTAGTATTAAAAGTAATAGTAAGATAATAGATATGTACCATACTCCATGGTCAACCCCTAATGTATAAGCTATGGAGAGGATGAAGGCTAAACCTGTGAACAATGTTATAATATCACGATACTTCATATCCTAAACGACAATGTATCATTCAACAGTTTATAAAAGATTTTGATCATACTATTAGTTCAACTGGTAAAATCCAGAGGCAACATGACGACACTCTATCTCAGCTTACTCATCGTTTTTTACATCCTCTAAAATTTTAACTCTTGGAAGTATTTTTTTGGATAATATTTTTAAGAAAGTATTAATTACAGGGTTGCATACCCCTCCCTCTAGGTTAGATGAGAGGAGCAATCAAACATAAAAGGAGATGATCCATAGATGGTTAAAATCAAACCATTTAAAGGTTTAACATACAATACTAAGAAGATAAAATCACTTGATGATGTGATGTCACCCCCATACGATATAATATCAGAATCCATGCAGAATGAACTGTACGATAAACATGAGTACAACTTCGTCAGATTGATACTTGGGAAACAGTACCCTACTGACTCAGATCAGGATAACAGGTACACCAGGGCTAAAAAATTGTTTGATGAATGGCAGAGAACAGGTGTACTAGTTGATTCACCGCAGGAATCCATCTACCCTTACAGGATAGATTACAAGGTTAAAGGTGTTAAAAAGACTTTTAATGGTTTCTTCACCCTGCTTAGATTAGACCCTGAGTACAAAGAAGTTAAAGCCCATGAGAAGACACTTGCTAAACCAAAAGCTGATCGTTTGAACCTTATGAGAGCATGCCACGCTAATCTAGAACCTATAGAGTTACTCTACATGGATGAGGAGGATAAAATACAGGGTTTAATCAATGAATCATTAGATGAACCTGTTATATCAGTTAAAGGCTACGATGGATTCAAGCATTCCATGTGGTGTATAAACAATGAAAAAACTGTTAACAGGATCATAGACGAGTTCAAACATAAGGTTTTATTCATAGCTGATGGTCATCATAGATACCAGACATCTGTTAACTACGCTGCTGAGATCAAGGAGAAGACTGGTAACAATGACCCTGACGCGTCATTCAACTACATCATGGTAGTCTTAACTAACATGCGTCACCCTGGTTTATCTATACTACCCACCTATAGGTTAGTGAAAAAACCTGATTTAAGATTAGATGTATTCCTAGAAACAATGAGGGGATACTTCACAGTAGAGGAGAAAAAAGTTAAATCAAAAAACCATGAGAAGATAAGCAGAGGTATAATTAAGGATATAGAACCCAGGAGAAAGGAGCATAAATTCGCTATGTATCATGATAAGAAGTATTACGTGTTCACGTTGAAAGATGAAGGAGTAATGGATGAACTAGCAGGTGATCACTCTAAGACATGGCGTACTCTAGACGTATCCATACTACATAAACTAATACTAGAGAAAGGCTTAGGTATAAACGATGCTAACATAGAGGAGCATGTGAAATACACTAAGAATGAATCAGAAGCTATAAAAGTTGTTGATGAAGGATTATATAACGTATCATTCCTGATTAACCCTACAAGGATCGAGGAGTTAAAAGCAATAGCTGATGAGAAGGAGTACATGCCTCAGAAATCAACCTACTTCCTACCTAAAATGCTATCAGGGTTAGTGATGTACAAGATGCAATAAAAAACCTCTCCTACTATGTTTTATTTTTTTTTGGTTCACCTGAATAACCCATCCTCAAACGATACCAATTCATGAACAGTCAGTTTAATTAACATTTTATGCTTTCACATTTAAAATTACAATAGTAGATTTAATAACACTAATCACGTTATACCATGTTGAATTGGAGGTAGGATGCTTAGGATGCATCAGAGTAAAGAGCAGCTGTATGACCTAGTCAAAGACATCTACTCACCATCTGATTTTGAATACGTGTTAAACAAACGCTCAGCTGAGTACGGGGGTTTACTAGACCAGGATACGTTAGCCTTATTACTCGTAGATGAACATGGTAGAAACAAGCAGGTTGTTACCAGTATAAACAATCTTAAAGCTAATACTGAATGCACTGTTACAGGGGTTGTATCAGAGATACATAAGCAGAGGCATTATAAGAAGAGGAACGGATGTGACGGTAAGATTCTACGCGTTGACATACACGATGACACAGGGTCATGCAGGCTTATACTATGGAATGATGACGTAGACATGTTTAACCACCTCAAGGAAGGTGTAAAGATCAAGGTAATTAATGGTTACGTGAAAAAAGGTTTAACAGGTGACTTGGAGATCCATATCGGACGTTGGAGTCTAATAGAGATCATAGATGAGATAAACATCAAAAAAGACGATGCAAAACCAGATGGTAACATGATAAATAAACAAGATAAAAAAGAAGAGAAACATGTTTTTAAAGAACACGTCAAGGAGATATCAGGTATTTTAACCAGTAGGAGACCCACACGTGTCTACTTTATGGATAACGGGGATTTCGGTTTTGTAACCACTATAAACATAAAAAAAGATGATGATGAGAACGAGATCGAATGCACATTATGGGGTGAGAAGGTTAAAGAGATACAATCATTCAGGATAGGTGACCGTGTACGCATCATAAAACCCACAGTGAAGGAGCGTAACAGTATCTACGAGTACCATGTGAACGGTGACAGTGTGATTAAAGGATGCTAGCATCCATCCTGCTTGTAAACCTCTCCTTTCATCATCTTGTACTCAGCACGCTGAAGCTCTCTACCCAGGTACATGTAATGCTCAGGTTTAAGGTTCTTCACGTGTTTAGCGATAGTGTCACTTAAAGCATCAGCCTTGTCACCTACAAAAACCATCCTTAGTTTACCTGATACGATCCTACCATCCTTGTAGACGTTCTCGTAGTACTCAGCTACTATCCTACCATCCCTGACTTCTATAACGAAGAACCCTGCAGGGTCTAACACTACATCCTTAGATGGTGTCTTCACTGCTTCTATTAAAGGTATCTCTTTATTCAACCATAACACCCCTCAAACCAGTCTAGCTGCTTCAACCATGTTGCTAAGCTTCTGGAACGCTACCTTCCTAGGTAACAGTCTTAACCCGCAATCAGGCGCTACATGCACGAGTCTATCACCGAATACATTTAAACCTTTATCTATATGAGTCTTTATCTCATCCACTGTTTCAACTACTTGACTATCAGCCCTGACAACCCCTAAGCATATCATCTTAGAGTCATCCCAGTACTCCTTGAATTCATCTAATAAAAAAGATGAGGCTTTGAACTCGTGTGATAGCATATCAACAGGTTGATCTAACAAGTCAGGTATTATACCTGATACATCACCGCATACATGCAATACTGATGGTTTATCCACTCCTCTGAGAAGAGTTGATAGTAGCTCTTTACTATACACTGGTAACTCCTGCGAGTAGAAAGGCTCATCAACGCTTATATAATCAACTAAACCTTGGAGTCTCACTGCCTCCTCGTTTAAAGCCTCTGCGAAACCATAAGCAGCTTTCTCAGTGTCATAGTAGTAATAATCCACGCATGATTTAGCTAACGTGTAAGGCCCTGTTATCACTCCTTTTAACCGTGTAGTACTAGTTATCATGTTTTTAACGTACTTGTAATCATCCAGGATTATCCCCTCCTTGTATCTTATAGGTGCTATGATCTCTGGTCTAGCTCTTACCCTGCATCCTTCTAAACGCCTTATGAATATGTTGATGAATGAGTCACGGGTCTGACCATCTGATATTATATCAACACCTGCTTTCACCATGTCACCCACTGCTGATTCTATATAATAACCCCATTTAACCTCCTCTGATTCATAGTAGCTTCTTATCAGACTCAACGCATCCACGTCAACAGGGTATGAGCCTACTACAGTCGTCATTAATCTTTTACTCATCTCAGAAGCCTCCTTCTAGGGTGATTCACAGATGGTTCAACCCCGAAGTAACCCTCAGTGTACTCTGATACTAGTATATCGAACCATGCTACAAGCGGTATCACAGTGTTATAATACTCCACTGGTCCTGATATCACGTAATCACCACCGAATAACGGTACAGCACTGTTAGAGGACGCATCCACCACCCTGTAAACATCATCATAGTTTTTCAACCATGTTGACTTCTCCACTACGTTATGTATAGCGCATCCAACAGGGTAACCATACTCCTCTTTAAGCACTGGTATAGCTGCTAACGCTGCACCGCTGTTCTCCCCAGGTGACATAGCTGCTGTATCCAGTAGTAGCTTATCCACGCCCACCTCCTTAGCTAAGTCAAGTAATCCTTTATCATTTAAATGAGCACTGTTCTCTAATACCTCAATACGACCATCAACACTATTATCCTTAGGGTTGAAGCATAGTACTATAGCTGCTTCAGGTTTATACTCCTCTAACGCCTCCTGCTCCTTACTCGTTACACCCACATGGATAGAGTTGTATATAGTACGCGACAGCATATCCTCCTCATGCAGCCTCTCCAATGTTTTAACCTTCACAGCAGGGTCAACAATGTCAACAGAGAAAGGATGATCACCAGGTAAAATCTCCTTGATTATCTCTACTACATCATCCACGTACTCCTCACGTTTTATGAAGAAATCAGGTATCACAGGGTTACCTAGCTTACCGCTGAGACTAATCAAACCTGGTATGTAACGTTCAGCTAAACCACGATCAGGTTTACTCTTAAAGAAGAAACCTGTTATTATCAAGGTAGGGTTAACCCCTGGCTGCCCGCCTACACGTACACCTTTAATATCTAACACCTTCTGCTCTTTCGTGAATGAGAACATACCTTCTCTCTCTCCCCTTTATCCTTCTCTCCTTTTCACTCTACCAGTGTAATCCATTATAACCCTGGAGTGTAAAGCCCGTGTGTCACCACTCCTGGTAACCCTGGTTTTAATCCTTATAGCTATGTATGGTTCACCAAATGATAATGGTTTCTCCTTGTTGCATTCCTCTATAACCTCATCTATCTTATCCTTATCGGTTACACCTATCATATCTACGATGGTTACCTGCTTCTGGAATCGCTCTATAGCTTTCTCATCTAGATTCTCAATGTAAGGTAGCACACCTGGAGCGTCTATGATCCTATGGTTAGAATCTATACCGTTATAGTACAGCTTCACTAATGACTCACCTGCACGATGACCCTTTATATCCTCACCGCATACTACTAGGTACCGTATATGAGGGTTTGATATAACATTAGCTACGATCTTCTCCACGCCTATGTTCTCTGTTTTCAAACGCCCGTATATAGCTACTGTACTAGGAGGCGTATAAGAAACATTTAGTAGCACTACAGCTACGCATCCATCCCTCTGACATACTGTGAATTCACCACCCCACGGGTAATAATCACTCGTGTTAACCAGTGTTAGATCACCATCCGTTATATTATCAAAGACTCTAACCTTCTCTTTTTTTGAATCATCTAGGTTTTATTTTAATCTTTTATTCCTCTCCTCGTGTCAGAGTCCACTAGTAAACGACTGATTCCACTTACAAGTTTTAACCAGGATTCAAACATGTTAAAATTTTTTTTACTTTAAAATGTACCATGACGGGTAGGATTGATAAGGCACCGGGTCAGGGTAACCAGCCTCCTGGAATCCTTTTAACCTTAATAGGCAAGAATCACATACCCCGCAAGCCTTCTTTTCACCCTTGTAGCATGACCATGTTAGATCAAATGGTACACGCATCTTTAACCCTTTCTTTATAATCTCGGTTTTTGAGAGATACAGTAAAGGTGCTTTGATCATGACTGGTTTACCCTCAACCCCTCTCCTAGTACCTTTATTAATGGTTTGCTGTATTGACTCTATGAACTCTGGTCTGCAATCAGGGTAACCTGAGTAGTCTGTAGCGTGAACACCTATGAATACAGCATCAGCGTTTATCATCTCAGCGTAAGCAGTTGACAATGATAGGAATACTAGGTTACGCGCTGGTACATACGTTGACGGTACACTACCACCCCCTATGGTTTTTAAATCACGGTTTAACGGTATACTGATCTCTTTATCAACCAATGAGGAACCATGGAATAATGCTTTATCAAGATGATACACTACATGGTTTTTAACCCCAGCAGCTTTACCTATCATCCTAGCATGTCTGATCTCTTTTTTATGTACTTGATCATAGTTGAATGATAAACCATGTATCTCGTACCCCTCCTCCTTCGCTATGAACAAGGTGACGCATGAATCCAACCCTCCTGATATTAAACATACTGCTCTACCACTCATAGATGATATAAACCCCCTCTGAGTAAAGATAAACAGGGTATTAGCTAGTAATTAATTTTTTTTATTTTAAACATCTCTTTATTACTTCTTAGAGTGTGTTTTTTTATTTCTCTCGTAGTAGTTCTTTATCGCTGCTTGTAACGCGTCAGATGCTAGGTTAGAGCAATGCATCTTCTGCGGTGGTAAACCATCCAGTGAATCAGCTACATCTTTTCTTGTTATCTTTAACGCTTCCTCTAATGTTTTACCTTTAGCTAGCTCAGTGATCATGCTACTAGTCGCTATAGCTGCTGCGCATCCGAACGTCTGGAATTTTATATCAACTATACGGTTATCCTTGACTTTTATGTATATCGTCATTAAATCACCGCATACAGGGTTACCCACTGTCCCTACACCATCAGCATCCTTCATCTCACCGATATTCTTAGGGTTACGGAAATGCTCCATGACTTTATCACTGTACAACCCACTCATCCTTAATCAACCCTCCTTTACTACTCCATAATCCAATAAAAAAAACCAATTTTTTTTACCGGTTCCATAACGGTGACATCTGCCTCAGGTTACCTACGATACCTGGTAGTACTTCTAATACGTAATCTATATCCTCGTCTGTGTTACCTCGCCCTAAAGTCAACCTTAATGAACCATGTGCTCTTGACGTTTCTACGCCTATAGCTTTCAGTACATGTGATGCTTGCAGCTTTTTTGATGAGCACGCTGACCCTGTTGACGCTGCTATGCCTTTATCATTTAGACTTAGGACTAGGGATTCACCCTCCACAGCTGTGAATCTGAAATGAGCGTTGTTTATTAAACGTTTAACAGGGTGGCCGTTAAGGTAACTCTCATCTATCTCTAATACTCCTTTGATTAGTTTATCTCTTAGTTTAGCTATACGCGGGTTATCAATATGCATCCTCTTCTCAAGTAGCTCACATGCTTTACCTAACCCTACGATACCTGGGATATTCTCAGTGCCGCTTCTTCTACCTTTCTCATGTCCTCCACCGTTCAGCAACGGCTCCAGTTTTACACCACCTCGCACGTATAAGGCTCCTACACCTTTAGGCCCGTATATCTTATGCGATGATATAGATAGTAGATCCACACTAGTCTTCTCAGTGTTTACATCTAGTTTACCGATTGCTTGTACAGCATCAGTATGGAATAACACATCGTGTTCACGCGCTATACGCGCTATCTCCTCTACTGGTTGTATAGTACCAATCTCATTGTTAGCGTACATGATTGTTATAAGGAACGTGTCATCGTTTATGCTCTCCTCTAATGCTTCTAAGTCAACTAAACCGTGCTCGTCTACAGGTAAGTACTCCACTGTGTACCCTTCATCCTCTAGTTGTTTGCATACCTCTAATACAGCTGGGTGCTCTATTGATGATGTTATAATGTTGCATCCTTTGTTGTTTCTTTTATCCTTGTTCCTGTACGCTACGCCTTTGATCGCTAAGTTATCAGACTCTGTACCGCCTGATGTGAATATGATCTCCTCTGGTTTAGCGTGTATCAGACGCGCTACCTGCTCCCTGGCTTTCTCCAGAGCGTTATAAGCCTTCTGACCCTGAGTGTGCAACGATGAAGCGTTACCGTAGATAGTGGAGAAATAAGGTAACATGGCTTCTAGTACCTCCGGGTCTACTGGTGTTGTAGCTGCATGGTCAAGGTAAACCTCTCTCATAACTCCTTCTAGCCTCCTCTTTTAATCTGCATCATACGTTCTAAAGGTGTTTTAGCCTTCTTCATTATACTCCTTGGTAGTTTTATCTCTGGTTCTAAACACTCCATGCTTTTATATACTTTCTCTATGTTTATCTTCTTCATATTAGGGCATACAGCTGATCTAACAGGGTAGAAGCTTTTATCAGGGTAATCCTTTTTTAATCTGTAGCATAACTCCTTCTCAGTGCCGATTATGAACTCTTTACTATTTGACTCGCCAGCGTGATGAACCATACCCATGGTTGATAAAGCGTGATCAGCTACGTCTATAACCTCTGGTCTGCATTCAGGGTGTACTAGCACCTCAGCGTTAGGGTATTGTTTTTTAAGCTCTAATATCTCCTCCTTGGTTATGTTATGATGCGTTGGGCATATCCCAGGCCATGTTATAATCTCTTTATCCTTTATGAATCGTTTAACGTATAAACCCAGGTTCCTATCAGGTACAAAGATGATCTTTTCTGATGATAAACTATTGATCACGTTAACCGCGTTAGCTGAAGTGCAGCATATATCAGATACTGCTTTTATATCAGCTGTAGTGTTTATGTATGATACAACCTCAGCGTCAGGGTGATCCTTTTTAAGCCAGTTTAAACTCTCAACGTCAACCATACCAGCCATAGGGCATTTAGCATCCTTATCAGGTATCACTACTTTTTTATCAGGGTTCAGTATCTTAGCTGACTCAGCCATGAAGTCAACACCGCAGAATATGATTACATCAGCTTCAGTCTTTGTCGCTTTTAATGATAAATCAAGTGAGTCACCTACGAAGTCAGCTGCATCCTGCACCTCTGGTATCTGGTAGTTATGCGCTAGTATAACAGCGTTTAACTCTTTTTTCAGTTTCATTATCTTTTCTTTTAATGCTTGTCCACTCAAATTCATTCAACCCTTATGATGGTTTTTCCCCTAGCGTGAATACATGAACATGTATAATATAGTTTTTTAAAAGATGAGATAAGGATAAGAGGGTTTTTTTATTCCTCCTTGGTTTTCATCATACTTGATAAAACCTTCTTATGTACCTCGTAGTCTTCATCATTGTATAGTACGAATCTTATTTTTTTCACGTGTTTTAAACCAGATGCAACGTCTAACACGGTTCTGAAAGCTACATTAGCCGCCTCCTCAGTAGGGTAACCAAATACACCAGTGGATATAGCTGGGAATGCTACTGACTCTAGTTTATACTCCTCAGCTAGTTTTAACGCGTTACGGTAGCATCTAGCTAGTAGCTCAGCCTCTGGTTTATCCACACCGTACCTTGGCCCTAAGCAGTGTATAACGTACTGATTCGGTAGTTTGTAACCTGGTGTTATAACTGCTTCACCTGTTTTAATAGGTGCTAACCTGCGGCATTCCTTCTCCAGTTCAGATCCTGCAGCGCGATGTATAGCACCTGATACACCTCCTCCTCTTGTAAGCTGAGCGTTTGCAGCGTTCACAATAGCGTTTATCCCTCTCTGATTGGTTATATCACCTTTAACGCATTCGATTTTAACACCTGATATAAACCCTTCTACGGTGATAGTGTATAACACCTCCTTTTTTTTATTATATTTAAACTGTATTTTAGTTTTTTTCTCATCATTTTTTTCTCATCAAAGAGTAGGTTTTTTAGTAAATGATAATCTATTTATCCATGATGACTAATTCATACTAGGTTTATCATCTGTAAACATTAACAGTAAAAAAAGGGTGGTATAGTAGAATGGATAGTATCATAATCTTCAGTATAGGTTTCATCCTCGGTGTAGTCGCTGTCGCTATCGCTATAGAGATAGGTGTTAAGAAGACCCCTAAGGGAGAGTCGCCTGTGCGTTTCACTGAGACGTGGGATATATCAGAGTTTATTAACCCTCGTATAATAGCTGAGCATTACATAGATGTTACTCCTTCTAAGAGGAGTAGGGTACTGGTGAATCAATACAAAGACCCTTCTTTTTTCAAGGATGCTGAGGTTAAGCGAGACTACAAAGTGAAAGGTAACATTATACTTGATGATGACCGAGCGCTTATACTAGCTGGTCCTATGAAACGCAATGAGATCGGTGTATGGACTGTGGATAAAGAAGTACTTAAACGTTTAAATGCTTATTTTAATGAGTTATGGAGCACAGCTGAAACCTTGGATTTAGATAAAAAATAGTAGATAAAAAGAATCATTTCAGGGTTAATGATTAGTTATGAGTATTCTAATTAAAAACGGTTTAATAATAACCCAGAATGCTAAACATGAAATCCTTAAAGGCGATGTTTACATAGAGGATGATACAATAACTCAGTTATCAGAGAAGCCTCTAAGAGTTGAAGCTGATTATAAGATAAAAGCTGAGGGAGGATGGGTTCTACCTGGTCTGATTAACACGCATACGCATATACCTATGACGCTGCTACGTGGTTACGCTGATGACATGCCTCTTAAGAGATGGCTTGAGGAGTGCATATGGCCAGTGGAGGCTAAGTTAAAACCTGATCATATAAAAGCTGGTACTCGTTTAGGTCTACTTGAAATGATATCATCAGGTACTACGAGTTATCTTGACATGTACTTCTACGAGGATATCATAGGTGAAGTCACTATGCATGCTGGTGTACGAGGATTCCTCGGTTTCCCTCTTATTGATTTCGATACACCTGAGTACCGTAAAGACTACATGATCAAAGGATGCGAGTCATTCATTAAAAAATGGAGGAGTAACAGTATAATCACACCGTTAGTAGCACCTCATAGCGCTTACACGTGCAGCCCTGAGACGCTTAGAGAAGCATTTGAACTCTCTGAGAGGTACGACACGTTGCTTCATACGCATTGCTCTGAGACACGCGAAGAAGTCTATGATGTTGAGCAGAGGTACGGTGCTAGACCAGTTGAGCATTTGAAGAAACATGGTTTATTATCGCATCGTATGATACTAGCTCATTGCGGATGGATAACTAAGAATGAGATACTAGATATGAAACTCGGCTTTGTCTCAGTTAGTCATTGCCCTGTTAGTAACATGAAGATAGCTACAGGGGGGTACGCGCCTTTACCTGAACTCTTAGAAGCTGATGTACCAGTAGGTCTTGGTACTGATGGTGCTGCTAGTAACAACACCTTGGATATGTTTGAAACTATGAAGTTCTGTGCTCTTATGCATAAGCATCATCGTTGGGATCCAACAATCCTACCAGCTCAGATGGTTCTTGACTTAGCTACTAGGGATGGTGCTAGATGCCTGCGTATGGAGGATAAATTAGGATCATTAGAGGAGGGTAAAAAAGCTGATGTTATAATCATAGACTCTAGGAATGCTCGTTTCACGCCTCTACATGACCCTGTGTCGCATATAGTATACGCTGCTAGAGGTAGCGATGTTTCACATGTTATAGTAAACGGTAAACCATTGATGATGGATTATGAATTCTTAACAATGGATCATGATAAGATTATAGCTGATGCTGAACGGTACGCTAAGGATCTAGTGGGCTCCAACACTGACTAGATCACCTTATCTGTTTCCACTCTTTTTTTAAAAAGTATAATATAACCATGATTTTATACAACCCTTTAACCTATGATAAACGTGCTAGTAGGTGTCGTAGTTGCGCTCACCATTGTTATAATACTTATACGTCGTCGTATCGACATGGGTTTATCATTGATACTAGGAAGCATCATACTAGGGGTATTCTCAATTGGTGTTATAGAGCCTTTAGACATCCTCATGGTTTTATCTGAGGGTACCATCTACTCTTTTAAAGATAAGGTTATTGTAACTGAGACTATTGAACTAGGTTTACTATCAACCCTGATATACGTGTTAGCTAGATGCATGAAGGAGACTGGTGGTATCAGCAGGTTGATAGAGGGTTTAAGATCATTACTTGGCGGTGGTGTTATACTAAGTGTTATACCAGCTGTTTATGGTCTTATGCCTGTACCAGGTGGTGCTTTGCTCTCTGCTCCCATGATTGATGAGGAAGGGGACAGGTATAAGCTAGATAAGAAGCAGAAGAACCTCATTAACATCTGGTTTCGTCATATATGGTTCCCGGTTTACCCTGTCTCATCCTCCATGATTCTTATATGTAGTAGCAGCTTCTCAGGTATAAGCATCTCTAGCCTCATGGTTATCAACGCTGCTTCTTTCTTAGCTTTTATATTTATAGGTTTCATCATGCTTAGATCATTTACAGGTTCATATAAAAAAGAAGAAACCCCCCTAGTTGATAATGAGAAACGTTACAATGGTTTATTGTATATTACACCTGTGGTGGCACCTGTGATATTCTACTTCATACTAGGCCCTCTTGGTTTACCGCAGAGCCTTGTATTCATCACAGGTGTATCAATTAGCATCATCATACTTTACATACTAGTTCGTATACCATTGAAGGATTATATACGTATCATTAAACAATCATTAACTATCAGGTTATTCTCAGCTATACTAGGTATAATGATATTCCGTAGGATGTTCGAGGCTGCTAACGCGCATGTGATCATATCTGATTTGATAGGTGGTTTAACATTACCCTCTTTGATAGTGATCATCATGGTGCCTTTGTTGTTTGGTTTTATAACTGGTTATAACCTTACCGCTATAGCTCTATCTTATTTCCTTGTTCAGCCTTTTATGCTTCCAGCTGGTTTATCAATACTAGGTTTCACTAGTATCGTGTATATGAGTTCACTCATCGGTTACCTTATATCACCTATTCATCTTTGTAATGTTCTTAGTAGTAACTACCTCTCCATTGACCCTACACGTATCTACAGGTTGTTCATACCAGCTGCTTTATCAGTGTTAACAATCCAGGTTATAGTAGTATTAACCGATGGTTTATTCACCATTAACTTTTTATAAAACAATCCTTCTCATCATCCTGGATTGATCTTATGTGTTCGTCATCATTGTTAGACTCATTGAGGAATCCTTTGTTTTATGATGAACCTGTTAGGAGTATTGAGGTTATACAGACTCATATCTCATACGTGGCGCTTACAGGTGATCATGCTTATAAGATCAAGAAACCTGTTAACCTGGGTTTCCTTGATTTCTCAACGTTGGAGAAGAGGCGTTACTACTGCGAGGAGGAGGTGCGTTTAAATAAACGCTTATGCCCTAGTGTTTACCTAG
>Ga0209227_1002065_pt1 | contig 14785 bp, 10 predicted proteins | sample YNPBryantNP2012_FD_185815 | JGI IMG/M metagenome (GOLD analysis project Ga0209227, IMG submission 185815) | Anoxygenic and chlorotrophic microbial mat microbial communities from Yellowstone National Park, USA - YNP Bryant NP 2012 (SPAdes)... ...
GTAGGACAACTGCTCGCAGTTGTCCTGCAACGCGGCCAGGCCCGACGAAATTGGAACACACCCGGCGTAGAGCGCCTCCAGACGGTCCACGTGCTCCTCTATGGTCATCGGCGGTCGGACCCCAGCGCGCAGGCGGGGGAGCAGGTCGGGCTCATCCAACAGTCGCTGCATCGCGGCGCGCCAGGCCGCGACGTCGCCCGGGGGCAAGAGCAGGCCGTCCACGCCGTCGCGGACCCGATCGGCCAGGGCCCCCAGGCGGGAAGCCAGCACCGGCAGGCCCGCCGCGAAGGCCTCGGAGATGAGAAAAGAGAAGGTCTCGTACCACAGGGAAGGGACAACTACCACATCCACCTGGGTCAGGGTTTCCCAAACTCCTTTCCTGTCCAGACGGCCCAGAAAACGAACGTTGGGCGTGGCCAGTGCTTTTAAGCGGGAGACATAGGCGGGGTCAAAGGACTCGTCCCCGGCGACCCAGAGTTCTGCTTCTCCCTGCACCCCGGAGAAAGCCTCCACCAGCACGTGTACCCCTTTCTGCCAGGAAAGGCCGCCGATGTAGGCGAAACGGACCGTGTCATCAGCGGGGCGCGGCGGCTGAGGTGGGAGCGCGGGGCCATCCAGCCCGGGGGCCAACACGACGATTTTCTCCTCGGGCACATCGTGAGCCGCATACCATCGCCGTACGAATTCGGTGGGCGCAATAAGGGCACAGGCGTCATCCAGTGCTCCTCGCAGCAGGCGGTTGCGCCAGGCTGCCAGACCGGCCAGCAAGGGGATGGCTGGCCACAATCCGGGAAATCCGGCCCGGGCCAGCATACAGCGGGCGCAGTTCCAGTACCGGGGCCCTTCGCAGACCTCGCCACTGTAGTTGGTCAGCAGTTGGGCGTTGGGGCAGAGCCACCAGTAATCCCAGAGTGTCACTACGTAGGGAATCCTCCGAGGCCGAAAAGCGCGTATCAGAGAAACAGGGAGTCCCATCAGATGCTGGATATGGACCACATCGGGGTGAAATTCGTCCACCGCCCGGATCAGCGCCCGGTGAATCCATGGATTGCGGAAAGTGTAGAGGAAGCGCCAGGCCGGCCCGGCCTCTCCATCCCAGACCGTATAGACACCAAACCCATCTTCAATCCGGTGCTGTAGGCCCTGACCAGGGGCATCCCGGCGGTAGAAGACGGCCACGGAGTGGCCCCGGCGGGCCAGGGCCCGGGATATCGCCTGGGTGTAGAGTTCGGCGCCCCCAATCCTGTCCGGAGGATACTGATGAACGACATGGAGAACACGCATTACTGCTTTCCCGCCAGGTGCAGGTAGAGGTCACGGATCATGGGATATTTGCGCTCCCAGGTGTGCCACGCGCGCGCCTTCTGCTCCCCCCGCCGGCCCATTACCTCTCGCATCTCGGGCTGGCTGGCAAGCATGGCGATGGCTTCGGCCAGCGCGTCCACATCCCCAAAAGGAACCAGCAAACCATCCTCCCCATGCTGAATCACATCGGTGACGCCCCAGGTCCTGGCCCCGATGACTGGTTTCTGGTACAGCCAGGCCTCCAGGTACACGATCCCGAAGGAGTCGGTGCGGGAAGGCATCGCGAAAATGTCGCAGGCATCCAGCAAATCCCGCTTTTCCTCATCACTGGCGGGTCCCAGTACATAGATGCCTTGACGGGCCTCCAGGGGAAGCCGCTCCCAGTATCGGCGGAAAGGCTGAAGAGGAGTTCCCGCCAGAGCCAGACTCACCTCGTTGCCCTGCTGGCGAAGACGCCGGATGGCTTCTACCAGGTGAAAAGTCCCCTTGTCATACGAGAGGTTTGAGATAGAAGCAACCAGTGTCCCCCGGATACCGTGCCGGGCACGGAAGCGCGCCCCATCCCCGCCCACGATCACTTCCGAGTTCACCCCCGGCCCCGCTACGAGGATCCGCTCCGGGGGAACTCCCTGCTGGATGTAGAACGCTCGCTCCGTGGGGGTCTGGGCCACCACCGCATCGCTGGCCCGGACCAGCGCGACCTGATGCCGCATCGTGTAGAAGCGGCTGAGGGCATCGGCACCGGGACGAGGTCCGGCCCCCAGGTGGGTCAACGGATAGGCGACGGAGGGGATCCCCCGCCGACGGGCGAAGCGCAGCCCTGCTTCCATCAGCGGTTCAAAGCAAATCGTCATCCCGGCCACCAGATCAAAAGGCTCATCCGTCTGCTCCAGCCAGCGCCAGAGGTCAGGAACCCAGGGGGTGTAGCGAGAAAGCCGCTGAAGCAGACCAACGGGGACGGGACGCAGGTGGGAGAGAATCCAGAGCAACCTTCGCCAGGCCGGGTAGGCCAGTTGGGGAAAGGGAAGATGACGGACCGGAAAGCGGAGAATCCGAACCCCATCGCGCCAGCCCTCCGGCTCCGGGATGCGGCGGCGAGAAGGATCCCAGAAGAGTTCAAAATCCAGCGCATCGGTGGTGGCCACCGTGACCGCATGGCCGTCGGCGACCAGGCGGGCAGAAATCTCGTGGAGATGGGTCTCTGCCCCTCCCCTGGCTGGCCAGTAGCGCTGAACAATATGGAGAATCTTCATCGCGCCGAACGCAGGATGATGGGAAGATATGAGCGATGTACCTGTCCCACATATAAAGTCACAGGGATGCTGGCAGGGCTTCCTTGTATGGGACTCACACCGCTCGTCCCTGTAATGATCACATTCCCCAGCGAATAAGTGCCGGTTTCATAGCCGGTGGTGGACACAGTCACGGTGAGGAGGACGGTGGAAGTATAAAAGGCGGTTCCGGAGGAGGGGACAACCGTCACCCCGGAAGGGATGGAAGAGACTGCCCAGTGGAAAGACCCGTCACCCGTGTTGCGGAGCCTGAGATAAGCCGTCTCAGCACTGCCGCTGCCATACTGATGCAAGAGATATAGCGAGGAAGGCGACACATTCAGCCGCGGGGGTTGGGGATAGTATCCCGTGTGCCGGGGGTCCCGGTGGAAGATGGGCCAGGGCTGAAGCGTCGGGTTGTAACTGTTCGCGCCAAAGGTAAAGGCATACACATAGCCGCGCGAAGAATCGTAATAGTTTGAGCCCCCAATGACTACATCGGTCTTGCCGTCGTTATCCAGGTCGCCGATGGCTGGGGAAGCGAAGAGAGAATAGGTAGTATGCAGGATGTTCTCTTGCTGGCCATTCGGGCCGACCACGATAATGTCCCAGTTCATGGAAAACAGGATTTCCGGCTGCTCATCGCCGTCCACGTCGGCTACAGTGGGAGAGGAGCGGATGAAAGCGTTCTTGCCCATATAATCCTTGGGCCACATCGGGAAGCCGGACACCGGAGAACCATTGTGATGCCAGGCATAGAGCGCACCATAGCAAGTGGGGGGGCATTGATTGGGCTCGCTGCTCCCAGCATAACCTGTGCCGATGATAATCTCCAGGTCCCCATCACCATCCAGGTCCGCCAGGGCCGGGGAACTCATGCCCGGATAGGCTACCGGCCGGGGCCAGCCTGGCAAGTCCTCAAGCACCCATTCAGAACCGGACGTATTCACCCGGAAGCCATACACATAGGGCTGGGTGTATCTGCCCTGCAGATACCAATACATTCCGGTTCCTACGAAAATCTCCAGGCGCCCATCGCCGTCCACGTCTCCCACTGCGGGGGAGGAATAAATCGCCTCGTTCATCTGGCGGCGCGCCAGTTTCTGTCCATTCTTATCCAGAATCAGCACGAATCCACCATCGGTGGGATGGTAACCGTCGGGGAGGACGCCCCCTCCGGTGATATCGGTCCCGATGATGATCTCCAGATCGCCATCCCGATCCAGGTCCGCCAGCGCCGCCGTGGACCAGACCGAATCCGCCACGTGGTAATGCCACTGATACTGGCCGAGATGGTTGAGCATATAGATGTTGCGGTCCCAGGAGCCGAACACAATCTCCATATCCCCGTCGCCATCCAGATCGCCGACGGTGGGCGAAGACCAGTTTCCGTTTGGAGTGCCAGTTCCTTGGGCATCGTTAGTGTCGTACTTCCATAACTGGCTGCCATTTCGGTTAAAGGCGATCACCGAACCTCTCTGCTGGGTAACGTCTCCCCCGGTGCTCACGATGATCTCCGGAACACCATCCGGAGGATACGAAATGTCGGCCACGGCGGGGGAGGAGTTCACCGGGTCAGCCAGACCAACGCTCCATTTGATCGCGCCGTCATCCTCTAATACGGCCAGAACAGGTGAAGCACCGTTTTTCGTCGTCCCGATAATGATTTCCAGTTTGCCATCGCCGTCCAGGTCGTAAAGGGTTGGCGATGAATCCTCAATCCGACCGCCAGACAGCCCACGGCTCCATCGCGGGAAGCGGTATTGCGGCGCGACCTGCTGGGGAGTTGCTGCGCTCCAGATGATACCCAAACACAGCGCTGCCACGAACCATGGATAAATCTTCATCGCGTCACCTCCAGCCTGGTGAATCCCACCGCCAGCATCCGCTGGTCCCCGTTCTGCCCCCCGGTGACCTCGGCGGGGCTGAGAGCATAGGCGTATTCCAGAGTAACCTCGTTCCAGCCAACCCTGACCGCGGAAGCAGGGATGGGGATTTCACTCTCCCACAACTCACATTCCTGCCACCGATAGCGGGCAATCTCCTGGCCGTTCACCTTTACGGTCATCTCCTGGCGCCTATCCGGCACGCAGAGCGGAAAAGCCCCTATGCGCAAGCGGTAATCCTGTCGGGAGGGGCTGATCCACCCCGCTCGGGACACAAGCCCTTCAGACCATACTCCCCAGTCCTCGGCGCCGGACCAACCTCCCTGACGCGTCAAGTTGATGGGTCCCTGCGCACTGATCATTTCAGCCACGCAAATCGGATAAGGCCAGGGGTTTGTGCCAGGCAGAGGATCGAAGCAGCGGATAGGCCGAAAGGCCGGGTTGCTCTGGATCATACTCCAGAGTTGCTTCTCCTCTTCTCCCATGTGCAGGAAAACATAGCGGATTCCATATTGCCGAAAAACGGACCCAATCTCCGGCCGGCCTAACGCCTGCGGATCACTCAAGAGATAGTTCCACAATGCAAAAGTGTGCTCGGGCCAGAAAGATCCAGCCCCGGAAGCAGTCGGCTTTTGATGAAACAGGGGTGCCCAGATAATCTCTCCGCCTATTTTAATGGTAGGGTACTCCAGATCCACAATGCCTTCTCCCGGCTGCAAGGTCTGATTGGCAAGCCAGGCATAAGCAGGATGGGGCCGCAACGGCACAGGCACGCCGTTCAAAGGGCGGGGAAGCATCTCCACCACCCAAATCACCGCCACCAGATATCGTAATAGTTTGGGTAGCCGCTCCATAGCCATCGCCGCCAGCCCGACGGCCCCCAGCATGCCCACAAAAGCAAAGCGCGATACAGTTCTTGCCGATTCCCAGAAAGGAATCATGGCCGTTAACATCAGGCCAGGCAGAGAGATTCCGGCCTCAAAGACAGGCGTGGGCTGCGGTGTGCTAAACAAGCCGGGTTTAAGGGTGTGTCCCAACTTCCATATCAGGGCAGTCAATGGACGGAAAGCGGGATGACGAACGAGCTCGCCGTTCCATCTCAGCAATAGCCCCAGGCCCAAAACGACGCCGGTCAGAGTTAACCATACCAACCCCATCGGACGTGGCCTGGTTCTGATGGCTACGATGGATCCGAACAGAGCCAGGAGACCGGTCAGCAAGCCCAGATTGATGGCGCCGGACTCATTATATGGACCAGAGTATAGGGTCCGAGAAACCTGTCGAACAACGGCTAACGGGTGAAAAACGGAGGGGATGAACAGGCTGTTCAGGCTTGCCCCCCACCAGAGATTGTGCTCAACACCATGAATGTGGGTGTGATCCTGATAGGTGCCCAGAACATATGGCACAATTGTAGGGAGAGCAAAGGTAATAGCAATTATAGCTGCAAGCGTTGCCTGCCGAAGCCGCTTCAGGCATAAAAGATGGCGCCCCCACAGGATGAAAACTAAAGCAGGCATAAGGATGCCGTAGAGTGCAAAGTTGATGGTCAAGCCCCATATCAACCCTGCAGCCATGACCAGCCGTCTTTCGCGTTGCGGCGTGTTGGACCGCCGGATCCTCTCAACGGCTAACGCCAGCCACGGCAGCAGACTGAAAACCCATGCCGTGTGCAAATGGCCTCCTATCCGAAACCAGTGGGGCTCAACAAAGGTGTAAATCAGTGCCGCAATTGTCGCTCCAGATGAGGAAGCGAATAATCGCACAAACAGAAAACAACCCGCAAACGAAACCACAAGTGATAAGATAGACAGCATGTTATACGCAAAGGCAATACCACCAAGTTGATAGAAGGGAAGCGCAAGCAGAAAAAGGAAAGGTGTATGCGCTAACGTCGCAGTATGCCATCCGAGTGGATGAAAGATCAGCGGGGTGAAAAGCGGCGTTATGTGTTGCACCAGGATGGAGTCATGATACCACTGAATGCCCCATAGCACCTCCAGCACGTCACCGTAGGCAGGGATATGAGTGAAGATGTTTTGAACCCGCCACCTCCAGGCAAAGAGTCCCCAGAAGAAAACCCAGGGAGCGAGCCGGGAGAGAACAGGATGGGCCAATCTTTTTGCTTTCACGAGATCAATCCTCCCGGAGATGAGTAAGGCTTGACAGCCTTGAAGAAGAACAGATACCCTTCTTCAGGCTTTTCGCTGAGGCCAATGTTGCGGGTTAACTCCTGTAGATCAAACACTCCTCGCCTCAGGCTTTCCGGCATCGGGCAAATTCCGAGAGTCTCCAGGATCACGAAGCCAGTGCGCTCCAGCATCTCCCTTATTTCGTGGACCATGTACTCTTTTTTGTGTTCGGGATGAATTAAATGCTCAGGGGATTGTAAACGAGTTAGGGCCGCATTGGGTGTATCCAGGCAGAAATAACCACCTGGCCTCAGAATCCGAAATACTTCCATACAGATGGTCCAAGCATCCGCTTCGGTGATGTGCTCTATGCTCTCCCCCGCATGTACCAAATCCACGGACTTGTCGGGGATCCAGGAAAGGTCTGTCATAGAACCTTGATGATAACGTATCCGCACCCCGTCCGGGGTTATCCATTCCGGGTCTTTTCCATGCTCTCGCAGGAGCCGTGGAGGGACAGGATCCACAATGGTGATCTCTGAAGGATGATAGGGATAACCCATAACCAGAAGCGCCCCTTCGGGATGGTCCTCTGCTGTTCCTCCCAGATCTACAATTACCCTGGCCATGGGTAGATGTTGCCGAATCAGCATCATCCTTGCCTGATGCAGGGCATTCAGCGGATGAACAGGAAGACCATAGATTTGTTTGAACTCGTTGGATTCCAGCACAGAACGCAGCACATCTAACCTGCTCATACTCCCACGACGAAGTGCTTCCAGGTAGAACGCTTCGCCATCTGTGTCCGGTTCGCGTTTCAGGCAAGACCTGTAAACCGCTCGCACAAAAAGACGGTCATCTGGCCACCGATGTGTCTGCACAGCCACCTTGCTCAATTCAAACAAGAGGCACATCATTGCTCGGATATGGGTCATATTTATTTCTCCATAGCGAAATGCAGATACTGCTCCCACTTCTGTCGCACCGAAGGCTCAAGGAACTCTTTCACCCGTTCCTGCTCTCGGGCGACAATTCGATTCCTAAGGGTCTCATCTTTAGCAATTATATCTATCAATTCAGCCAGCGCCTCGTAGTCTTTCTCCCGAAACAGCCCACCCGCTCCTCCCATCGTTTCCGGAACCCCTGCTGCTGCATAGGCCAGCACCGGGATACCAAAATACATGCTCTCCATCAAGGGTTTGCCGAATCCCTCGTGTTCGCTCATAGACACGTAAACGTCCGCCAGGCGGTAATAGGTAACCAAATCCTGCTGAGAGATATGGCCGGTAAACACCACAGCATCCGCAAGGCCCAGCATCTCCGCTAATTCCTGCAACCATTCCGCGTAGGAGGGTACCCAGGGTGGACCTACCAGGAACAGCCGGGCTTCTGGGTCAATGCGCCGGTAATACCAGAGCAGCTTGATCAAATCATCCTGTCGCTTGTTGGGGACCAGGCGCCCTACGAATAAAAGTTTCACACCACCGCCTTGATACCGGGACAGTAAATCCGAATTAGGCTCCAGATCGTATTGGGCGGGATCCAGAACAATGGGCAAAACGCCGGTATGGGCATACCCGGCGTGGCGCAATTCAGTCTCGTTGAAAGAAGAATCTCCTAAGGCCAATACTGTGCGCTTCCTCAAAGACTGAAGTTGTTCTCTTCCTCTGCTTACCTGTCTGGCCAACGATGGATCAAAAGGCTGAAAAAAACAAGGGGGCGTTACGTTGTGATAAATGATCAGAAAACGCACGTTCTGAGCAAGCAAGTGGTCAACCAGGTCAGAGCCGATGCTGTGATGCAGAACTACCAGTTCACCGGGTCGGGAGGGGCGATAATCCTGATAGGGCTTTACTTGCCCAAGAAGGGAAGGATGGATGCTCTCCGCGTAGATCTCCGATTGAAAACCGGCCTCCCGAAGCCAGCGCCGGATCACAAAAGCCTGGTCTGTAATGGCATCCCCGGGTGTTGCCCCAATGATCATCTGATGGAATACCTTCTGTCTCCTCATATTCCCTTCCAGACCCGAAATATCGCCTCAAAGCGGTCCAGTACTGTTTCCCAGGCATAATTGCTCAGTACATAAATCTTTCCATTTTCCCCCATACGGGTAGCCAGTTCTAAATGGGAACGGAACCAATCCAGTGCACCAGCGAAGTCCTCATAGGTCTGAAACCATAATCCACCCTTACTGCGCTGAACATGGCCTCGGGTCACAGCGCACTCACCGTGAACAAGTACAGGCCGGCCTGCCAGCCATGATTCCATGACCACAAGCGAGAAACTCTCATTAAGTGAAGGTTGGCATAGAAGCAGGGAAGAAGCATACGCCCGTGCCTTTTCCTGTTCGGACACAAAACCCTGGTACTCAAAGGCTGGATGCAACGGCGGTTCTGATGGCCCCTCACCCAGGACAACAAGGCGAACGTCGTTGCCTTCCTCAAAATAACGCTGCACATATTCATAGAGCAATAAAATATTTTTCCCTTCCTCCAGTCGCCCGATGTATAGCAGTTGGTCTGGCCTTATATCTATCTGCTCAGGAAGTGCAGAAAGATTTAGAGTAACGCCTTCTCCTAAAACAGCACAGCGGGCTGGATGTATTTGAAGAGACTTGAGAGCCAGATCACGTTCCTCTGGAGAGTTGAACATTACTCCCCAAACACTCTCCAACCATAACCGAACCGGTTCCGTATAAACAAACGGTTCATCGTGCAGGCACGGCCAGATTACTATTTGTTGTTCTGGTGCGGCCCAAGCCGCGTAGTGTGCCAACGGCATTGCGTAAGGAAGGGTAATCACCACATCAAACTCAGCAGCATGTTGAGCCACATGCTGATATAGCGGAGTGCTATGAGCTCCGCTCTCTAACCAGGCATATTGGTCGTTTACCGAAAGGGAACCCTGTGCAGCCATTCGGAGATTCAACTCCGCCTGACGATCAGGATGCCAGGAGGTAACAGGAAAGCGGCGAATGAGAACACCCCTGAGCATCTCCTGACCAACTGGATAGACGTTCTCCCACGTGTAATGACTGCGCGCGCAGGTCGTCCAGACCTCCACTTCCCATCCCCGCTGGACTGCTGCCTCGGCGAAACCCCGGGCCTGAGACTCTGCTCCTCCCAAAACCTGCTCCCCGTATCGGGGGACGACTATCGCGATCCGCATCAACTACCCCCCTTGATTCTGCGCAATTCTTCTTCCAGGGCTTTGATGCGATGCTGTTGTTCCTGTATTTGGACTGCCATCCGGTTCAGTGTACTGACCAGGTGCCGATTGACTGTGACTTGCCTCTGGGCCAATTTATTCACATAGAATAGGACTAAATTATGAGCTTCACGCCGGATGCGGTCCCAAAGAGGGCCCAGAATCGGGATAGAGGAATGGGGAGAGGGCACAATAAGCGGTGCCACGTCAATTTGGTGATAATTCTCATTGGCACGACGTAGATGAAAATAGAGAGTAATGTCGTAATCTTCTCCTTCCGGTTCTCCCGGGTAAGCAGCAGCTCCAAACGCGGGAAAAACCCGCTGGGGGTATCCCAACTCTTCCCGGCGACGCCGAATTCGCTCCCGGATTTCTTCCATGATACGGGCAGGGTCAATCTCGGGATCGTGGATTTCTATCAGATTGCTGGGGATTTCTACCTTGCTCTCCATAGGCGGTTTCCTCCAATGGCTTATTCACGCATTTGCACCACAAGATAGGCTTCCAGTTTCGGCTTATACTCCACCACTTGCGTAGGCCAGTGGTCGTAAGAATGCTCTAGAACCCGCAGGTCAAACTGGAAATGGCCTAAAGGCCGGCACTCCCATCGCCCACACAGACCGCCGACAGGAGACAAGCCCTCCACAACGACTACCGGTCGCTCGGCGGCCTGCCAGCCCTCTACGAGAACGTCCAGAAGACCCAGGTCCAGATGATCCTCCCGCAGGTCCAGCACCGCGCGCCGTTCCAGGAAGGCCAGTGGCGTTCCAAAAACCCCGGCCGCGCCAACCGGTTCGTCGTCATTGAAGAGCACAATGGCATCCTGGGGGACCAACTCTGCAAAGCGACGGAATTGCTCCACCGCGCCCTGATAGTCTACCTGGGGGATCATCACCTGTCCCTTATACACCATCAGGCCAGCCAGCGCCACCACCAATCCCGCTGATGCCACCTCCCCGATGCGCCGCCAGTTCGCTGGCACCAACGCGGCGTAGGCGATCCCCAGAGCGAAGGTGGGAATCACCGCCGGGACATATCGGCGCATCATATACACGTGGTGGGGGTTGTTGAAGGTTCTATATAAGAACAGGACGGAAAAGAAGAGGCCAATTCCTATGATCATCCAGTTACGCCTGTTGACCTTCCAGCCCACAATGGCTGCTATCCCCAATACGCCCAGCGCCAGGCCAGGGCGGGAGAGATACCAGCCCAACCGCACCATATTGTAAGGCTCCACATCCGGAATGGTATTCCCACCATACCAGTAGGGAGAAGCACGGGTAGGATCCGCCTGGAGCGGGCGAAGGAAATAGGCGTAAGCCGCCAGGAACACCAGCATGACGGCAACCACATACAGCCCGACCCGCCGGATACGGGCCAGGCGTACCCAACCATTGGGACGTGTGACCACCCAGTCCGCAAGGGAAAAAATCACTCCCAGAATCACCAATCCACCCGCCAGCAGAGATAGCCGTGCAGGCGTGATGGTGTGGCCAGCCAGATAGACGTTATAAAAATACGTGGCACAATATCGCATTCCCGCTGGTTAAGTGGAAGTCCAGCAAGACCAACCTGATCTCCAATCATCTCCTCCCAGAGCGATGCAGCGATAGACTCTGGTTCATCGGTCTCGGTGGATTCCACCCCTTCCCGGGCTGCAATACGCTGACGAATCTGCCGCATAATCTCCTGCACATTTATATTCTCACCCGGAATCTCCAACCAGTTTTCAGCCATTGTTCTCCACCTTCTCTATCCGCTGCTTCATCCTCTCCAGTTCCTGGATCAATCGGGCAATCTCCCGGGCTTGAGATAAACTACTTTCCGTGAAACGGCGTTCCAAGGCGCAAATTGTTGCCCATAATTCTCTGTTGATAGATGCCTGCTGCTGGTTAATGGTTGTCTGCTGCTGGTTAATGGTTGTCTGCTGCTGGATCAGGTAACGTATTGCCCAGCGGGCGGCAATATTATAGCAGGCCTCGCGAAGGCGTGCGATGACTGGTCCAATTACTGGTACCGTGGAACGGAATTGAAACTCCTGTAGAGCCAGGAATTCCCGCGGCTTTCCAGTTTCCAGAGACTCGGTTTGAATCGGAGAGAAAGGAGAGCGATAGAGAGAATACAAGGCCAAAATCACCTCCTCTATCACACATCCATCAGCATTCCACCTCTGCAGAAGAATGCGAGCAGCCATTGGTATAGCTTCCAGGTACGCCAAACGTAGAGGGTCTCCTCCTATTCCTTGAGTGAACGGAAGATGCTTTTTCTGCTCTTGAGGCACAAATTCTTCCAGGAAATGCTCAGGTGAAAGGTGTTTCAGCACAAACCGCAACCGGCCTCGTTCATAAAACACGGAAACATCCCATGGTTGTATAGAAGATGCGGTCTCCATATGCAGTAAAAAAGAATCGGGAATATACCAAACGCCATATCCTGCCTCACGTACCCGAAAGCAAAAATCTGTATCCTCAAAATAACCAGGCCAGAACTCCTCATCCAGAGGTCCGACCCGCTCTAACACATCACGCCGGAAAGCCATCGCTGCTCCGGTAACATAATCTACCTGGCGGGGCTCATTCCATTGCCCAACATCCTCTTCGCCTTTCCCATAGTGATAGGCTGAGCCCAATGGCCACTCAATCCACCCTCCCGCATGCTGGATAGTTTTGCCATCAGGGTAGAGGATTTTGCAACCAGCCACGCCCACATCAGGCCTCTGGAGGGCCTCTACTAAAGCTCGCAGCCAGCCCGGCAGCACAACCGTGTCCTGGTTCAGCAGGACCAAAATGTCGCCCTGGGCCACTTTGAGGCCCGCGTTGCATCCACCCGCAAAGCCCAGGTTCTGGATGTTACGGATCAGCCGCACCTGGGGATATTTCTCGGCTATGAGTTCTGCTGACCCATCCACCGATGCGTTGTCCACCGCAATGACCTCAAAGTCTGGATACTCCTGCGCCAGCAAAGCATCCAGACATCCCGGCAGATATTCCCGGCCATTCCAGACAGGAATAATGACAGAAACCCTCATGTTGCTCACTTGAGGCCTTTCCCCATTCGGTGCAACCACCGCATCAGGCGGATAAACCGCCCCCGCTCATACCCTTCCACCAATGCGCGCAAGCGCGTGACTTCGCCTGTCAGACGGGTGATTTCATCCAGATAGTATGGATTGTCTATGCGGTCCCCCAGCGCTACCTTATCCGGTGCCCGGCGGGGGTGGCGACAGAATTCTATCAAAGGCCGGGCCACTTGTTCCCACGTCAAATCTCTCCGTGCGCTTTCAAACTGCGCCTGCCACGCCTCTTTCGGGGTTTCCAGGAGCTGGAGAATGGCATTGGCAACTCCTGCATCATCCGCATAATCCACCACGATTCCCAGCCGATAGCGCTCCACCAGATCGCTGGTCGCGTCCCCTCGGGTGGCGATAATCGGCAACCCTGCCCAGATGTAATCCAGCACCCGACTACGAAAGGCCAGGCGAGCTTCCAGTGTGTCCAGGTGGAGCGTCAGGGCCAAGTCACTCTCCAGCAGCACATTCGGCCAATCCTCATAAGGGACCCATTCTCCAAAGAAAACAGCCTTGCCCAGCAATCCCAACTCTCCGGCCAATGTCTGGGCTGCCTCGTTGTGCGTTGGGATACCGGACATCCAGGGGTTGGGATGACGCGTTCCCGGAAAGATCAGCCGCACATCCTGTCTCTGCTGCCAGACTCGGGCCACGGCACGGATGGCAGTCAACGGGTCCAGCCAGGGCCAGAGCCCACCTCCCCAGAGAAGCACTTTGTCTTCGGGGCCAATGCCGGGCCATACGCCCCTTACCACTGGCCTTGTTGCCTGCGGTGGCTCTTCCGGCAATCCAAAGGGAACAACGTCCACCAATTTCCGCAGCGAGGGGTCTTCACCAAAGGTGTAAGGGTTGATCCGTCCATGAGCCTCCAATAACCCCAGCCACCAGTCCCGCTGGCGCTCACTGGCGCAGATAAAGAAATCTCCCAATAAATAGGCTTTTATAAGGACACGCTGCAAGGCAGAAACATCACCGCCCAGGTACAGTGTCTCGGCGACGAAAGGGTCGTATCCGTCAATCACTATCGGGGCTTGGGTATTCCAGAGCGCCGGAATCTGGATGACATGCACGGCCGGGACCACCACGACCCGCGCATTCCATACAGCCCGTTCCAGATGCTCATCGTTCCCAGAGCCATAAACAATTATGGAGAAATCGCCGGAAATTTTAGAACCTTCGGGTACGGCCAGGGTTACTGGAAACTCCCGGGCGAGAACCCGGGCCAGGTGGAAGTAGCGGATACCCGGCCCGGCCATTTGTTCGCCAACGATGTCGTGGCTGATAATCAGGACATCCTCGCGCCGTTCCACACCCAATCCCCCGATAGCGTAACTATCCCATACCGTTCCCTGGTCCCAGGGAGTACCCAGAAACCATACATCCGGTCATGATAATCAAACATCTCCGTATCCTCCCAGTTGTGGGTGGAGACGGAAATGTAGTACAGGCCCTCCAGCAAAGGGAGCGCAGGGATGGTGTAGGTGACAATACCCTCCCCCTCCACCGCGAGGATGTCCAGGCCGGCAAACTGAGTGTTGGGGCCGGTGATGTGGATGCCGTCGCTGCGGTGGATGGCCAGGCCAAAGACCGGCCACTCCACCCGCTCCTCGGCCCGATAATGCATCTCCACCACCAGCGGCTCCCCGGTCCGGAACTGCTGCCGCTCCCGGCCTTCGCCGTCCAACAGCCGCACCCGGATGATCCGAATCCGGCCGGTGCCCCACCGGCGCTCGTCGCCGCCGGGCTGGGCCACGATCTGTCGTCCCCAGGAGTGCTCCAGGTACCGGCGCACCACCGCCTCAGCGGCGTCATCCGCCACCACGCGGCCCTCGTGCAACCAGATGGCCCGGTTGCAGAGGGCCCGCACCGCGTCGGCGCTGTGGGAAACGAAGAGGACCGTCACCCCCTGCCGCCGCA
>Ga0209227_1002069_pt1 | contig 14766 bp, 8 predicted proteins | sample YNPBryantNP2012_FD_185815 | JGI IMG/M metagenome (GOLD analysis project Ga0209227, IMG submission 185815) | Anoxygenic and chlorotrophic microbial mat microbial communities from Yellowstone National Park, USA - YNP Bryant NP 2012 (SPAdes)... ...
TCATCGGGTTGTGTCTGAGTGCGGCAACCGCATCTGCGCAAACGCCTGTCCCCGGTAAAATCGTCGCGCAAGCCGGTGACGCGTACATCGCGTACGATGCCGCGAATCGCACGTGGGAAATCGGCAGCGCCGGCATTCGCCGCCGAATGGATTATCGCGCGAACGAAGGATTCCGCCTGACACGCCTCACCAACAAACTCACCGGACGCGAATGGCTTGCGCCCGGCAGCGGCACATCGTCCGAACTGCGAATGACGCTCGGCGACGAAGAAATTACCGGCGCGGCAAAAGAGTGGGCGCTGCAAGGATACCGCACCATCACACACGCCAATCAGTCGCTCGAACTGATCATCACGCTCGCGCATCGCCAATTGCACGCGCACCTGCACTATGTCGTCTTTCCCGATACCAGCGTGATCGAGCAATGGGCAGAAATCGAAAATATAACCTCCGCGCCCTTGCCCGCGCTCACGCGCTGGGAATCGTTCTCGATTGCACTGCGTCCTTCCGCCGATGAGTTGTCGTTGTACTGGGTGCAGGGTTTGAATCCGCGCGTTGCCAGAGAGAGCGCGCAAGACCCGGTGCCCACGCTGCGTTTGCGCTCTGCGAAGATTGATGCAGCAGGACAAACGATTGGTTCGACAGGTCGCTCATCGGAACAAGCGATGGGTTGGTTTGCGCTGACGGCGCCTGGCTTGCGCGGCGGAATGTTTGGCGGAATCGAATGGTCAGGTGAGTGGCAACTGCGCGTGGCGCGCGAAGGCGAGAACACGGTCTTGCGCGCTGGCTTGGAGAATGTACGCGTGCGCCTCCTGCCCGGCGAAAAGTTCGAATCGCCGCGCCGCTTTGTTGGCTTTTTCCGCGACGATCTGGACGATGCCGCGAATGCCTCCCACACTTTTGCGCGCCGATACTTGATGCGACCGCGCCCACCCGATTTTCCGTGGACGCAGTTCAATACGTGGTTCGCGTTCTACACCAACCTGAACGAAGAAAATTTGCGACGCGAGGTGGACCTGGCAGCGGAACTGGGGCTGGAAGTGTTCGTTGTGGATGCGGGCTGGTACGAAGGTTCGCCAGCGCTCGGGGATTTCAGTTTTGGTCTGGGGACGTGGCGCGAGAATCGCGAAAAATTCCCCAGCGGTCTGGCGGCATTCTCCGACTATGTTCGTCGCAAGGGAATGAAGTTTGGCTTGTGGGTGGAGCCGGAACGCGTGGACATTCGCTACGTGGGCAAAGAAATTCCGTCCGAGTGGCTGGCGTACGCCGATCCTGCCGCGCCGTTACCTGAAGGCGCGGCGCGCACCGCGCAAATTTGTTTTGGACATCCCGCCGCGCGCGCGTGGGCAAAGACGTGGCTCGCGCGACTCGTTCGCGAGTACAACCTCGATTGGCTCAAGTGGGACTCGAACGGTTGGGCGTCGTGCAATCCTCCCGGCGAATCGGGCGATGGCGATCTGGCGCACGTGCGCGGCTTGTACGACATTCTCGATTCCCTGCGCGCCGAGTTTCCGAACCTCATCATCGAAAATTGCGCGAGTGGCGGCAATCGAATGGATTACGGTTTGTTGCGGCGCACGGATATTGCGTGGCTCAGTGACGAAACGGATCCAAGTTATCGTGTGCGCTATCACGTCATCGGCGCCAGTTATCCGTTTCCGCCAGAATATCTCAATGCGTGGTTCGTCCCCTCGTACTTTGAACACCTTGAATCTGCCGAACGAGACCCGCTTGTGTTGCGCGCGTGGCTTCGCAGTCGAATGATGGGCGCGTTCGGTATTTCGTACAGTCTGCAATCGTGGAGTGCGGCAATGCGCGCCAGCGTTGCCGCCGAAATTGCGCGCTATAAAAATTTTCGTCGCGTGCTTGCCGAGGGCAAACAGTACCACCTGCTTCCCCAATCCGATTTGACGATTGACCTGGAGCCGCCAGACGAACCAGACGCCGCGCAATTTTTCGATCCGTTCACCCAGAGTGGCGTGGTCTTTTTGTTTCGCGGCAACATCACATGGAGCGAACGTCGCGTGCGGCTCAAGGGCTTGTCACCCGAAGCGTACTATCACATCACCTCTGCCGACGGCGCGATTTCGCTGCGCGCCACCGGACGCGCGTTGATGACGCAGAGCTTGCGCTTTCCGTACGAAGCGGCGCGTCCCTCCGCGTTGCTGTTCATCCGTCCCAGTACGCCATAGTCAAATGTGCCAAAGATGCCAAATGTGCCAAATGCGCCAAATGTGCCAAATGCGCCAAACGTGCCAAAGATGCCAAACATTCCAGAGAGGTAATGCGATGCGTGAACAATTCTTTGTCGTTCGTCGTTCGTCCTTCGTCGTTCGTCGTTTGTCCTTCGTCCTGCCCGTCCTCGTGGCATTGTCCGCGTGCGCCACCCCCACGCCAACGCCAGCGCCAACAGCAACGTACGTCGCCGCGATTCCGCTCGCAACGCCGACCGCGTTGCCCACTTCCACCGCGACGCCTACGCCCACGCCGTTGCCCACGCTCACTCCCACGCCGCCCGCCAGCGAGTCGTTGTTCGATGTGTTGTTTCAACCGCTGGTGGACGAAGCGCAACGTCAACGCGCGTGGCGCGCTGCTCACGATGCCGGTTACGCTCAACGCGTCAACGCGCGGCTGAACGAACAGCGCATCAACATCCTCCTCTTTGGCTATGGCGAAACGCACGAGCCGCCGATCACCGAACGCGCCATCATCGGTTCGCACACCATCATCTCGTTCGATTTGACGCAGCGCGTCGCCGATGTCATTTCGATTACGCACGATACGCGCGCGCCCGAAGTCGAACGCCACCTGGGAATTCTGGGCAAGCCCAAGAGCGCGACACGGATTGATCAGGCGTTCATCTTTGGTGGATTCGCGTTGCAACGCGAGACACTTGAGAACGTCACTGGGCTCTGCATAGATTACCAGATCGCCTTCGACGATCTCGTCATCAAAGAAGCGGTGGACAATGTGTACGGGGGTCTGGAAGTCGAGGTGCCGCAAACGTTCACAGTGCATCCGTTTTATCTCAACGGCAAAAAGTATCCGATGGGGACGTTCACGCAGGGGCGTCAAAAACTGAATGGGCTTCAGGTGATTCAATTCATCAAGACGGTGCCGGTCGCCGAGCGCGCGTACGATGTTTCGTTGGAACACAATCTACGCAAGCACATCATCTTTGAAGCGCTCCTCGAATCGTTCAAGACCAAGAGTGCCGATCCGCGTTTTTGGGTGAATGTCGGAAAATTTGCGGCAGGCGAAATCAAGAACGGCACCATCGCCTACGACTTTGACCACACGACACTCATCAAGAATCAAATCGGCAGCGTGGCGATGAATTTGGGCAAGTACGCTATCACCAGCAAATCGCCTCAAGCCGATGGGACGCGTTTTCCACGCTTGAACAAACGCCTCTACATCGTTGACAAAAAGCAAGGCGACGGCGGCGTACGCTGGGTGAACCCCAAGGTGGACGACCCGTACATTCGCGCGGATATTCAAAATGGCATCTATGCTCACTTTGATATGGAAGTGCCGTACAACGGCAATCCGTACGCGGCGAATCTGGCGCGGGATTACTGGTGCTCGACGCGTTCGCTGGTGCAAAGCACACTGCTTGGCTATCCACCTTTGCCGTGTTTCCCTTCCTCCGATTCGGATATGCGCTGACTGTTATGCTGCTACCTAAAATCCAAACACGCTGGAGCGTTCCTTCGCTTCACCTACAACCGATTCGCCTTCCCGTCGCGACGCGCTGGTTGATACTCTTTGGCGTGTTATGCGGCCTCAGCGTGATGCTGGGTTTACAACCCGAATGGCGCGCAGACAATGGCGCCGCACTGGGCTATGCTCCACTAATGCTCCCCACCCCCGAAACTCTGGCGATTGCGCGCGCCGCGCCACGCGCGCCTGCCACGCGCGAGGTGTACGAAGCATCGTCCGCGCGACTTGCCGATTCACTGTTCGATGTTCTCACCGCGCCGCTGGTACGCGAAGCGCAACGCCGTCGCGCGGACACAGCGCGCCGCGACCCTGAATTTGTCAAACGGATTGACCTCGCGCTGAACGAGCATCGCATCAACGTTTTGCTCTTTGGTTACGGCGAAACCCACGAACCACCGTTCACCGAACGCGCCATCATCGGCTCACACACCCTCGTTTCGTACGACACACGCACGCATCAAGCCGACATCATCTCGTTCACCCACGACATTCGCGCGCCCGAAATCGAACGCGAGGTTATCAAACGCGGCGGCAAGCCGCCTGCCCTGCGGATGGATAACGCGTACAACGTCGGTGGTTTTCATTTACAACGCAAAATGATTGAAAACGCGACCGGTCTGGCGGTGGATTATCAAATCGTGTTTCGCGATGTGGTGTTGCAGCGATTGATTGATGACGTGTTCGAGGGGATTGAGGTCAACGTGCCGATGGCGTTCGACGTGCATCCATTCTATCTCGATGGTGTCAAGTATCCGGCGGGACATTTTGCGCAGGGTGTGCAAAAACTTAATGGGCGTCAAGCCATTCAGTTCATCAAAACCGTGCCGGTCGCCGAGGGCGAGTACGACAAGGTGCTGGAACACAACGCGCGCAAAGCCCAGGTGTTTCAGGCTCTGCTCCGCGTCTTGAACGAAAAATCTGCCGACCGTGCCTTCTGGTTGAAAAGCGCAGCCTTCATCACGCGCGAGTTTCTCACCGGCGCGGTCGTCTGTGATTTCGATGCGCTGGCGTTGCTGGTCAACACCATCAGCAATGCCACCACGCATCTGCCAGCAACGAACGCGCGCGCGGACTTGCCAACCATCCGTCGTTCGTTGTACATCGTGGATGCCGCCCATGGCGATGGCGGTGTGCAATGGGTCAATGCCAACGCGGCGGAAAATCCCATCACGCAAAAAGACATCGAAGCCGGGGTGTACATCACTCTGGCAATGGAAGTGCCGCTGAACGCCAATCCGTACGGCGATCTGGTAACAGGCTATTGGACTTCGGTGCGCGCGCTGGTGAAGGAAACGTTGTTGAACTCCTCGCCGGCGTCATCCAACGCGCGCGGGGAGGAGGGAAAATGATTACTGGGTTCGATCATTTCATCGTGCTGGTCAACTATCTGGAGAATGCCATCGCCACCTATCAACGGCTGGGGTTTGATGTGCGCGTCGGCGGCGAACACCCGGCATTCGGCAGTCACAACGCGCTTGTCGCGCTCGCCGATGGCACCTACATCGAACTCGTCGCGTTCAAGGATACGACGCGCGCGGCACAATCGTTCTGGGGCGCGGCTGTGAGCAAACTGCGCGCCGGCGAAGGCTGGGGTGGTTTTGTGCTTGCCTCGAACGATCTGGCGAACGATGTGGCGCAGTTGCAGCACCGCGCGCTACGCGTTGGTGAGCCATCGGCGGGCGCGCGCGTGCGTCCCGATGGTCAGCGCGTTGCGTGGCACATCGCGCTGTGCAATGATTCGCCGGTCGGTCTGCTCCCGTTTCTGATTCAAGACGATACGCCGCGCGCATTGCGCATCGAAGCCGCAACGCAAGGGCTGGGCAGCCGCGCGCGTGTGCATCAGGTCGTCGTAGCAGTGAAAGATGCTGAACAAGCGAGCAAGGCGTACAGCGCGCTACTCGATGTAGAGCCGATGCGTGTGAAAAACATTGCGGGCGATGTGACCGGCTATCGCTTGACGTGCGCGTGGGGGACGCTGATCCTCGCGCAACCGATGCGTCGTGGTAATGCACTGGCGGATCAGCTGGCGCGACGCGGCGAAGGACTGTATGCACTGACGCTTGAAGTCGAGGGGTTGGGGCGCGAACGTCACGAACTAAAACAGCGCGGCATCGAACTCGTGGACGATGCCGGCGGTTTTCTCATCGCACCCGAATTTGCATGTGGCGCGCGAATACGGTTGGTGTGAATAAAAAACCAGGTTTCTTGTAGAAACCTGGTTTCTATTTTTTACCCTGCTGCTAGCGTAGCAAAGAATCGAATGTAGGTTTCGATGCCGCGATAGAACGTTGGCAGGTGGAGTTTCTCGTTCGGCGAATGAAAGTTGTCGTCGGGCAAACTGAACCCCATCTGCACCGGGTCAACTCCCAGCACGGTCTGGAATAGACTGACGATAGGCACACTACCACCTTCGAGTTTGAAAACCGGTTTGACGCCGAAGGTCGCCTCCATCGCCTGGACTGCCGCGCGCACGGCGGGAGTATCGCGGTTCACCAGCACCGCAGGCGCGCCGGCAAGTTTCTTGAGTTCCCAGCGCACCGTCGGTGGTGCGTGTTGCTGCAAGTACGCGCGCAGTTGGGCCTCCACTGCGTTGTGATCCTGATACGGCACCAGGCGCATCGAAATCTTTGCCATCGCTTTAGCAGGCAACACGGTCTTGGCACCTTCGCCGGTGAAGCCTGCATACAACCCGTTCACATCCAGTGTCGGACGCGCGCCAAGACGCTCCACCGTGGTAAACCCTTTTTCGCCGGCGAGTTGCGGCACACCGGTCAGCGCGCGCCAATCCGCGTCGGTGACCGGCATTCGTGCTAGTTCCGCGCGCTCGTCCTCTGCCAGTTGACGCACCGCGTCGTAAAAACCGGGCAAGGTGACGCGCCCATCGGCATCGTGCATCCCGGCGATGAGTTCACACAACACCGTTGCCGGGTTTGCCACCGCGCCACCAAACACCCCCGAATGCAAATCCTGCGCGGGACCATAGACCCACAACTCAAAGTATGCCAGACCGCGCAAACCGTACGTGAGCGCGGGCAAATCGGGGCGCAGGATACCCATATCGGTATTCAGAATCGCATCGCAACGCAGTGTGTCCCTGTGCTGGGTGATGAACGGCGTGATATTCGGCGAACCGATTTCCTCTTCGCCTTCAATCAACACCTTAACGTTCAGCGGCAAGCCCGCCGTCCGCGCAAGCGCTTCCAGTGCTTTGAGCGCGGCAAAAATTTGTCCCTTGTTATCCGACGCGCCGCGCGCGAAAATGTTTTCACCGCGCACGGTCGGTTCAAAAGGTGGCGTGATCCATTCGCCCAGCGGGTCGGCAGGTTGTACGTCGTAATGCCCGTAGATGAGCACGATCGGTTTGCCCGGGGCGTTGAGCCATTCGCCATAGACGACGGGATGACCAGCGGTGGGCAGAATCGCCACATTCTGCAAACCGAGTCGCGTCATTTCCCGCACCATCCACTCTGCCGCGCGTTGAATATCCGGCTTGTGTTGTGGCAAAGTCGAAACACTCGGAATCGCGAGCAACTCTTTCAACTCTGCCAGATATCGCTCGCGATTCGCGCGTGCAAACTCCAGTGCTTGCATTATCTCCTCTCCCTGCTCTCCAATCTCTACGGCGCCACACTCAACGATTCCCAGCCCCACAAATCGGGATGCGGTGGGACACCGTCAATCAACTTGCGTGGCGATGAACCGTCTGCGTTCATGACGTAGATTGCCCACGCGGCACCGTTCTGATCGCTCCGCCAGAAGATCGCGCTGCCATCGCGCGACCAGACGGGTTGCCCATCGTTGCTAGTGCCGCGCGTCAATTGACGCTTGCCCGAACCATCGGGATTGACGACGAACACCTGCGTATGCCCCGCACCATCGGACGCCTGGTACACAATCTTGTCGCCGCGCGGTGACCAGTCGGCATTACCGCCATTGTCTGTCGTTATCAGACGCGGCGCGCCGCCACTCGTGGGCACAATCATCAAGCCGCAAGTGTTCGTGTTGGGCAAGCAACCTGAGAACACGACTTGCTTGCCGTCCGGTGAGAACGCCGGCCCATTGCCATCCACGCCCAGATTCACTATCGTCTTGAACGTGCCATCCATCTTGACTATCGCGATGGGTCCCCCAGGACGATTCGGACGCGGCGAATTGGCGTACACAATCCAGTTGCCATCGGGCGACCAGTTCATACAACACACCCCGGGACCAACGATGTGCGGTCCCGTTACACCACCTCCATCGGCATTCGCAATGTACAAACCTTCCGACTTGCCTTCGGGACGTCCGAAGAATGCAATCTGTTTGCCATCTGGCGAGAAGGTGGGCCACAAAGCATGAGTGAGAATTTGACGCGGCTGAGTGCCGTTGGCATTGGCGACCCAGAGCGTAAAGAATTTGGGTTCGTTTCCTGTAACGACCGAGTAAGCGATGCGTCCGGTCGGCGCGCTCGGTTTTGGAGACAAGGTCAGTGTGCCCGGCGCGCGCGTCGGTTCGCGTGTGGGAGTGACGACAAAGGCAACCTTGGTAGGAATTTCGGTCGGCGCGCTGGTGGTGGGCGCGGAGACCAATGTTGGGGCAAGTGTTGGCGCGCTCGGCGACACCAGGGTTGGTAGCACAAGACTGGGCACAGGCGGCGCGCTCGTTAGTGTCGTTGAACCACACGCGGTTACCCAGAACAATACGATGAACAAACTCGCGCTCAAGAAGCGATACCCTAACATAGGCGTTCCTCCAAAAGTAGTCGGTTAGTCTCGTAGTCGAGTAGTCCAACAATCCAACTACGTGACTACATGACTAACCGACTATGCGACTACACGACTATCCGACTATTTTTCTCGTCACACCCGGGGGATGTACTTCAGGGTGCTATCGCCAGCCTCTCCAGCGCCCAATCCACCGGCGGCACATTGTCAATCAACTTGACAGGGTTGGAGCCATCGGCATTCATCCGCCAGATCGCCCAGCGGCCGCCTTCGGGTGAACGATAGAAGATCAAGTTGCCATCGAGCGACCACGCGGCGGCAACGTGCATCGCAGGCCCAAAGGTGAGTTGTTTTTTGCCAGTGCCGTCGGGATTGATTACAAACAGTTGACGCTGACCATCCACTTCTTTTTGATACAAAATCTTTTTGCCATCGGGAGACCACGCTGGCAAACTACCATCATCGCCAACCACCAGCGTCATCGCGCCGGTTTGCACGTTGACTTTGTAAATGCCACACACATTCTCGCGACAGGTTTGAAACACAATCTGGGTGTCATCGGGAGACCAGGACGGCATTCCACCCACCACAACCCGACGACGCTCCGGCGTTTCACCCGCCGGCACGTTAGCAGGCACAATGTCAACGCCTGTAATCGCGATCCACCGTCCATCGTGTGACCATGCGGGACTACGCGCCTTGCTATCGCCGATATACTTGCGTGCCTCTGAACCATCCACTTTGGCGAGATACATTCCATCCGTCCAGTGATAAAACGCGAGGCGTGTGCCGTCCGGCGAAAATGTGGGATCGGAGGCACGCGTCAAGATCATTCGCGCGCCCGAACCGTCGGCGTTCATCAGCCACAGATACTTGTCTTCAGGACGATCCCCTTCGGCTTTGCTAAACGCGATCTTGCCCACTGCAACACGCGACGGCGTCGTTGTCGGTCGAACCGCTGTCGCAGTCGGCACAGGAAGCGTGGGCGAGGCTGCCAGTGTTGTGGGTGAAGGCAAAAAAGTCGCGGGGGGTGTGGGCATCCCCGGTTGGGTAGGCACTGCGGGCCGCGTCAGTGTTGCTGGCAATGTCGGCATCACCGGCAGGGTTGGCATAACGACCACAGGACGCGTCGGTGTAGCAGGCGCGCTGAACACAAGAAAATACGCGCCGACGCCAACGACCACTGTGACCAAACACACCAGCGCCAAACAGCCCAACGCGCCAGCAATGATCCAGCGCGAACGATTCGTGCTCACCATCTCCGAACCTGCAGTTGACATGCTCGCCTCCTTGTCAAAAACGTTACCATCACGGCACGATTATAACACAATTAAAGTGAGGAACGCAATAGGGCATTTTTCCACATCCTCCAAACTGTGCTATAATCCAATCACCCAATCACCTAATCACCCGATTTCCGATGATTCGTCTCAAACGCCTTTTTGTCCACAATTTCAAACAGCTGCAAGAAGTCGAGTTGCACTTGCCCGAGCAGGCGCGCGTCCTTGTGCAAGGAAAAAACGAAGCGGGCAAATCCACTCTTTTCGAAGCGTTGTACTTTGCCCTCTTTGGCAACGCGCTGGTCACTGAAGGCGGAACGCGTAACCTCGATGATTTGATTCGGTACGGCGTCGAAAAAGCGCGCGTCGAACTTGACCTTCAGGTGAACACGCGCCTGTTTCAGATTCGTCGAACGATCACGCGCGGCAAGAGCAACGTCTGGGAACTCGACATCTGGAGTGGCGACGCGGTAGACGAAATTCGCGGCAACATCGCGGTCAACAAACGACTCGTCGCGGAACTGGGCTTTGATGGCGATGCGCTGCTCAACACCTGTTTCGTCGAGCAGAAAAAGTTAGACAAACTCGAAGGTCTCTCGCGCGCCAAGCGCGAAGAATCGCTCGCCAAATTGCTGAATCTCGACGCGCTCGTACGCATCGAGAACGATCTCAAACTGCACGTCGAAGACAAACAAGAGCTGGAACGCCTCAAAAAGCGCGCCGACCTTGCGGCGATTCAAGCCGAACTCCCATCGCTACAACAACAACTTGCCCACATCGAAAGTCAACTCCGCTGGCTCGACTTGCGTCGCGTCGTGCAGGGCGCGCTCAACGAGACGCGCGCGTTACAACAACTCGAAGCGCACATCCACACCCTCGGCGCGCAACGCGACGAAATCTCCCAGCGTGTCGAGTGCATCGAAGCGTTGCGCCAGGCTATGCAATACGTCAAAGAGGCACTCAACAACGTCGAGCGCGCGCTCGAAACCACACGCGCCATCGAGCAAGCCACACGTCAACTTCAAGACGCGCAACGCGCTGCCGACGCGCTGGCTCCTCTGCAAGCACGTCTCATCGCGTTACATCGGCTCAGCCAGCGTCTGGCGCGCTTGCAACAAATCGCCACCGCGCGCGAACGCTATGCACAGCGCGCCGCACAACTTCAGCAAGCCCAAGCACGCCTGACCGAACTCAACGCAACGATTGCGCGCGAGCAGACCGAGCTGGAACACATCGAGGCGCAAATCCATCAAGCGGAGATTGACGCCGCTCTGAAAAACTGGCTCGCCGTGCGACGCGAGATTGCCCCTGCCGAAGACCTAACGCGTCGCGTGCAGGCGCAACACGCCACGCGCGAACAACTAGCACGCCGCTTGCGTACGCAGGTGTACGGCAGTGCGACCGCGCTCATCGTCAGCGTCGCCATCGTTGTGACCACCACCATCCTCGCGTTCGCACTCGTTGCTCCCAACTCTATGGCGCTTGCCCTTCTCCTCGCGCTGGGTGTGAGCGGTCTCGCCGCGCTCGTTGTGATTGTGATGGTCGCGCGCGTGCTCCAGTCGTGGTACGCGCTGGCGCGCGCGTCGGAAGAAGTCGGACGCGTCGAAGGGGAACTGCGCGCGCAGGCATCCCTCAGTGAGGCACAGCGCGCGCGGGTGCACGATGCCGAGGCGCGCCTCGCGCAACTGAATGTCCCCGTTCCCGATTCGCTCGAACACGCGGAACGCGAACTGGCGGCGCGTGAACCGCTAGCACTCGACGCCTTGCTTGCCGCGCGCGAGGACATTCGCGCACGTCTCCTGCGTGCTCACACGTCGCGCGACGAAGTGCAAAAACAGTACGACGTTGCCGATGACGCGCAACTCCAAACTGAACGCGCGCACAGTGAGCGCGCCGCGCAAAAAGCGGAACGACTCTACACCACCTGGACAGCGCGCACGCAAACCATTGCCGATGCACTGGAAATCGCTCTGGATGCTCCCACCGTGCAACGTGCGTATTACGACACGCGCGCGCAAATCGAGCATACCCGACAACGCGCGCAGGAGAGCACGCGGTTACAACAAGACATCGCTCAACGCGAGCATCAGCGACAGGAGTTGCTGGCGCGAGCGCGCACAGCCTACGACCTTGCTCGCACCATCCAGCCCGATATCCCCGAGTGGAACGCTCAGTGGGAGAGCGAAGATTACACCCGAATCGGCAAACGTTTGCGCGCCGAGTACGATGCGCTCGGTGGAGAACATGCCATCAAACAAGTGCGCGAACTGGAGGGTGAACTGGGGAAAAAACAGGGGGAGCACGCGACGCGTGCGCGGAACGCGGCACTCTTGGTCGCGCAAGCGCGCGAAATACTCGCCGCGCTGGGACAGAGCCACGCGCTGGGCGATACGCCCACGCTGGACGAACTCGAAACTTTGATGAACCGCTTGCAGTCGCTGGAGTTGGGGGACGAAGCCACGTTGCGCGCGCAACAGCGCGAACTCGTTGGACGCGTTCACGCGCTACGCGATCGGCAAACGCAACTGGAGCGCGAACTGGGACTGACGAATGTCACGCTCGACCCGGCGACCTGCCGCGCCGAGTGGGAAGCAAGGATGCGTGAGATGTTGATTCGCGAACGCAGTGTTGAGATTGCGTCGCTCGCGCGTAAACGGATTATGCAAAAAGTGTTACCCACTACGCTGGACTATTTCCGCCGCATCTTGCCGACTTTGACGCGCGATCGTTATCACGACGCGCAACTGGACCCCGAAACGTACAGGATTCAGGTGTGGGATGAACGCGCGGGCGATGGCGGCGCGTTCAAAGAAAAAAATATTTTCAGCGGCGGCACCAAAGATCAATTCTCGCTTGCGCTGCGCCTTGCCTTTGCTCTCGCCACCCTGCCGCAAGAGCGCGGCGCGGCACCCTCATTCATCTTCCTCGACGAGCCGCTTGGCTCCTTCGACGACGAGCGCGCCGACGCGCTGATTCAACTCCTCACCGAAGGCGAAATCGCGCGCGCCTTCGACCAGATTTTCCTCATCAGTCACGTCCACGTGAACGAACGCCTCTTTACCCATCACGTCGTTCTGGAAAACGGGCGTGTGGTGGAAACGAATTTGAAATAACTCGTAGAGGCGAGTGACGACTCGCCCCTACGAATTTTCTACCAGCGTCCGATAGTACGCGTTGTGCGCGAGCAATTCCGCATGCGTCCCCTCCGCCACCAACCGATTTTCGTTCAACAGCAAAATGCGATCCGCGCGCTGAATCGTTGCGAGGCGATGCGCGACAATGAACACGGTCTTGCCGCGCACGACCTCCGGCAGCACATCGAAGATGGATTTTTCGGTGAGGCGATCGAGCGCGGCGGTTGGCTCGTCCAGAATCAAAATGTCCGGGTCCTGGATGAGCGCGCGCGCAAGCGCCACGCGTTGCTTTTGCCCCTCGGACAAGTTGATGCCGCGTTCTCCGACGCGCGTCGCGTAACCATCGGGCAAACTCGCGATGAACTCGTGAATGCCGGCGATTTGCGCGGCGCGCACGATTTGCGCGTCGCTTGCAGCGGGATTGCCGTAGCAAAGATTTTCGCGCAGAGTGCCACTCAACAACTGCGGGCTTTGCGCCACGTAACCGATGCGTTGGCGCAGCGCGCGCACATCGTACTCGCGCGCCGGCACATCGTCGAACCAGATTTCGCCGCGCGTCGGTTGGTAGAATCGCAAGAGCAGACTGAGGAGCGTCGTCTTGCCAACGCCGCTGGGTCCCACAATCGCCACCTGTTCGCCGGGCTGAATCTTGAACGAGACGTTTTCCAGAATCGGCTCGCGCCCATCGTACGAAAACGAAACATCCTTGAATTCGATGGCGCCGCGCAAGCGTTCGACGCGCCGCCCCGTTCCTACATTTTCCTCCGGCACAATGTCGTACAACGCCGAGATGCGTTCGAGCGCGGCGCGCGCGTTTTGCAGTTGCAAGTTTGCGTGCGCCAGATAAATCGCCGGGCTGTACACAAAACCGATGTACGCCTGAAACGCGAGGAGCGAGCCGAGCGTCAACTCGCCGCGCACAACGAGGAGCGCGCCACCCGCGAGCGCGACCACGCGCGCCATGCCCGGCATCGCGCTGATGACGACGTTCGCCACCGCGCCAACGGTCACCTGTTCGAGCACCACCTGGCGCGCCGCGTGCAACTGTTCCGTCAAACGTCCCACAGTGCGCTGTTCCGACGCGAACGCTTTGATGAGCGCGGTCGTCGCCAGCGATTCTTCGAGCGTGCGCGTCACGTTCGCCTGCTGCTCCATCGTTTGATGACTGAGCACGCGCAAGCGCGCGGAGAAAAATCGAACGACAAAGTAGAGCGCGGGGAGTAGCACCGTCGTGACGAGCGCGAGGCGCCATTCGAGGGAAAAGAGCAAGACGATGCCGCCGACCAGTTGCAGTGCGTTCGTGCCGACATAGACCAGCGTGCTGGAGAAAAACCAGCGCAAGCCCTGCACATCGGAGAGGAGGCGCGACATCAAATAGCCGGTCTCTTTGGCGTCGAAGAACGATTTGGGGAAACGCAAGGTGTGATCGAGCAGGTCACGTTGCAAATCGAGCAGCACGTCTTGCTCAAAGCGCGCAAAGTAGAATTGGCGCAACATTCCTGAGAGCACCTCGAACGCCTGAATCGCGAGCAAGACGCCAATCGCCAGCGCGAGGCCGTGCAGTTGTTGCGCCAGAATCACATTGTCCACGATGTAGCGATAAATCAGCGGATCGGGGAAACTCAACAAGGTGGAGAGGAGGATGAGCAGCGCGCCCACAGCGCCCTTGCGCCAGTGGCGTTGCACGAACGGGCGCAGGTTCTTGAGATTCGCGCGCAACGCGCCATAGCCGCGTGACGCGGCAAGGCGATCGTCGGGCAATTGGCGTGCGAGACCTTGTTGGAGGTAGGTAAACCAGGAGCGCATCACGATAAATTCAATCCGGCCAATTCAAGCGTTCCATTTGCTCACTGTGGAGACGCCATACGTCAATCCCTGCGGCGGAAATTTTCAGAACAACACCCATGCGCCTGGCATGGGTGT
>Ga0209227_1002074_pt1 | contig 14729 bp, 8 predicted proteins | sample YNPBryantNP2012_FD_185815 | JGI IMG/M metagenome (GOLD analysis project Ga0209227, IMG submission 185815) | Anoxygenic and chlorotrophic microbial mat microbial communities from Yellowstone National Park, USA - YNP Bryant NP 2012 (SPAdes)... ...
ATATATTCTGAATCTTCATAACCAGACACAAAATATCAGTTCTCGGTTCTCAGTTCTTGGTTCTTGGTTCTCAGTTCTTGGTTCTCGGTTCTCAGTTCTTGGTTCTCGGTTCTCGGTTCTTGGTTCTTGGTTCTCAGTTCTTGGTTCTCGGTTCTCAGTTCTTGGTTCTCAGTTCTTGGTTCTCAGTTCTCAGTTCTCAGTTCTCGGTTCTTGGTTCTCGGTTCTTGGTTCTCAGTTCTCAGTTCTCAGTTCTCGGTTCTTGGTTCTCGGTTCTTGGTTCTCAGTTCTCAGTTCTCGGTTCTCAGTTCTCAGTTCTCGGTTCTTGGTTCTCGGTTCTTGGTTCTCGGTTCTTGGTTCTTACCATCATGCCATTACTCGAACTCAAAGACGTTCACACCTACTACGGCAATATTCACGCCTTGAAAGGCATCTCGCTGGCGGTCGAGCCGGGTGAGATCGTCACCCTGATCGGATCGAACGGCGCGGGAAAGAGCACGACGCTGCGCACCATTTCCGGGCTGTTGAAGCCGCGTCGTGGCGAGGTCTGGTTCCAGGGAGAACGGATTGACCATCTCCCGCCGCATAAGATTGTCGAGATGGGTGTGATCCAGGCGCCAGAGGGACGCCGGATCTTTCCACGCCTGACAGTGCGCGAAAATCTGGAAATCGGCGCATTTCTCCGCAAAGATAAAGCCGGGATTGCCAGAGATATGGAGCGCGTCTTCCATCTCTTCCCGCGCCTCTACGAACGCCTCAATCAGCGCGGCGGCACCCTCTCCGGCGGTGAACAGCAGATGCTCGCCATCGGACGGGCGCTGATGGGACGACCGCGCGTGCTGCTCCTCGATGAACCATCGATGGGGCTTGCCCCGGTGCTGGTCGAACAGATCTTCAGTATCATCAGCGACATTAATGCGCAGGGCACAACAATCCTGCTTGTTGAGCAAAACGCGCTGATGGCGCTGGCAATCGCCCATCGCGGCTATGTGCTCCAGACGGGGGAGATTGTTCTGGCGGATACGGCACAGGCGCTGCGCGAGAATACCCTCGTTCAGCATGCGTACCTGGGCGTCGGGTAAGACGCAACAGCCCTGCCTCTGACAGCGCTGTTGCTCGTGAAATGATTCGCGTATGAGGTTGCGTCTGTTGCTGGCAGGGGTGGGGTTGCTGCTCTTCGGGACACTGGCGCTGGTTTTCGGGCTGGTCAACGGGACGGGTGCATCTGGCGCGGGTAATGAGCAGATGCACGCCGAGCGGGTATGGTACGCACAGTCTCGCCATCACTACCGGATCGTTATTCGACAACGGACACGTACCGGGGTCTGCGAACAGGATTTCGAGATTCGCAATGATCGTGTGCAGACGGTGTACCTGAACCAGTGTGCACAGCCGCCAATCTGGACGGCGCCTCGCCTCTTCAGTTGGGTCAGGCAGCTCGATCAACCGGCTGGACTCTGCTACCCTTCGTCCCTTCAATGCACCTGCCGCGTTTCCACGCACCTGCATGTTCTGTTCGATCCGCAGTCGGGGTATCCCAGGCAGGTTCTGTACGAATGGGGTTTGCGACCGAATTGGGAGAGCATGGACTACTGGCAGTCGCTCGTGCTCGGTACTGATCGGATAGATTGCGCCCGGCGCACCCGCGGCGGCGTTGTTGAGATCACCGTCGTCTCATTCATGCCTCTTCCTTGATCGATGGAACCTGTCTCATTCACTCACTTCGCGCGGCACCCGCGGCAGAATGGTCGCCACCACGTCGTAACTGATCGTCCCCAGCCAGCTGGCGACCTCAGCAACGGTGATACACGCATCGCCCTGTGCGCCGATCAACGTTACCAGATCACCGCGCCTGACTTCCGCATGATCGGTGACATCGATCATGGCGTAATCCATGCAGATGCGCCCGACAACCGGAGCGCGCCGACCGCGCACCAGCACCTCGCGCCACGGCGGTGCGCGGCGCATTCCGTCCGCATATCCCACGGGAATGGTCGCAATGCGCGAATGGCGCCGGGTGACAAATGTGCCGCCATACGATACCGGCGTTCCCGGAGGCAGATCACGCACCTGCGCCACCTCAGAGTGGAAGGAGAGCGCAGGACGCAGCGCTGCAGGCAGCGTAATCCAGAGTGATGGCGCCAGCCCGTAGCACGCAATACCAGGACGCACCATATCGAAGCGCGCTCCCGGCAGACGCAACATGGCAGCACTGTTGGCGGCGTGCACGATCGGCGGACGCAGCCCGGCGCCGGTCACCGCGTCGAGCGCGCTGCGGAATCGGCGTAACTGCGCCTCTGCTGCGCCGGGATCCGCAGCGTCGGCATCGGCAAAATGGGTGTACAACCCTTCGACGCGCACCCCCGGCAATCCGGCGAGTGAGCGGAGAAATGGACCCAACTCGTCCACGCTCAAACCGGTGCGCGCCATGCCGGTATCCACCTCGACATGCACCGTCACCGTCACGCCAGTCCCGGCGACGGCAGCACAGGCGCGCGCTACATCATGGTCGAAGACCGTGATGGTGACACCCAGCCGCGCTGCCTGCGCCACCTGCCAGGGCGGCGTGTAGCCGAGCGCCAGGATCGGCGCACCGATCCCGGCTTCGCGCAACGTCCGCGCTTCACCGAGCGTTGCGACTGCCAGAGCGGCGGCGCCGCCAGCCAGCGCCGCGCGCGCCGCACGCACCGCACCATGACCATACGCATCCGCCTTGAGCACTGCCATCACCGGCACGCCGGCAATTGAACGCAACGCACGCACATTGTCGCGGATCGCATCCAGATCGATCCGCACCCACGTCGGGCGGTCGGGATCGGCAATGCGCGTGGCGCGCCATCCGGCATCCTGACGCACCAGCGCCTGCGATGCATTCACCGACGGATCGATCAGCGCAGCGACCAGGCGCTCCAGGCGCGCCGTTGCACCGCCGCAGACCAGCACCAGATCACCCGCCCCCAGATTGGGCGGCAAGGCTTCGAGCGCACCGGCAATCGTATGCACAACCGTCACCGACATGCCAGCACGCACTCCCTGCACTGCGCGCATCACGCGCGTTCCGGCATCCCCCTTCCAGATCAGCAGATCGGCAGTGCGCGCCGCAAGCCTTCCGATCGCCGCATACGTGTCGTTCTGTTCACCGGGGATAGAACTGTCGGCAGGAAGATCGCCGAGCACTGCGATCCGCCGTTGCGCCGGAAGGATCGCCAGTGTTCGCAACGCTGCCAGCATCGCCGATGGTTCAGCGCCAACCGTGTCATCAATCACAATCGCACCGCTGCGCGCCGGATGCGGGCGGAGGCGTCCGGCTGGCGGCTCGACCAGCGCCAGTCGTTCGGCAGCGTGATCCAGCGGCATCCCGCACGCAAGCGCCACCCCGACGGCAGCCAGCGCCGCGCCGACCGCCGGTTCACCGATCAGCGGAATGACCGCATCGACCGACTCGCCGCGATAGAACAGGCGCATGCGCGTCCCATCGAGGGCATACTGCAGCGCCGCTGCGCGCAGATCGCAGGATGCGCCGGTTCCAAACGACAGCACGCTGGCGCGGGTCATGTCACACAGCCCGACGAGCGCAGGATCGTCACCGTTCACCACTGCCCATCCATCGGCGGGAAGCGCAGCGATCAGCGCGCCATACTCACGCACCAGCCCCGCAACCGATCCAAATGCCGATAGTCGCATCGGAGCGGCAGACGTAACAACCGCGATGTGTGGCGGAAAGAACGCCGTCAGACGGTGCAACTCGCCAGGATACGCCGTACCGTACTCCAGCGCCGCAAAGCGGTGATCGTCCTGGAGCCGCGCAAGCGAGACCGGCAGCCCGATCAGCGAATTGAAACTGCGACGACTGCGAAAGGTCGGCGCAAGACCGGAAAGCACAGCAGCAATCGCGCGGGTTGCCGACGTTTTGCCGACACTGCCGGTCACCCCGATGACCCGTGGCGCAACCTGCCGCAACCGCGCTGCTGCCCAGCGCGCCGCAAGGAGCGCCGGATCGTCGGTGACGATCACGGTGGCGCCGGTCAGATCGGCAGGCGGCGTCTCACAGATCACGCCGGTGGCGCCAGCCGCCAGCGCATCGGCAATATAGGCATGACCATCGCCGCGCGGCGTGCGCAACGCCAGGAACAGTTCCCCCGCAGCGGTCAACCGCGAGTCATACGAGAAGCCGCTGAACCGGCGCGCATGCACCGGTGACGCCAGTTGCCCGCCTGCCGCAAGAAGGTCGTCCAGATCGATCACGGAAAACCCTCACCGATGATTGCCTTCGGGCGCGGAAACGTCTCCGCCTGTGAAGAACAAGACATGACTTCACTGCAAAAACGCACCGCTGAGACGCCGAGGGCGCAGAGAACCCTCCAAACGAACCAGGTATGGATGCATGGCGCAGCATGCGAGTGCGTGACCGCTATGGGATCCGCCGCTGCGAACGCTGCACCGCAACGGTGACCTATCCTTTTTGCAGTGGACTCAGACATTCTTCAGATGCGCTTGACATTTTTGCGCACCCATGCAACAATTCACACCTGCAATCGGATGATACCACACCGTCGCCCTGATACCTGTAGCACGCCGCTATGACCGCACCGACAACCATTCGCGCCCTCACGGTGGCGCCGCTCAATATTCCGCTCCACGAACCATTCGGCATTGCCAGCGGCGCGCAGGAGGTGGCGCGCAATCTGCTGGTTGCAGTGGAACTGACCGACGGCACACGCGGCTACGGTGAAGCAGCGCCATTCCCGGCGTTCAACGGCGAAACGCAGGACATGGCGCATACCGCCATTCTGGCGGCGCGGTCGCTGGTTGAAGGCGCCGATGTGCGCGAATGGCGCCGGATCGCCCTGGCGCTCCCCGCTCTACCCGGTATGACCGGCTCAGCGCGCTGTGCCATTGAAACTGCGATCCTTGATGCCCTGACGCGCCGCGCGCGCCTGCCGCTCTGGGCATTCTTCGGCGGCGTCGCCACCCGGATCGAGACCGATGTCACGGTCACCACCGGCGGCATTGCGGCGGCGGCGCGCGCGGCGCAGGCGATTGTCGCGCGTGGAGTGACGACGATCAAGATCAAGATCGGCGCCGGTGATCCGGACACCACCACCATCCGCACGATGGAACACGATCTGGCGCGGATCGTCGCCATCAGAGACGTTGCGCCCACAGCCCGCCTCATCCTCGACGGCAACTGCGGCTATACCGCTCCCGACGCGCTCAGGCTGCTCGATATGCTTGGCGTGCACGGCATCGTTCCTGCCCTCTTCGAGCAACCGGTCGCAAAGGACGATGAGGAAGGGTTGCGCCGCCTGACCGCAACACGCCGCGTGCCGGTCGCCGCTGACGAAAGCGTTGCCAGTGCAGCCGACGCAGCCCGGCTGGTACGAAATGCCGCCGTGGATGTGCTCAACATCAAACTGATGAAATGCGGCATTGTCGAAGCGCTCGACATTGCCGCCATCGCCCGCACCGCCGGTCTGCACCTGATGATCGGCGGTATGGTCGAGTCGCTGCTGGCAATGACCGTCTCTGCCTGTTTTGCAGCCGGGCAGGGCGGCTTTCGCTTCGTCGATCTGGATACGCCCCTCTTCCTGGCGGAGAATCCGTTTGATGGCGGCATGGCGTACCACGGCGGCACTATCGACCTGACACCGATCGAAGCCGGGCATGGCGTCACGCCTCGTTCGCCAGCCCTGTAGCCCCGTCATCCTGCCATTTCACCGTCAAGAGTGCGCTCCTGATTTAGTCATTCCATCCAAATTGCCTTCGCCGATCTTCGTACCGAGTCGCCCTACCGAAAATGGTTGCGATTTCATATAATGCGGAATATTGAACGTTCCTGGCACGTGTCATGCAAGGGCGCAGCGCGGATGACCACGTTTCGTCATCTGCGCCTGCGTATTGTCTGCGACATGGCGCACAACACTTCTGGGAGGATGGCTCAATGGGAATGACTCCAAAAGACGTCCTGGCACTGATCAAAGAGCACGACATCAAGATGGTCGATGTCCGCTTCACCGATATGCCAGGCACGTGGCAGCACTTCTCGCTGCCCGCCAGCATGCTCAGCGAGGACGATTTCGTACATGGTCTGGGGTTCGACGGATCATCGATCCGCGGCTTCCAGGCAATCAACGAAAGCGATATGCTGGTTGTCCCCGATCCAGACACGGCATTCATCGATCCGATGCTGAAAATCCCCACTCTTGCCCTCATTTGCGACATTCGCGATCCGCTGACCGGGGAAAACTACAGCCGCGATCCGCGTTACATTGCAAAGAAGGCTGAAGAGTACCTCCGCAACAGCGGCATCGCCGACACCGCCTATTTTGGTCCCGAAGCGGAGTTCTTTCTGTTCAGCGATGTGCGTTTCGATCAGGGGAGCCACTTCGGCTACTACTTCCTCGACAGTGATGAAGGCATCTGGAACAGCGGCGCCGATCGCGGCGGAAAGAACCTCGGCTACCGCCCGCGCTACAAGGAAGGGTACTTCCCCTGTCCGCCGCTCGACGCGCTTCAGGATGTACGCTCACAGATCACGCTCAACATGATGGCGGCTGGCATCGAGGTCGAGGTGCATCACCACGAAGTCGCCACCGCCGGTCAGTGCGAGATCGACATGCGCTTCGACTCACTGCTGCGCATGGCGGATAAACTGGTCAAATACAAGTATATTGTCAAAAACACCGCGCGACAGTTTGGTCTGACGGCGACGTTCATGCCCAAGCCGCTCTTCGGCGATAACGGCAGCGGTATGCACTGCCACCAGAGTCTGTGGAAAGAAGGACAGCCGCTGTTCTACGATCCGAAGGGGTATGCGCTGCTCTCCGACACGGCGCGCTGGTATATCGGCGGCATTCTGACCCACGCGCCGGCGTTGCTGGCCATCTGCGCGCCGACAACCAACTCGTACCGCCGCCTGGTGCCTGGCTTCGAGGCGCCGATCAACCTGGTCTACTCACAGCGCAACCGTTCGGCGGCGATTCGCATTCCCACCTATTCGGACTCGCCGAAGGCGCGTCGTATCGAGTTCCGTGCGCCCGATCCGACATGCAACCCGTATCTGGCATTCTCGGCGATGTTGATGGCTGGCATCGACGGGATCAAGAACCGGATCGAGCCGCCGCCGCCGCTCGATGTCGATATTTACGAACTGACGGCGGAGGAAAAGGCGCACATCCGCGGAACGCCCGGCTCGCTGGCAGAGTCGCTCGATGCGCTTGAGGCGGATCACGATTTTCTGCTGGCAGGCGGAGTCTTCACCCCCGACGTGATCGAAACCTATCTGGATTACAAACGGTCGCGTGAATTGATCCAGGTTGCCATCCGCCCCCACCCCTACGAGTTCTTCATGTACTTCGACGCATAGATGCGCTCCCCCCTCGCGCAGGCACAGGGACGTTGTTCTTCCACGTCCCTGTGCCTGTTCGTGCATCGCTGAGTCAGATAGATCATCCAGGCAAAAACTTTGCTAAAAATCCTTATTTGAGCACCAAATACATCTGGTTTGTACAAAGTAAACAAGAACGAAACCGGATATTTCATATGAACCGGACGTAGCGTAATCGCCGCTTCTGTCGTACTCTTCAGAACATCAATCGTCACACGTGTTCAACCTGATGCGAAGAAGCGGATCCTGCGCCCGCGCGCGTCGCAGGATGTTTTGCGTTCTGTCACGCACATGGTTGAGCATCGTGATACCCGGCACTATCCTCACACAGAAGGAAGGAACAGCATGGTCACGCGACGAACAAAACTGATGCTCGGCATTGGCGCGCTTGCCGGTCTGTTGATCGGCACAACCGGAACATCCTTTGCGCAGGAGATCGATCCGGCGATTGCAGAAATGGGTGTTGTTACCGATACGATGTGGCTGCTGCTCACCGCCTTCCTGGTCTTCTTCATGCAGGCGGGCTTTGCCCTCGTCGAAGCCGGTTCCACCCAGTCCAAGAACATGATCAACATCATGTTCAAAAACCTGATCGACTTCTGCATCGCTGCGCTGGTTTTCTGGATGATCGGCTGGGGCATTGCATACGGTTCAACATTCGGCGGCTTTTTTGGAACCGATCAGTTCTTCCTGGGTGATGTGCGTGAGGCGGGGAGTGTACCGACGCTTGCCAGCTGGCTGTTCCAGGTGGTGTTTGCCGGCACTGCGGCGACGATTGTGTCCGGTGCAATGGCGGAACGTACAAAGTTTGTCGCGTACCTGATCTACAGTGTCGTTATTTCGCTCCTTATCTACCCGGTTGTGGTGCACTGGGTGTGGAGCGGCGCCGGCTGGCTCAATGACTACGATCCAACGACGACCGGCGACTGGGGGTTCACCGATTTTGCCGGCTCGACGGTGGTTCACAGCGTCGGCGGCTGGGCCGCGCTGATCGGCGCCTGGCTCCTTGGCCCGCGCATGGGGCGCTATACTCCTGATGGCAAGCCGCGCGAAATTCCCGGACACAGCGCGGCGCTCGCCGGTCTGGGGGTCTTTATTCTCTGGCTTGGCTGGTATGGCTTCAACCCCGGCAGTCAACTGGTGTTCAAAACCCAGGGTGATGCCGATGCAATTGCGCTGGTGGCTGTCAATACAACGCTTGCGGCAGCGGCAGGCGCGATCAGTGCGATGATTGCCAGCTGGATCAAGAGTGGCAAGCCGGAACTCGGCGCTTCGTTGAATGGCGTCCTTTCGGGTCTGGTAGCGATTACCGCCGGTTGCGCCTATATGCGTCCGCTCGATGCGGTGATCGTTGGTCTGGTCGCCGGTCCGCTCTATGTTCTCTCGATGCAGTGGCTTGAGGCGCTGAAGATTGACGACCCGGTCGGCGCGGTGCCGGTGCACCTGGTGAATGGCGTGTGGGGGACGCTGGCGGTCGGTCTGTTTGCAACCATCGAAGGCAATACCGGTACAGTCGGTCTGTTCGCTGGCGGCGGTCCGCAGTTGCTGATCGCTCAGATTGTCGGTGTGCTGGCAATCGGCGTCTGGTGTGCGTTGACCAGTTTCCTGCTCTTCTTCATTATCAAGCGCACGATTGGTCTGCGCGTTTCGCCGGAAGAGGAAGAACTCGGTCTCGATATCGGCGAGCACGGGACGGTCGCGTACCCGGATATCCACAAGATGCCCGAGCCTGAAACGATCCGCGCGATTACGGGAAAGCCAGCTTCCAGCACGGCTGAGTAAGCCCGGAGAGGCGAGGTCTGGAGTGCGTGCTCCAGACCTCGTTCCTGTGGAGCGATCTTCCCCACGTGGACATCTCGCATATCAACTCCGCTGGGAGAAACGCAACCTGCGTGTTCTCGTGTTTCCTGTCCTCATTTAACGGCTTGACAAAACTCGTCTGTCCCTTTATAGTAGCCGTTAACCTGATTTTGCGGATTGCAGCGACGCCCGCGGCCTGCTCGATTGGTGAGTATGTGCTGGGGGCGTTCGTCGTCTATCGATAAGCGACGGCCCCACTGCAGCATTCCCGGCGCACTCGCGCTACGGTCGTTGCAACGCTTCCCAAAGCGGTCATTCGTTCGCATTCATCAGGTATCCCGCATAGACGCTTTCCGCTGATAGCAGCGCCGCTCCTCCCGGTCTGCGGAGCGCTGGTTCTGTATACGCCATGTCAGGGAGCAAGGTGACAGACGAGATGAACCAACTGAAGAACCTGAAGCAACGCGGTCTGTACGACCCGCGATTTGAACGAGATGCATGCGGCATCGGTTTTGTCGCGCGCCTCAGCGGCGAGCCGGACCACGCGATCCTGGCGTATGCGCTGATGGCCGTCGGGCGTATGGCGCACCGCGGCGGCGTGGCTGCCGATGGAAAAAGCGGTGATGGCGCCGGTGTGTTGACGCAGATTCCGCGCGCATTCTTTGCGCGTGAGCTGGCAATCCGCGGGATTCGCTATCCGGTCGACGATCTGGCCGTCGGCATGTTCTTTCTGCCCCAGAACGAAGGACACCGCAATACTGCCCGCAGTGTGGTGGAACAGGTTCTTGCCCAGTATGGCATGGCGTTGCTGGCGTGGCGACCGGTTCCAATCAACCTGCACGCCCTCGGCGCGAGCGCACGTGAGACGTGCCCGGTGATCGAGCAGGCGCTGATTGCCCGCCCGCCGCATAATCACACGGCGCCGAACGCTTATGAGCGCGCGCTCTACCTGGCACGCCGCACGATTGAAGCGGAAGCGCGCGCCCATCACCTGGAAGGTTTTTCCATCCCCTCGCTCTCCAGTCGCACGCTGATCTATAAAGGGTTGCTGGTTGCGCCAGCATTGCCCGATTTCTATGAAGACCTGCGCGATCCATTGTATGAAACGGCAATCGCGCTGTATCATCAGCGTTATTCCACCAATACCTTCCCTTCCTGGGAACGCGCGCAACCCTTCCGCATGCTGTCGCATAATGGCGAGATCAATACGTTGCGCGGCAATGTCACCTGGATGCAGGCGCGCGAGGCGGAGTGGCGCCGCGCGGCGATAGAGGCTCAACAGGCATCGCTGATCGAAGCGGCAATCGATGGCGACCCGCTGGCGATGGCGCTCAGCGCTGCAACGATCGGACCGGTTGTCGATACCAGCGGCAGCGACTCGGCAATGCTCGATAATGTGCTCGAACTGCTGGTTATGGGCGGGCGCGATATTCGCCATAGCCTGACGATGCTCGTTCCAGAAGCATGGGAGCGTGTCCACGATATGGAACCCGCCCGGCGCGCGTTCTACCAGTACCACGCCGGTCTGATGGAAGCATGGGACGGTCCGGCTGCCCTGGCGTTCTGCGATGGGCAGGTGGTCGGTCTGGCGCTCGACCGCAATGGGTTGCGCCCGGCACGCTATCTGTTAACCGATGACGGTCTGGTGATCTGCGGCTCGGAAGTCGGCGCAGTGGCGATCGATGAGTCGCGGATTGTGCGCAAGGGGAAGGTGGGTCCTGGTCAGATGATTGCCGCTGACCTGCGCACCGGGCGTTTTGAGGAAAATGATGAGATTCGCAGCACGCTCGCGGCCCGCCGTCCGTATGCCGGGTGGCTCAAGCGCCATATGCGCGTGCTTGCCCCGGCAGGCGCACCGCGCGTCAGCGAACCGGATGAGCCGGAAAGCCACGCCTCACGTGAAAGCAAGTCGGCGCTGCTCGGCGAGTTGCAACGTGCGTTTGGGTATACCGCCGAAGAACTGGCGGTCGTCCTCAAGCCGATGCTGCGCGATGGTCAGGAACCGGTCGGTTCGATGGGCGATGATACGCCGACTGCCGTTCTCGCTGACCGCCCACGCCCGCTGTACAACTACTTCAAACAACGCTTCGCCGAAGTGACCAACCCGCCGATCGACCCGATCCGCGAGGAACTGGTGATGTCCCTCTCGTTCAGTCTTGGGCGGCGTGGTCATCTGTTGCTGGAAACGCCGGAACATGCCCATCTGCTCCGTCTGGCAAGCCCGGTGCTGAACAACGAACATCTTGCGATGCTGCGCGATCTGAGCGACCCGGCATTTGCCACGACAACGCTCAATGCAACCTTCGTGGCTGATGATGGCGTTCAGGGCATGCTTGCGGCGCTTGATCGCCTGTGTCGTGAGGCGGAAGCGGCGATTGCCGCCGATAAAGTCATCCTGATCATCAGCGACCGCGGCGTTGATGAACGCCTCGCACCAATTCCGGCGCTCCTGGCGCTCGGCGCGGTGCACCAGCATCTCATTCGCGTCGGGTTGCGCACGTCGGTGAGCCTGGTGGTCGAGAGCGGCGAACCGCGCGAGGTGCATCACCTGGCATGCCTGGTCGGGATGGGCGCTGAAGCGGTCAATCCGTACCTGGCGCTGGCAACCGTGCGCGCGCTCGCCGTCGAGCGCGATGAGGTGCGCGGGAAGGCAGCCGAAACCCACGACCGGCGCGCGGCTGGCGAACTGGCTGACGAAGCCGAACAGAACTACATTCACGCGCTCGAAAAGGGGTTGCTCAAGGTGATGTCCAAAATGGGCATCTCCACCGTGGATAGTTACTGCGGCGCTCAGATTTTCGAGATCGTCGGTCTGGCGAAAGAAGTCACCGAACGCTGTTTTGCGGGCGTCCCTTCTCACCTCGGCGGGTATGGCTTCCGCAAACTTGCCGCCGATGTGCTTGAACATCACGATGCAGCATTCTCGAATCGTCTGCCGCTCCTCGCCGGTCGCTCGACACTGCCGCATCCGGGATATTACAAGTTCAAGAAGGATGGCGAGTATCACGCCTTCTCGCCAGCGGTCGTCCATGCGTTGCAACGCGCCGCCAACGGCGGCAGTTACGCCGACTATCTCGCCTACAGCAAACTGGTGCACGACCATCCGCCGGTCGAACTGCGCGATCTGCTCGACATTGTGCCGCCCGATGAGCGCGAAGCAGGACCTGTCGCGCCGATCCCTGTCGATGAAGTCGAACCAATCGAGGCGATTGTGCGGCGCTTCTCGACTGCGGCGATGTCCCACGGTTCGACCAGCATCGAAGCGCACGAAACACTGGCGATTGCGATGAACCGGCTTGGCGGCATGAGCAACTCCGGCGAAGGCGGCGAAGACCCGGCGCGCTACACCGATGAACGCAACAGTACGATCAAGCAGGTCGCCTCCGGGCGCTTCGGCGTCACACCGGCGTACCTGGCATCAGCGCTGGAGTTGCAGATCAAGATGGCGCAGGGGTCCAAGCCGGGCGAAGGCGGGCAGATTCCTGGCATCAAGGTATCTGAGGAAATTGCACGCATTCGCCATACGACGCCTGGCGTGGCGCTGATCTCGCCGCCGCCGCACCACGATATCTACAGCATCGAAGACCTGGCGCAGTTAATCTATGACCTGAAGCAGGTTAATCCGCAGGCGGCGGTGTCGGTCAAACTGGTTGCCGAAGCAGGCGTGGGAACGATTGCTGCTGGAGTTGCCAAAGGCGGCGCCGATGTTATTCATATTTCCGGGCATTCGGGCGGCACCGGCGCGTCACCGCTCTCGTCGATCAAGAATGCCGGGATCAACTGGGAATTGGGGCTTGCGGAAACGCAACAGACCCTGGTGCTCAACGGGTTGCGCGGGCGGGTCCGGCTGCGCGTCGATGGCGGGTTCAAAACCGGGCGCGACGTGGTGCTGGCGGCGCTGCTCGGCGCTGATGAGTTCTCGTTCGGCACCGCCGCGCTCATCGCCGAGGGATGCGTGATGGCGCGCACATGCCACACGAATAACTGCCCGGTCGGCGTTGCCACGCAGCGCCCCGACCTGCGCGCCAGATTTCCCGGCAAGCCAGAACATGTGGTCAACTTTTTCCGCCACATAGCGCAGGAGGTGCGTGAAATCCTGGCGTCAATCGGTGTGCGGTCGCTCAACGATATTATCGGGCGCACCGATCTGCTGCGACAGGTCCGGCGCGGTCACGCGGGCGCCGATGCGCTCGATCTGTCGGCATTGCTCGTGCGCTTCGACCGCCCCGGCGATCCGATCCGCAATGTTCAGCTCTGGAACGGGATGATCGAGGTCGGCGCGCTGAACCGACGGTTGTTCGAGGATGCCGCCTGTGCGATTGATCATCAACTGCACGTTGAATTGCACTATCCGATCACAAATGTTGACCGCACCGTCGGCGCAACGCTAGCGGGCGAGATCGGGCGACGCTTCGGCGAGACCGGATTGCCCGAAGGTATGATCACGGTCAGTTTCCGCGGCAGCGCCGGTCAGAGTTTTGGTGCGTTCCTGGCGCCCGGCATGCGGATGCTGCTCGATGGTGAATGCAACGACTATGTCGGCAAGGGGATGGCGGGCGGCGAAATTGTTGTGCGACCGCTGCCGCAGGCGCGTTATCCCTGGCACGAGAGCACGATTATCGGCAATACATGCCTGTACGGGGCGACCGGCGGCACGCTCTTCGCAGCCGGGCGCGCCGGTGAGCGCTTCGCCGTGCGCAACTCGGGCGCGGTTGCAGTGGTCGAGGGGGTTGGTGATCACGGATGTGAGTATATGACAGGCGGCGTGGTGCTGGTCATCGGTCCGACAGGGCGCAACTTCGCAGCCGGCATGACCGGCGGCATCGCGTATGTGTATGATGAACATGGCGCATTCCCGTCGCGCTGCAACACCGAGATGGTCACGCTTGCGATGCTCGACCCGGCGGATGAGGATAATGTGCGGGCGCTGCTGGTGCGGCACATGGAACTGACCGGCAGTCCACACGCGGCATCGCTGCTGGAGCGCTGGGAAGTGGCGCGTGGGGCGTTCTGGCGTGTTCAACCGCGCGGGATGGAGACGGTTCGCCTGCCGAAGGCGCTCCTGCGTGTCCGTGAGCGAACCCTCGGCGCCCACCGGTGATCATTCGTGCGCTCTTTGGGAATAAACCACGGATACACACGGATGAGACGGAAAGGCACGGATGTTTTTATTCTCAATCCGTGCTCATCCGTGGACTATTCGCCGTCGTGCTCATGGAGATTGAGCATTATAGCAGTTCTCAGATACGTTGACCCCTGTCCGGGTCTGCCGTGTCGCGCGAGACGCCTGCCGCTGGCGGAGTGTAGACCGAAATTCATTTCGGTCGCCGCGTGGGAAGCGCGACTCCGAGAATGTTCAACCCCGTCCATTGGGTTCAATCTTTGTGAGAACTGCTATAAATCCGGCATGCGCTGCGCGCCGTCGGGGTGAACCCCTCCTCTCAAGGGTAGATTTCTTGGGAGAGATCAGTGATTTTCTGCATTCCGGCGCGCTTTTGCCCCTCATCCCCCCTGCCCCCTTCTCCCACAAGGGGAGAAGGGGGAG
>Ga0209227_1002075_pt1 | contig 14723 bp, 10 predicted proteins | sample YNPBryantNP2012_FD_185815 | JGI IMG/M metagenome (GOLD analysis project Ga0209227, IMG submission 185815) | Anoxygenic and chlorotrophic microbial mat microbial communities from Yellowstone National Park, USA - YNP Bryant NP 2012 (SPAdes)... ...
GGACGCCGTGGTGATTGCCACTCCCGACCACTGGCATGGCGTCCAGTTCGTCCATGCGGCGGAATGCGGCAAACACATTTACTGCGAGAAACCGGCCTGCTGCACCATTGAAGAAGGCAAGGCCATGGTCGCCGCCGCAAACAAGACGAAGATCGCCAGCCAAATTGGTTCTCAGGGACGGTCACAACCGGAGGCTTATCTTGCACATCGTTACCTGGTCAATGGCAACATTGGGCGGGTTCACCGCATCGATTGCTGGCACTATCCAAGCCCCGTGGATAAGAGCCACACTCCCGATAGCGAGCCGCCGCCGGAGCTTGACTGGGACTTTTGGCTTGGCCCGCTCCGCTGGCGACCATTCAACCAGCGGCATCTCCACGGTGTCTTTCGCTGGCTCCTGGAGTCCGGGGGCGGACAGATTCGCGACCGCGGGGCCCATGTCATGAGCTGCGCCATGTGGTGGATGGGCGCCGACGGCACAGGGCCGGTCGAGGTCGAAGCGACAGGCACGCCACCAGAGGAAGGGCTTTGGGACTCCTGCGTCGAGATGAACGTCACCTACACCTTCAAAAATCCGGATTGGATTCTTACCTGGAATCAACCGGGCGAACCTGTTCCCCCAGAGGAACGAACCGGTCAGGAGCCAGGCGGAAAGATCATCCGTCCCGGCTATGGGGCAGTCTATCGGGGCGAAAAAGGCACCATGGTCCACTGGGGCGGCGATGGCGGGACCTGGGTGGAAAAAAAGGTCCGCGACTGGGTACCTCCTCCCGGCGCCAAGGACGTGTACAAGAGTCCCGGCCATTTCGAGGACTGGTTCGAGGGAATCAAAACCGGCAAGAAGACGATCATGAACATCGAAGCCGGCGTTGGGGTCGCCTTCTTGTGCATTCTGGGAAATCTCTCTTACATCTTGGGGCGAAAGCTCCACTGGGACCCCGTCAAGCAGGAAATCATCGGCGACGAACAGGCACGACGCCTCATGGTTCGGCCTCAGCGCCACCCGTATCATCTGTAAAGGTGATAACCGGCAATTTCACAATGACTGTGTCCAGGAACGTCGAAGGTTTCTCAATTGAAGAATGCACGATATTCACATAAAGGATATAACCATGGAACCATTGACCGTTGAAAAACTGCTTGAACTCTTGAAGTCGGATGATCCGTTTGTCCGTCGGGACGCATGGTTGAAAGCCGGTCCCCTCGGAGCCGACGCCCTGGCAAGCCTGGCCGACCTGGCAGCCAACGCCGAGTTGGAAATCAGTCGAGCGGCCAATCGCGCTATGTGGCAGATTGTGCGATACGCCGGCGCTCCTGGCCGAGAGAGCGAACGCCAGGCCGTCGTCCAAGAACTTGCCGAATTGCTTGGGAACACGCGTTTCCCCGTGCAGTTGCGTCGCGATATGGTCTGGATGCTCTCGGAGATCATTGCCGACGAAGAACTCGATGAGTCAATCGCTCTCACATACCTGATGGACGCAGACCTGGGGGAAGACGTCCGCATGGCCCTTCAGCGTATTGTGGGACCGAGGGCCGTTGCCCTGCTAAAGACCGCCTGGGAAAAGGCCCATGGCGATTTCAAAGCGGCTCTCGCCTGCTCGTTGCGTAAATGCAATGTCGCAATCGCGGAGCCACCGTGTCCCAAACTGGTTCCCCGAAAGCAGACTCAGGTGAAACCTGTCGGGCGGTAACCAGGCCGTGCCAGAAGGTCAAAATCTTCTCTGCGGAAGCTAACCTGACCGTTCTCGTCGAACGGTCAGGTTTTTTGGTTTGGCGGGCATATTGTAATAAGACCGTCAAAAGACTTGGCTAATTTTGATTAGGGGACTCGCATGCGCTTTCCATTTTCGCAGTTTCTTTTCACAAGAAGACTTTCAGGGGACACGACTCGTCATCGGGGCTGGTTACCGATGGGACTGGCGATCCTTTTGACGATGGCTGTAGTCGGAAAAACCGAGACGCGCGTTATGGCGGAGGAACGTGTCGTACCCCCTTGGCCTCCTGCGGGGAAAACCTTACGAGTGATCATTGACACGGACGCCGCCACCGAGGTGGATGATCAGCATGCCCTGGCGCTGGCCCTGGTTTCCCTCGATCGGTTCAAAATCGAGGGTATTGTTGCCGCCCATTTTGGCGACAAAGGCGGCCCTCAGGCCATCGAGCGCTCATACCAGGAGGTCCTCACGGTACTGGAAAAGGCCGGTCTCAAAGGTCAGATCCCTGTCAAGCGGGGTTCCGATCCGTTCACGTATAGCCAGGTCCCGCCGCCATCGGAGGGCGTCGATTTCATTATTGAACGGGCCATGGCAGACGATCCGGATCCACTCTGGGTCATCTCGCTGGGACCGTGTACCGATATTGCAGCCGCATGGCTCAAAGAGCCACGGATCAAAGACCGCGTGATCGCCTTCTGGCATGGGCGGACCCAGTGGCCAACCAAGGCATGGAACTTCAATGCGTACAACGACCTGAAGGCTGTACGAATCCTGTTCGCCTCCGATCTCCCACTTGTGCTTTTCGATACAGGAACCGATTTGACCTGCCCCATGCAAGAATCGGAACGACGGATTCGCCCCCACGGGGCACTCGGTGCGTATCTTCATGAAATTCGCTTTCGCTCGCCGGCATGGCAGGCGCCGAACAAGGGTCTCTTCGATTTAGGCGACATTGCCGCCCTGGTTGACCCGTCGCTGGTCGCCTTCGAAATCGTCAACGCCCCTTCCGTCCAGTGGGACATGTTATACGATCACAAGAATACCCATGGTCGGATGGTCCGAATCTTCTCCATCGACCGCGATCGGACGTTTGATTTACTGGAACGGCGCCTGGCAACCGCAGCACAAGGTCAAACACAGACGGTGCCATAAATCGTGTCCCGGCTTTCGTGCGTCAGATTTGTCGATAGCGCAACCGAGCACTCGGAGGGGCGTCCTTGTCGCGTCCGCTTTTCGGAGGGACCTGCTTGTCAGGTCCATGGCACAACGTTGGACCATCCATCGCACTTCAGCGGGCACGACAAGCGTGCCCCTCCAACCCTCGGAGCGACGCGCTTGTCGGGTCGGCGTCCATCAGGTTTGATGATCCATTCCAGTTCACCGGACGCGACAAGCGCGTCCCTCCGACGCGGGCACGATAAACGTGCCCCTCCATTTTGCTCGTCGCCTTCCCTGAATATCTGACGCGAACTCCATGCCCGATTCACCGGCGAATTCTGTCCGCGGAATGACGACCAGATTGGCGTTTATCGTTTGTGACGCGACAGCTGAAACGACATCAATTGTGTATCTCTTGGGTTTGCTGCCGAGAAGAATTAGGATCCTTTTTTCCGCCCCTGCCTCTTGCTGATATCAGGCGCGGTCTTGGGTGGTCGTCCCCGCGGCCTCTTTGTTCCGGGGATGGCCTGACTCGTTCGGGGAGGCCTTCCCCGTCGCCGCGGTTGTTTTGATTCGGTGGGAACCTCTGTCACATCGGGCCGCTGTTGCGGTGCTTCCTTAACAACTTCTGGTGTGACTTGTGAATTTGCAGCCATTGCAGATTCACTTTTTTTTGGGCGGCCTCGCTTCCGCTGACCTTGGGGGGCCTGTGCTGCGGGTGATGGTGACGACGAGCCGACTTCGACCGGCGTAACCTGTTCCGCGACGACCTGGGGCTGAGTTACCGGGGGACGTGCCTTTTGAGCCTCCCACGCCTCGAGACGCTCCATCGATTGGGGATCCAAAGCCTTCATGATCTTAACGACTTGAGGTGCCCGATGATCCGCCCAGAACTCGGCGGCGAATTCATGCAAAGCCCAGGCAAACTCCTGCCCCTGGTTTTTTGGAATGGCCCTTTCCAGGCCAACGACAGCCCCAGAGGCCACCTCGGAATCATCGGCCAATCCAAGGATATTCAAGACGTGCAGGGAAGCAGCATCGAGAGGGATGGTGTGCCCGCCCAGGGCATTCTGCACAACGTAGCTCACCATAAAACGAGTTGCACCATCGATCTTCTGAAGCTTTTCAAGAGCCTGTCCGAGGGGCAACTTGCGGAGACTCTCCAGGTCAAAGGAATAGGACGTTTCGAAGATATATTGGAGCGACTGTTTTATGCGCTGGGCAGCGGCCCTCGGATCAGGCAAGCCCACCGCGACGTCGGCCAGATCCCGAATCGTGCTCACCCGAACCTCATTCCAGTCGAAGAATTCCTCTTTGAGTATCTGGAACACATGAAGAGCGCTCTCATATCGTGCATTCTCCAGCAGGGCGGCAAACATGAGGTGCTCTAAAACCGGCAGCTCCGCGGCAACCGGCTTCTTGCGGTATGCCTTCTTCAAAAGCTCAAAAAGGCGGGTAATTTGTTGGGTGCGACTCGCAGGCGCCATTTTCAGCTTTATCCTTGTCGGTGAGGACTTTTTTCGGGCCATGGGAAATCTCCCGTTCAAAGGTCCCCAGTTCCTCTACCCAAAAACCTTAGCTTTCGTCATTCCATTTCCAATCCTGTGACGGTCACGATGTCTCTTCCTGAGACGCATTTAGCCCATTGCCTGATTCCTCCCCGCCGTCGCTTTCGTCCTCCGGAACACTCGCCGGCTCTGGGTCGCTCGGTTGAGGCGGCAAGACCTCGGACAGGATACGCGAGATCTCAATCGAGTGTTTGACCCCTTTGTCGAGGATGAATTGCAACCGAGGTGTCCAGCGGGTCTCGATCTTTTCGGCACAGCGACTCTGGAGAAATCCGGCGGCGTTTTGCAATCCCCGGAGCGTCAGTTGTTGTTTCTTTTCGTCGCCCATCACCGAGACGTGGACCTTGGCAGACCTCAAATCGTCGGCAACTTCGACGTAAGTCACCGTCACATTGCAAACCCGTGGATCCTTCAGCTCGAAGAGAATCGCTGAGCTGACGACTTGCCGAACGGCCTCTGCCAGCTTGAGAGCGCGTCGTGAACTCATGGCGATCTCCTTCTGCAAAACACTTAACCCAAAGACAGACGACTGGTTGCTGCCCCAGGAGAGACAATCCTCGAACTTACCGATCCCCTCAAATGATGAACTTAACTGGTCGTTTGGGTTGCCGTTTCCAATGTCCGTTTGACTTCCTCAATGCGATAAGCCTCCAAGATATCCCCCTCCTTAACATCGTCGAAACCGGCCAATTTGATCCCGCACTCAAAGCCTTCTCGAACCTCCCGAACGTCGTCTTTCTCTCGCTTCAGCGATTCGATTGGATAGTCTCCAACGATCCGATTCTGGCGAATGACTCGGAGGCGCGCATCGCGGGTGATTGTGCCCGACAAAACCCGACATCCTGCCACATTGCCGATCCGGCTGATATGGAAGACGCGTTGGATCAGGGCACGACCAAGATCGACCTCCCGTTTCTCGGGCTTGAGGAGACCTTCCAGAGCGGCCTTCAGATCATCCGCCACCTGATAGATGATGTCATATCGTCGGATTTGGACCTTAAGCTGCTCGGCCAGTTCACGGGCATCTTCATCAGGCACGACATTGAAACCGATAATCACAGCGTCAGAGGCGTCCGCCAGATGAACATCAGCCGCAGTGATCCCACCCACAAGGGCCTGCAAAACCTGGATTTTGACCTCGGGATGTTCCAGCTTGGCAATCTCCTTGAGAATAGCCTCGATGGATCCCCGGGTATCCGCACGAAGAATGATGTGAAGCGTTTTCTTCTCTTTCTCGCTCAGTTGCTCCAAGAGGTTTTCCAATGTCACGTGACTGCGAGCCTCGGCCATCTCTCGACGGCGAACAGTTTCCACGCGATGTTCGGCGATCTTTCTCGCCTTGGCAATATCTTCGAGGACCACAAAACGACTCCCCGCCGCCGGTACATTATCCAGACCAATCACATCGACCGGTCTAGCGGGCGGGGCCTCCTGAACTCGTTTATGAGGCTGGAGGGGATCGTACATCGCCTTGATCCGCCCGTGCGCCACATCACACACGATGATATCTCCCGGGCGGAGGGTTCCTTTCTGGACAAGGACCTTGGCCACCACGCCGCGGCCGGGTTGCAGCGAAGCCTCCAAGCACGTGCCACACGCCGGGCGATTGTAATTGGCCTTCAGCTCGTACAAGTCCCCCAAAGTAATCAACGTATCAAGCAGTTCGGGGATCCCCTGTCCGGTCAGGGCACTGGTTCGAATGACCTCGACATCTCCACCCCACTCGGTCGGGACCAATCCGAGACCCGTCAACTCCTGCATCACACGTTCGGCTCGTACCCCGGGCAGGTCGATCTTGTTAATGGCCACAACGATCGGAACATTTGCGGCACGTGCGTGGTTAATTGCCTCTTCTGTCTGGGGCATAACGCCATCGTCTGCCGCTACGACGAGGACCACAATGTCCGTACAGTTGGCTCCCCGTGCCCGCATGGCCGTGAACGCCTCATGTCCCGGCGTATCCAGAAACGTAATCGGGCGACCGTTCTTGACGATTTGATATGCCCGAATATGTTGCGTAATACCTCCCTTTTCCTTGGCCGCCACGTTGAGCCCGAGAATCTTATCAAGTAGCGAGGTCTTTCCGTGGTCGACGTGGCCAAGGAAGGTGACAATCGGCGGTCGGGGTTGCAGGCTTTCCTCTGGATCGGGGGCATCCCAAATGGCATTCAGCTCTTCTTCGGGATCGGATTCAGCCTTAAAGACGACGTCCGCTCCCAATTCGGCGGCAAGAAGTTCGGCCATTTCCTGGGTCAAGGTGGCATTGATATTTGCCAGATTCCCCATCTCGAAGAGCTTGGCAAGCACCTTTTGAGCAGGTAACCCAAGGGCCTCAGCAAAGGTTCGCACAGTACAGGGGAGTTCTAACACGACACTGCTTTTCCGGGGGGCTGCGGTGGACACACTCCGGGTTCGACGTAATCGAGTGGGCTGAACGGTGGTCGGTTCCAGCTCCTCATGTTCCTCTTCTTCCTCTTCAACCCGGACAACCTCCTTCTTCCGTTTTATCTTGCCGACGGGTCCTTCTCCAGTGTCAACCTCCTCTTCTTTCGTACGTCGGCCCTTTTGCCGGGGAAGAACCGGCACTGAGACATCCTTTTCCGATTCCTCTTTTTCTTTTTTCTTGCCCTTTCGCTTTTCTTCTTGCTGACGCAAGAGGTGTTCTGCCAGAGGCATCGCCCCCATCTTAGACGCGCGAATCGCATCGGCCGGCAACTTGATCTCAGGTTTTTGCGGAGCCGGTTCCTTGGGTTTGGGAACGGGCGCCGGCTTTGGTGACGGCAGCGGCGCCAATTTCACCAAGCGTGGTCGCGGAGGTTCTGCCTTGCTCTTCTTTTTCTTCTCGGCAGGTTGACCGGGCGGCGTCGTGGTCTCCCGTCGAGACCGGGGAAGAACCGGGATTGGACGAATGGCCGCCAAACGTTCGGCCTCTGTAGGTGGGATCGCCGGTTTCGACGACTCGCCCTGAGATTCGGTTAAGGCACCATCCTCCGGTTCCACCGCCTCAGCTTCCACATGAAGGCCTTCCTCACCTTTCGCCATCTCGGTGAATGGAATACCTTCTGGAGGTGGGATTTCGGTTTCGCTTACCAACGGGGCGGCTGCATCCTCGGCCACGGAGGCACTTTCGCCCACATCAATCGCCGTCGGAGCGACTTCACGATCCAACTCTAAAGCCGTTTCCAACGGTGGCGTGACCGAAGGTTGCTCTTCCCGGATCTCGATGGCAACCTCAGAGGTTTGTGGCAACGGTTGCTCTGCGATCGCGGTCTGAGTGCCACTGTCAGCCGATTCATCCGTGGTGACGGAAACCGGTTTCTCGGCGGTTTCACCTGGAGCTTGTGCGACCACTTCCTCAACGGCAGGCGTTTCAATTGACGAATCACCGGAGGGTTCCGTGGTGACGGGAGTTGGTGTTACATCCACAGCGGGCGTTGACGCTGTCGCAACAGGGGCAGCAACGGGAGCTACCGGCTCTTCTTTGGGCCGAGGCTGAGGTTCAGGACGAGCCACCGGGCGCTCAATCTTCCGGTCGAGAACCGGGACTTTTCCTGCCTTTGTCCCCGCCGGTGGAATGTAATCCTCCCGCCTAAACGTCGGTATGGCACCCGCTTCGGCAGTCGTCGAAGCAGTGGGACGGGTTTTGGCACCACGCCCACGCTTCAGGTGTTCCTTGATCAGGTTCACCTCTTCATCCGTCAGGCTAGCCAATGGCGAACCTTTGCCGAGATTTAGCTCCCGGCAGACTTCCATCAAATCTTTGCTTTCAATCTTAAGCTCTTTAGCTAGGCTATAAATACGTTGCGTCACGTATTCCCCTCCGGATTTCGGCGATCAACCACGCGAAATCCTCTCCCAAAACAGTCAACCAACCATCGGCAGCCTCCTTCGCCACGTCGAGACCCCGTCTCGTAGACTCAGTCCCGACCGGTGAGAAAACCCGACAGGAAAACAGGTCATGTCCTTTTCTATCCGCAGGACATCCTTGACGTGGTTCTGTGTCCCCTCCAGGGTTCCGGTTTTCCCCAGACGATACACAGCAAAGAAAACAACGGACTACTGGTGGCAACCGTCTGGACTGAGCCGGCGAAACCCCGGCCAAACCGCGATTCGGAACTACGCACCTTCCCCCAGCCCTGACGATGCCTCTTCCGTCGAAATCTCTTCTCCCGACTCGTCCTGGGGGATTTCGGCTGTCGCGGAAGCTGGCGGTTCACCTTCCAATCCCTCAGCCCGAGCAGCTTCACGCTCTCGCTCCAGTTGTCTTTGTCGTCGCTTTTCCTCTCTGGCCAGTTGTTCCGCTTCCTCGGCTTTTGCCTCCGCCTGGGCAATGATATGCTGAGCCTGCTCCGCGTCCAGCCCCCCCATTTCCATCAGGTCTTCAGGCTCGATAACCGAGAGATCGTCGTAGGACAAAAACCCTTCACCAACCAGACGGTCGGCCAACTCTGGAGCAACCCCATCGAGCGACGAAAACCCGAGGACGGCCTGCTCCAATTGCTCGTCCAGTTCAGCGCGGGTCATGATTTCAATATCCCACCCGCACAGCTTGCTGGCCAGCCGCACATTCTGTCCCCAACGACCAATGGCTAGTGAAAGCTGATCCTCGGGCACAAGGACGATCGCCCGCCCCAACATTTGACACAAAATGACTTCCTCCACCTTGGCGGGCTGCAACGCATTTGGGATAAGGACCATCAGGTCGTCATCCCAGCGAATGATATCAATCCGTTCTCCCGACAATTCTTCTACAATATTTCGGATACGATTGCCACGCAAACCGACACAGGCGCCGACACAATCGACGCGCTGATCGACACTGCTGACGGCAACCTTAGTGCGATAACCCGGCTCCCGCGCAATCGACTTGATTTCAATGACCCCATCGGCAATCTCTGGGACCTCCTGTTCGAAGAGTCGAACGACAAACACGGGGCGGATGCGACTGAGGACGATCCGCAAACGTGTTCCCGCTTTGCTGACCTCGGTGATCACTGCCCGAATACGTTCGTTGACATGTCGTGATTCCCCCGGTATTTGTTCGCTCTTCGGGAGAATGGCTTCGGTTCGGGGCAAACTGACGATCAAAGCTCGCGACTCGACTTTTTGCACTGTTCCCGTGACGACCTGGTCAAGAAGCTCCTGATACTCGTTATAGAGAACATCACGTTCCGCCTCGCGAATCTTCTGAAGAATCACCTGTTTGGCCGCCTGAGCGGCAATCCGCGAGAGCTGTTCCGGATCGATCGCCTGCTCGCCGTGATGACCGCTAATAACCCCACTTTTTCGATCAACTGTGATTGAAACATCGGCTTGATCACCGTAGTCTTTGCGCGCAACGGTAACCAAAGCCGCCTCAATAATCTTGAAGACGATCTCCTTTTCGATATTCTTTTCCCGGTGGATCGCATCGACGATCCGCAGTATTTCGTCGGGCTTCATCGATAACCTGTCAGTAATTGAGTGGTTTAAACTCCACGCCGCAATCCGGCAATGGCACCTCATGGTAAAAAAAAACCGTCCGCTGCCGTCGTGCAGCAAGTCGCCGCACAACCGGCTCGCGACGGTCAATTTAACGACACAATGTAGCTTACGCCGTTCCGCTACTAAACCGAACCATCTGGGCAAAACGGCTATCAACCTTGCAAAGCTGGCGGCAACTTACCTGCCTCGGCAACTGTTTTAAGATACCGCTCCTGTGGTCGGGTGTCAAGTGAGACACTCGAATGGCATCCCTAGTGCGAAGGACGCGGAGTGCTAAGCCCTGTCTGAAAATCGTCTTTCCCTGATTTTGGGGGAGGGTTATACTGACTTTGAAGAGTGTCTGCCAATGTCAATGTTTGGAGTATGGCGTTCTAATCACGGAGGAGGCACGGATGTTGCGTTTGTTGCTGACGGACGAACAGTGGGAGTTGATCAAGGGGATGTTTCCGCCACCGGCCGGAAGGGGACGCCCACGGAGAGATCGGCGGATTGTGCTGGAAGGCATCCTCTGGGTGATGCGGACAGGGATACCCTGACGGGACCTGCCGTCCGAGTTTCCCCCATGGCAGACGGTGTATCACCATTTCAATATGTGGTCTAAATCAGGGCTGCTGATGAGGATTCTCCGCCGCTTGAGAGACATGGCGATTGATCTGGGGGAGGTGGATGTGACGCGATGGCACATGGACAGTACGGTGGTGCGGGCCAACAAGGCAGCCGCGGGGGCGGGAAAAAAAGGGGGCCCGAGGAGCCGTTGGACCACGGTTTAGGCCGGTCGCAGGGCGGTTTTTCCAGCAAGATTCACCTGGTGTGCGAAGATAGGTGGGAACCGACTCGCGGTAAAATGCGATTTGATCGTTTGGTGGCGAAGCTCAAGGAGATGCGTCGAATTGCAACACGGTATGACAAGCTCAACATCATGTATGAGAATTTCATCTGTCTCGGGTGTATTGTGATCTACTTACGTACTCTATCAAAACAGTCCAAACAACGATTGTCAGGCAGAGCTTAATTTATACACGCGCGAAGAGCGAACGGTCTTCAAAAACCCAGAAAGCTCTTGCATCACTGTTATGCCGCCTTTTTTGCAAGGGTGCTCTTTTCCCTTGGAAGAAAGATGAAGTTAATTAGCTCGTCTTTTTTTAACTTAGGGCGCCACTTTGCGTATTCGGCAATCGGCCGGAGGCTACCCGGCGCGAAGCAGTAACCTACATATCCTAATTCTTCCAAGTATTTAAGTACTTCACACTGAGGGTCAGACATGACGTGGCATTCAAAGAGCAAATCAGGTCGATCTTCTTGAAGGATCGACTCACCCCCTTTGAACACTTCTAACTCATGCCCTTCAACATCACACTTGATAAAAGCCACGGGACGACGGGGATGCCCAGCCAGATAGCCATCGAGTGTAACGAGATTTGCCGTAAGATATTCCATATCCTGCGCTGAAATATCGCTTTGCTCGGCGCGCTCGCTTGTGCGTGATGCCAATGAAATCCCTTTAGCAACCAAATCGCCAACGCAGGACTGATAGTCGTCATTCAGTTGCCCAATCAATTTGGCACCACCCCAGTGAAAACGCGGACGTAAGAGAGTTGCTTCACCCATCGCTGACGAAGCGGCGCAGGGCACGATCTCAAGATTGTTGAGGCAAAATGAGCGTCGCAGGTCCAGCAATTCGGCAACCAATTCCTGTTGAGGTTCGAATGCGATCACCCAACCGGTTGGTCCAACCTTACGGTGAAGCCAGTAGCTCCATATGCCTCGATTCGCGCCGATATCCAGAACTAAGCTTCCACTTAAGGGTTTACTGAGGAGATAATGAATGCTTCTTTTTTCTGTCCGCATTCGGTATCGCCAAGCCCGATGTAAAAAATGGAGCTTCTGGTAAAAATTCATTTTTTGTCGTCTCCATGACCAGATTGACTGTAATTAAATTCTCCCAAGCCTATTGATTTGGGCATCCCAGGGTAATCGGAACGGTGATCTTTCTTGCGATAAGAAATGATGCCATCCAGCCGCATCAGAGGATAGCATACTATGGCGTACATCCTTAAGCGGCAACGCAATTCTAACGGTTGCCATTTCGTACCCAACTGCCCCAATAAACGGCCTCAATGTTACAAAATCGTCGAACTTTCGTCAACTTATGTTTTTTGGAGTTCACCCACTGTGGAGTACTAGCACTCCCCAAGGACGGGTGGTAGTGATACGTATCCCAGATACTCCAAATTACCGATTTGAACAACAGTCTGCACATCCACCCAATTTGTTTAGTAAAATGATAGACAATTCGGAGGGGTGCGGCCGTTGCGTCCAATCGGAGGGGCGTGCCTGTCATGCCCAATGAGGCGGGATGGATAATCAAACGTGGTGTACCGGACGCGACAAGCGCGTCCCTCCCAAAGGCGGACCTGACAAGCAGGTCCCTCCAATAATATTTTTGTGGGGCGAATCACCATTCGCCACGCGATAATCGCGAGAAAATTAGCAGGCGTACCGGTAAACAACGCAGAAAAAAACGTTTTATAGGACAAATGACATGTCATGTTTTAACGAGAAATTCGGTGACGAGGCATGTCTCCTCAAACCCGCTGATCTACGAAAGTAACCCCGAACCCGGCTCGGTTGTCATTCCCTTTTGTCTGCGAGGTGGTTTGTTGCTTGTTTGCTTGTGGCCTTCTTATACTAAATGCGGACCTTGGCTAGCACATTTGTTCGGAGGACAAACCATGGCATGGCCGTTTTTGCGAATTGGTAACCAGACTGCGTTCAGTGCTCATCATCCAGACGACCCTTTCCGGTTTGCCATCGACCAGGGGTTTAATGCCTTCGAATGGTTCAATGACAAACGTCACGGTTGGGGCTGGTGCCAGGAAGACGTCGATGAATTCGATCGGCAGCAAATCAAGCTCCTGGGGGAAAAACACGCCATCACCTTTACGGTTCATGCCAGATGCCAGGCGAATATCAACACCCCGGAAGGCCGCGATGACGTCTTGCGGAGCATCGCCTTCGCCAAAGACATTGGCGCCGTCCTTGTCAACGTTTATTACCACGGCGATCAAGGGCCAGAAGGGTTTGCAGCGTCGTTACGGCCGTTGGTCGAAGCCGCGGCCCCAGCGAATATTCGCATCAGCGTGGAGAATACCGTTTTCGTCAGTCCTGATGAATTGAATCAACTCTTCGCCTCGCTAAATGCTACAGAATGGTATCGCCCTGGTTCAGTTGGCGTCTGCTTTGATATGGGCCACGCCAATCTCTGCGCGGCAACTCGCTACGATTATGTCGGCTTTCTCAAGAGTCTCTCGCCGGAGGTTCCCATCATCCACTTGCATGTCCATGAGAACTGGGGGGATGGCGATAGTCACCTCCCGCTCTTCACAGGTCCTGCTGCGCAAGACGATACGGGGGTCCGCACCATGCTTTCGCTGCTCAAGGCGCGAGGCTACGACGGCGTCATTATCATGGAACAATGGCCGCAGCCGGCCGATCAGTTGACTCATACCCGGAATCGCCTGCGGGATCTTCTTTGCAGTCTCTGAGAAACGTCCTTCAGGGGCCATTCTTCCCCGCTGGCCGTATTCAGGCCTCGGCGGAGATAAGACTATTCCCTTTTCTTTTTGCAAAAGTAGAGAGTCTGGGTAAATTATTCCTGCAAATCCGCTTTTTTTGTTGCTGGCCACGCCGAAAAAGCGATACACCCGATACGAACAGGCTGGTCGTTTCAGCCAATTGTGACGGGTTTGGACCAGTTGATCTGTCATGTTGCACTTGAGGGATACCATGAACGCACGGACGTGGTTGAGCGGTGTGGTGGCTTTGTTAGTGACAGCGGGCAGTGTGTCTGCCCAGTATGGCCCGTATTATGGAGCACAGATGGCCCCGGCGTGGCAAGGCGCTATGCCGGTCGGGTACTTTGAAGGAAATGGTGGGCAGGCCCTGACACCAGTTCCGGATCAAGGTACAGGGGCCAATGCTTGTCCATCAGGCGCTTGTGAGACAGGATGTCTGCCCACCTGGCAGGTCTGGGGCGAATATCTATATCTGCGTCCCAGCGATGCCGACGTTCCGTGGGCGGTGGCCATTGACGGCGCCATTCAGCAGGGGGCTGTTCCCGTTCAGGTGAGTCGGGTAGCAAACGCTGATATTGACTTCGATTCAGGCTTCCGTTTCGGAATCGGTCGTGCCCTCGACGAATGTGCGAGTGCGGGTGTCAGCTACACCTTCTTTGAAAGTCACTCCAACGACTCCCTGGCAACGGATGATCCCTACGTTTTGCGTTCGCTTGTGGCCCATCCGGGGACGTTGAGCGCCGCTGCAGATTACCTGCGAGGTACGGCCAGCAATGATGTGGACTTCCAGTTGATCGACGCTGATTATCGGCACGTCTTCCGCAGTAATTGCTACGGCTCGATGAATTGGCTCGTAGGTGCCCGTTATGCTCAAATCGAGCAGGATTTCAATGCTCGATTCATCAATAATGGGGTCGAAGACGTCCTCACTGAAACCAGGTTCTACGGGGCGGGGCTCCGATTGGGTCTTGAAGGCGAGCGACATTCGCTGCGGCGAGGTTGGCTCCTTTATGGACGCAGCACGGCAAACTTTGTCGCCGGTGATTTCCGTGCACGCTACCAGCAAAGTCAATCTTTCGACGTGATCGAGGTCAATACCAGTTGGAAAGCCAGCCGAGTCGTGCCGATCCTTGACCTGGAATTGGGCGGCGGTTGGACCAGCCGGGATGGCCGATGCATGTTCACCGTAGGTTACATGGTGAGTGCTTGGTTCAACGTCGTCG
>Ga0209227_1002083_pt1 | contig 14705 bp, 10 predicted proteins | sample YNPBryantNP2012_FD_185815 | JGI IMG/M metagenome (GOLD analysis project Ga0209227, IMG submission 185815) | Anoxygenic and chlorotrophic microbial mat microbial communities from Yellowstone National Park, USA - YNP Bryant NP 2012 (SPAdes)... ...
CAAGCGAACGGGCACGCGAACGCACATACGTTAGCGCAGCCTCAGCACTCTCCCGCATCACCTCGCCTAGTTGACCGGTGATGATAAGTTCTTTCTTCCCTTCTACCGCACTAGCTTCCACAAAGATAATATCACCGCCGACCGGTGTCCAGACCAGGCCAATCGCCACCCCGGGCTGATCGATCCGCTCGCGGGTTTCGTTGGTAAACCGCGATCGTCCGAGGGCAGTCCGCACAAAGTCGGCATCAACCACAAATGGCAGCGTGGCCGGATCGATCTCACCTTCACTGAGACGACGTGCCACTTTGCGCAGCACTGCCCCATCGAGCGTTCGAGATTGCGAACCCCCGCCTCACGGGTATACTCGTTGATGATGCAGCGGAGTGCCTCTTCACTGACTACTGCCTCTTCAGGACGCAGACCATTAGCACGCAACTGGCGTGGCACAAGATGACTCAAGGCGATTTGCACCTTCTCATCTTCGATATACCCCGACAATTCAATCACTTCCATCCGGTCGCGTAGGGCTGGCGGTACTGTATCCCACGTATTGGCCGTAGCCAGGAAGAGCACTCGCGAGAGATCGAACGGCAGATTGAGATAGTGATCGGTAAAGGTGTGGTTCTGTTCGGGATCGAGCACCTCAAGTAGCGCGGCTGCCGGATCGCCACGGTAGTCGATGCCGAGCTTATCGATTTCATCGAGCAAAATAACCGGATCTGCCGTACCGGCGCGGCGCAATTCCTGAATAATCCGTCCTGGCTGCGAACCGATGTAAGTACGGCGGAAACCACGCAATTCTGCCTCATCACGAACACCGCCCAGGCTCATGCGGATAAAGCTACGCCCAAGCGCACGGGCAATACTCTGCCCCAGGCTGGTCTTGCCTACACCGGGTGGCCCAACGAAGGCGAGAATAGGTTCGCGATTGGCGCGCAGATTCTCTTCGCCGAGGGTGGCCCGTCGCTGTTTGACAGCCAGATACTCGAGGATGCGCTCCTTAACCTTCTGCAAACCATGATGGTCTTCGTCGAGTACCTTACGGGCAAAAGCAATATCGATTGGTTGACCGGTATACTTATTCCACGGTAACTCGGCCAGCCACTCAAGGTAGGTGCGCACCATCTGATATTCTGGTGAGCTAGCATTAATCCGCGCCAACCGATTCAACTCACGGTCAGCCTCTTTGCGCGCCACCTCTGGAAGATCGGCAGCGGCTAGCTTCTGGCGCAGGTCGTCAAGTTCAGCAGCTTCGCTCGTATCTTCACCCAGCTCTTTCTGGATAGCCCGCAATTGCTGACGCAGGTAGAACTCTCGTTGCTGCTTGGCGGCGCTCTCTTGTACCTCTTGCCGCAGCTTGGCCTGCACTTCAAGCAACGCAAATTGCTTCCGGTAAAAGTTGAGTACCTTCCGCAGCCGCTCAACCACATCAAAGGTCTCGAGCAATTCCTGACGCTCGGCAAACGTGTAATCGGGCGAATAGCCGGTGTTGTCGGCCAGATGACCGGGATCGTCAATCGAGCGCACAAAGTTGCGAATCTCTTGAGTTACACCGGGGCGCAATTCGAGCACAGCATCAATCGCTGCGTGCACCTCAACCATCAACTGTTCGAGTTCAGGAGTGCGCTCGAACACATCAGGCCGTCGGGTGAATCGAAAGCGCAGGTAAGGCGTGGTTTGGACGGCTTCACCTAATTCGGCACGCACTAACCCGCGCACTACCACACCACTTGCGCCGTTGGGCAACGTCCCGAACTGCTCAATCCGAGCCACGACTCCCACTTTAAACAATCGCTCGGCAATAGGGGCGTCTGCCGGAGCATCGGGCCGCCGGGCAACCAACAATACATAGCGCCCTTCCCGTGCTGCCGCTTCGGCAACAGTGACTCCTAACTCATCGAGCGTCAAGCTGACGACAATATGTGGAAAGACCACTGCTCCCTCGAGTGGAATGAGCGGCAGCGTCTCTATCAACTCAGCGGTAGATTGATCCGGCGATTGAATATCAGCCTCAGCAGTCGTCTGTTCCCGCACCGTCTCATCATTCATAGCACGTCTCCACATTGCTCCGCGGAACAGAACTTCCGCACTGTTTATATTTTGAAACGCTAGCGGAGGCGTGTCAATGATCGATGAAAAGTTCTAGTGTAATTCTAACAATAGTCAGGTGAGAGGCGTGCGACTGCCTCAGACCAGCACCAATTGCACACCGGCCATTTCGATGCGCCGCCGCTCCTCGTCCGGTAGATCGGTATCGGTAATAATCGTCTCAATCGACTCTAAAGGAAGAACCTTGATAAACCCACGCCGCTGCCACTTGCTCGAATCGGCAAGCAAGATAATCCGTCGTGCTGCCCGCGCCATTGCTCGCTTGGTCTGGGCAATCTCGATGGTTGAATCGGTCACACCGTATCCTGAATCAACCGACTCGGCAGCCAAAAACAGCTTTTCCACCACCAGATCACCGAGGCTTTGCTCAACCAGGGGGCCCAGAGTACCAAAGGTGGCATAATTAACGGTCCCACCCAGCATCCAGACCTGCACATCGCTAAGATGGCGCAGTTCGATAACAATATTGAGGGCGTTGGTCACGACCGTAAGTGGTGTGCGCTGACGTAGATGCTTCACCATTTCAACGACGGTCGTTCCGGCATCGAGCAAGATCGTGTCACCAGGCTGGACAAATTGAGCGGCTGCGGCGCCAATACGGGCTTTGGCCTCAAGCCGAATCCCAGCCCGTTGCTCAAAAGCAATTAATGCACTGGTTGCCGGTAATGCCACAGCACCGCCGTGATCACGGAGCAACATCCCCTCACGTTCAAGAGCAGCCAAATCGTTGCGAATCGTTACCGGCGTCACGCCAAACATGTCGGCCAGTTCGTTGACTCGTACTGACCCTCGTTGGCGCACGACTTCGGCAATCCGGCTTCGTCGATCAAGCATGAGAGGACTACGTTCACCGACCACGCTTTCATCGGTTTGCATAAAATGATCTCCAGTTGCAGAACGTTTCGTTTGCTTACGATGTTATTGTACGTCGTCAGCATGAACAGCGTCAAGCATTACGCGCTGAAGCATAGCGGGTGCAGAACTACAATCCGCGCATGCGCAAGGTATGAGCCGTAAAGGAGGCCAGCTCACGGAACAAGTCTTCCGCACCGGCCTCTTTTTCGTCTTGCGGTAAAGCAAGGTGTGCTTCCACGCGACTTTGCATCGCTGCCCACGCATCGGGTTGGGCATAGGGTGCAAGATACTGAAAGAGCATCCGATGCGCTCCTTTGCGCTCCATCACTTCCAGACCATCCAGGATTTGACGATGCGGAGTTCCCTCCCAGATTGGCAGAATCATAGCATCACGCAGCCAACGCTCAACCCCAAACTCGGCCAGAGTGCCAATGCCTCCGTATATTTCCATTGCCCACTTGGCCGTCTGCACCGCGTATTCAGCCGTCCAGTATTTCGCTAAATGCGCAAGCAAACGAAAGAGATGGTACTGTTCTGGATAACGAGGGGTTGCCTGCCAGAGCTGATCGAGCAGCCGCACCGCCTCCCATGCTAACGCAAAAGCTGCTTCTAACGCAACGACTCGTTTTTCGATCTGATGACGAAGAAGTGGATGTTCAGCAATTGGCTTACCAAAAGCCTGCCGACGATGGGCATAGTCTATAGCATCGGCCAGTGCTCGTTGTGCCAGAGCAACACTTCCGACACTATTTGCGACCCGCGAGAGGTTGAGTGTTTCAAGGATAAGATAAATCCCCCACTCTGCTAACCCCAAGAGATAAGCCTCGCTGTGCCGCAATTCTACTTCACCGGTTGGAACCGAACGAGTACCGATCTTATCTTTGAGACGCCGAATTGTATAGTTGAGACTGCCGTCTGAGCGGTAGCGTGGAACGAGAAATAACCCCAGACCACGAATATCAGCCGGGCCAGATCCCAGCCGGGCAGCAACCACGGCTAGTTCTGCGCTAACATTACTGGCAAAATACTTATCGCCGCTCACATACCAGCAATCCTCAGCCTGGACGGCTATGGTTTGCACAGAAGCGCCCAGATCCGAGCCGCCACCAACCTCCGTCATCCAGGTTGCACCTTGCCAGACCGTCTCATCGCGGCGCAGCAGAGCGGGCAAGAAACGAGCTTTTACCGCTTCGGTACCGTATTTAGCTAACGGTACCGCTGTCGAGAGCGAAACGGTATACGGACAATACAGGCCAGCATCGTAAAAAGAGGTAAGATAGCCCAACAAGTAGTGCGGGATGAGCGAATGTTCAGCAAAGACACGCCAGACAACACCGGCTTGATACCCTCGCCTGAGCATCTGCCAGTAGTCGGGCGGATAGAGAATCTCATCGACACGCTTACCTACGCTATCAAACATACGCAACCAGGGTGTCCCGGCACGATCAACCGCAGCCGAAATCCTCTTCCCCTCACGCTCCCACCACCCCTGGTATTCATCCAAATACCCAGATTGCGCCACGTCACCGACACAGCGGCGCAAAAATGCGAGTGGCGAAAAAATGCTCTGTTCCATGTGCTACCTCCAGGGTGCTGATACCAATACTGTCAACACAGACCGTGGATCATAACTACCAACCTTGTGCAGCAATGATCACATCCGTTTACCGCCTTTCATCTGGTAGGATTGTACACAGTTTTCGCAAACCAAGCCTGCAAGACAGCGGCTTTTGGCCGCAGACCACCACCGACAGAACAGGAGCCGCCTTTTCTACACACCCTGCTGCGCTCGTTTCGCTTTCCACTTGCCGATCTCTCACTGCTGCTGAGTTGGATGGATACTTTAAAAATGTCTGGGGAAGAGTAGACTGGTTGTCAGTCTTGGCCCATACTCTAGGGTAAGCAACACATGCTGCGCTTGTATCGCCATCGAAACCAAAACGAAAACAAACAAAATTTTTTCAACAAAATAACAAAATCAAATCTTGACAAAACGAAAACATATGGTATGATACAACCATCAAACGAAATCGTTCAGCTTGCAGCCCATCTACCGCTGGTGAAATCGGCAACCACGCCTGAGCTACACACGTCCCTGCATGGCGCGTTGTCGATTGATCGCAATGGAGCGATAAAACAGGTCATTCAGCTCGCGCAGGCTACCACACAGGGGAGTGTGTATGATAAAGCTAAGTACGGCGTGTGTTCGCATCGGAGCGTTCGCAACCTCAAAAATTGATGCCATCCGCCAAGTTGGACAGGTGTTAGTAGAGGCCGGTCATATTCAACCCGCCTACATCGAGAGTATGCTGGCCCGCGAAGAGCTGGCCAATACGTTTCTGGGCAACGGGATCGCTATTCCGCATGGCAGACCTGAAGACCGCGATCTGATTATTGAAACCGGCATTGCTATTCTGCAAATCCCAAACGGAGTAACGTGGAACAAGGGTGAAACCGCTTATTTGATCGTTGGAATTGCTGCTCGTTCTGCTGAGCACATTGACGTATTGCGCCGGTTGACTCACGTCCTCGGCGATGCGAACCTGGTGAAACAATTATGTCAAACCAACAATGCTGCCGACATTGTTGAAGCACTAACCGGTACCCGTCCACCATCGCCGACCTCGTCCCTTGCCGATTACGAGCATTCAGTACAGGTAGTTATCCGCAACCTGACTGGCCTGCATGTGCGTCCGGCCACTACCTTTGTGGAAACAGCACGGCGCTTCCAGGCTCGCATTCGGATACGTTACGGTGAGAACGTCACTGATGGTAAGAGTCTGCTCAGTCTATTGCAGTTGGGGATCACGACCGGGGCAACGATTACAATTTCTGCGCAAGGTCCTGATGCTCAAGAAGCTTTGATGGCCCTCAAAGAACTGATTGACTCCGGCATAGGGGAGGAAACAAACGCTGACACATCGATCAACCACCGGAACATAGCCTATCGCGATTGGGAACCACAACACGTTGCTACAACAATCTATGGTATTGCAGCCGCTGAAGGACTGGCGATCGGACCGATACGGCATTATCGCCGTACCCCTATCGTGATTACCGATCATCCTGGGGATCGCTTAAGCGAGACAGCAGCACTTGAGCAGGCCATCAGTGCAGCCCGCAGTGAACTCGAGCGTGTGGCGAGCGAAGTCTCCCGTCGGCTCGGATCATCACGCGCAGCAATCTTCCGTGCGCACGCTGAATTACTGACCGATCCTACTCTGATCCGTGAAACGGTCAGTCGGATTTTCGATGGTCACAGTGCAGCATGGGCCTGGCAACAGACTATCGCGATGCGGGTTGCTCAGCTCGAAAAACTCGACGACCCGGTGTTAGCCGGGCGGGCCGTTGATCTAAGCGATGTTGGGCAGCGCGTGCTACGGCATCTCCTTGGCCTGGGTGACATGCCATTTATCAGTCTAACCGAACCGGCAATCCTGATCGCCGATGACCTAACACCTTCAGATACCGCCACGCTCGACCCCGATAATGTATTGGGTCTCTGCACAGCGCTTGGCGGCCCCACCTCACATACGGCTATCATTGCTCGTTCGCTGGGTTTACCGGCAGTTGTCGCTGCCGGCAGCGCAGTGCTCGATACAGCAGATGGCACTCCAGCAATCCTTGATGGCTTTCGTGGCAAGCTCTATCTACAGCCATCGGAAAGCGATGTCGAGACAGCTCATGCCTTACGTTCCGGTCGCGAACAAGAACAAGCCACCGCCTTCGCTACTCGCCATCAACCGGCTATCACCCGCGATGGTGTTTGTATCGAAGTAGCTGCAAATGTAAACCGGGTAGCCGATGCAGTGCGTGCCATCGAAACCGGTGCTGATGGCATTGGTCTAATGCGCACCGAATTTCTCTTCCTCGACCGCAACAGCCCACCTGACGAGGAAGAGCAATATCTGGCATATCGGGCAGTGGTGGAAACAATGGCCGGGCGTCCGCTGATTATCCGCACCCTCGACATCGGTGGCGATAAGGAAGCACCGTATCTCAATATTCCCCGTGAAGACAATTCATTCCTCGGTATCCGTGGCTTGCGCCTTTGCCTGCGCCGACCCGATCTGTTTGAACCACAATTGCGCGCTATCTACCGTGCCGCTATGCACGGCCCATTCAAGCTGATGTTTCCAATGGTGGCAACGCTGGAAGAAGTGCAACAAGCTAAAGCTATTGCCGAACGGATACGAACTGAACTGAACGCGCCCCCAATTGAAATCGGCATTATGGTAGAGGTACCATCGGCAGCAATTTTGGCTGATGTCCTCGCGAAAGAAGTTGATTTCTTCTCCATCGGTACAAACGATCTGACTCAGTACGTCCTGGCAATGGACAGGTTGCATCCAGAGATAGCCAGGCAAGCTGACAGTTTGCATCCAGCAGTGCTACGAATGATTGCCCGTACTGTCGAAGGTGCGGCTAGCGCCGGGCGCTGGGTAGGTGTCTGTGGCGGGATTGCCAGCGATCCACTCGGTGCAGCGATTCTGGTTGGTTTAGGGGTTCAGGAATTGAGCGTAAGTATTCCCAGTGTTGCCACCATAAAAGCGCATCTGCGCGGTCTAAACACTGTTGAATTGCGTGATCTGGCGCAACGAGCACTGGCGTGTCGCAACGCAGCGGAGGTGCGTGCCCTATGAATATTGCCACCATTACGCTCAATCCAGCTATCGATCAGACTGTTTTTGTCGATCATTTTCAACTGAATACGGTCAATCGAGCACGAGCAATGCAACGCGATGCTGGTGGTAAAGGGGTAAATGTTGCTTCATTTCTAGCCGACTATGGTCTGAACGTCACCGCAACAGGGCTGCTCGGCGCCGAGAATCCCCATATCTTTGAGCGCCACTTTGCCACCAAAGGTATTACCGACCGTTTTATCCGGGTACCAGGGGCAACCCGCATTGGCATCAAAATTGTCGATGAAGCTAATCAACAAACGACGGATATTAATCTGCCCGGTCTCCCACCACCACCCGGTGCACTTGACGCATTGCTCAATGTGATTGATGAATTAGCCGCCGATCATGAATGGTTTGTACTGGCCGGCAAGTTACCGCCAGGTGTACCGGTTGAGTTTGTTCCCGATCTGATTAAACGGTTACACACCTTCAATCGTGCCATTGCACTTGATGTCAGTGGGCCAGCCCTAGCTGCCGGCCTGACCGCCCAACCTTCGCTCGTAAAACCTAACATCGATGAGCTGCGCCAGATTACTTTGCTTGACCACGATGGACTAGAATCGGCAAGCCTGGCAGCCCGTCGACTTAATCAAATGGGTATCAGGCTGGCAATCGTATCAATGGGAGCGAGGGGAGCCATATTCAGTGATGGCACAACATTGTTGCATGCTCTACCGCCTCCTGTCACGGTGCGTAGCACCGTCGGCGCAGGTGATGCAATGGTAGCCGGCACGATTGCCGGTCTGGTGGAAGGATTATCACTCACAGAGGTTGCCCAACTGGCAACGGCGTTTTCACTGGCAGCACTTGGCTCGATTGGGGCACATCTCCTGCCTCGCGCTGAACTTCGCGCTTTGGCCGCCAGGGTTACGGTTACAGTGGTTGATCCGGCTGTCACTACACTGACACCCGTTGATCAATAAATGTTTGTCAAACTTGAAGGGAGGAGAAAGATGGCCGTTATTGTCGCGATTACGTCGTGTCCCACCGGAATTGCCCACACCTTTATGGCGGCAGAAGGGCTACAGCGCGGTGCGGAGAGTCTTGGTCACACGATCAAGGTTGAAACGCAAGGGTCGGTCGGCGCTGAGAATACACTGACCGCAGCGGACATCGCCGCTGCCGAGGTGGTGATTATCGCAGCCGACACCAAAGTCGATCTCAGTCGGTTTGCCGGTAAGCGGGTCTACGAAACCAACACCAAAGCAGCAATACACGACGGGGTAGGGGTGATTAAAGCTGCTCTTGAACAGGCCAGGATAAAGACAAGTGCTGCAGCACAATCAAATCTGGTCGATCAGGTTGCCGCAGCCAAAGCAGCACGTGCTGCCAGCATAGCTGGTCCTTACAAACATCTGATGACCGGTGTAAGCTACATGCTGCCATTCGTGGTTGCCGGTGGTTTGTTAATTGCGTTAGCATTCGCGTTTGGCGGCATTTATGTCTATGAAGAGACTAATCGTGGCTCATTGGGCTGGGCACTTTTCCAGATCGGTGCACCATCTGCCTTTGCCCTCATGGTACCGATCCTGGCTGGCTTTATCGCCTTCTCAATTGCAGATCGGCCTGGCCTGGCTCCGGGGATGATCGGCGGTATGCTGGCATCTGCAACGGGTTCTGGTTTTCTGGGTGGTATTCTGGCCGGTTTCATTGCCGGTTACGCCACCTTGTGGCTCAATCAGAATCTCAACCTACCCAAAACATTGGCCGGTCTCAAACCCGTTCTGATCCTCCCTTTGCTCAGTTCGCTCTTTGTTGGTCTCCTGATGATTTACGTTATCGGTCAACCGGTGAGTTCAGCCCTTAATGCGCTAACTGCCTGGCTTAAGAGTATGGAGCAAAGCAGTGCCCTGATCCTTGGTCTGATCCTGGGTGCAATGATGGCCTTCGATATGGGCGGGCCGGTCAATAAAGCTGCTTACACTTTCGCGACCGGCCTGCTGGCATCACAGGTAACCACACCTATGGCTGCGGTAATGGCTGCCGGTATGACTCCACCACTTGGACTGGCACTAGCAACCCTCTTGTTCAAGGATCGTTTCTCCGCCGAAGAGCGTGAGGCGGGAAAAGCTGCGGCCGTACTCGGTATTTCTTTCATCACTGAGGGGGCAATTCCCTTTGCCGCTAAAGACCCCTTCCGCGTTATTCCCTCAATCATGGTTGGTTCGGCAGTTGCGGGTGCACTCTCAATGGTCTTTGGGGCAACGTTAGCCGTTCCACACGGTGGTATCTTCGTTCTTCCTATCCCCAATGCGGTTGGTAATCTGCCGATGTATATCGTTGCCATCCTAGCAGGTACCCTCGTTACAGCCGCAATGCTCTATGTGCTCAAGCGACCGTTAGGTACCCTCGAAACGCCAACTACGGCGACAGCGTCAGGCACAGCCGATTAGCACGACACTAGGTAGCAGGGCACGTTGTTACGTGCCCTAATCCCGGAGGAGCGCAGGGTTGTTTCAAATGCGTCTGCGCCTGCTCTCCTTCTCTACGTCCCCTGCTCACATCTCCATTGCGCGACTTCGATCAACGGTAAACACACACTAAAGGTCGAACCACAACCCGGTTCGCTCTGTACCACAATTTTACCTCCCATTGCCCGACAAAGACGCTGGCTGATCGCCAAACCCAAACCGGTGCCACCGTATCGCCTGGTTGTGCTGTTATCAAGTTGCATGAATGGCTGAAAGAGCCTCTGAAGCTGATCGGTGGCAATACCAATACCGGTATCGCGAACGTCAATCTGGATCATATCCGCCGTTGAACGATAGCAATGGACGTGAATAGTCCCTTGTTCGGTAAACTTGCAGGCATTGCCCACCAGATTCAGCAAAACCTGGCGTAAACGTATTGGATCGGTTACTATCGGTGGTACATCGGGTTCGACTGCCACGGTCAACGTATTTTGCCTCTGCGTAGCCAGACCTTGCAATGTCGAGACCACGTCATTGATCAGTAGCGCGATATTCACCGGCTCAGGGTGAATCTTTACCGCATTCGCCTCTATCCGTGCGTAATCGAGAATGTCGTTGATAAGCGTCAGCAGATGTCGTCCAGAGGTAATGATACGGTCGAGATCGGCGGTCAGATCGTTTAATCCGCGACTTCGCAAATCTTCGCGCACAAACTCGCTGTACCCCAAAATTGCCGTCAGTGGCGTGCGTAATTCATGGCTCATTGTAGCCAGAAATGCACTCTTGGCCTGGTTAGCAGCCTCAGCTGCCTCTTTCGCCTCTTGCAACGCCAATGCGGCCTGTTTGAAGAGCGTAATATCCCGTAGCACCAGAATCCGTCCAGTCGGGTTACCATCGCGATCGCGCAGTGTCGTGCAGCGGAGATCATAGGTAGTCGTCCCCAGGGCATGGGTATGATTCACCTCAAACTGCCCTTCGTAGCGATCACGTACCTGATCTACCAACCAGTACGGCGCTACCTCCGCTAACGAACGCCCAAGAACATCTACTGATACAGCCAGAATCGATTGTGCTGCCGGATTCAGGTCGATGACCCGATTGCCAGTATCGAGTACGATGATCGCATCAGGCATTTGATCCACGATCATCTCACGTGCGGCTGGCAAGATGTCAAGCACGCGGAAGCGTCGCATCGCGACTGTGAAGACCAGGCCACTTAACGCAAAGGCAACTGGTGTCGTATCGATAGAGGGAATCGGACTGAGGCCGGTAACAAAGAGAATGCTCGTAACCCACGGCAATAGTGCACCGATCAGGAGGCTGATCGCTTGCGCCCGGTAGAGCGCCCGACTACGACGAGCCTGGGAGATCATCAACACGGTACCAACCAGCACCATTCCATACGCATTCAGCACACTTGCATACCACAACGGCCCGTTCGGGCCGGTCAGTACCCAAAGACCATTTGCAGTGTAGGTTAATTCCACAGTTGGCCACATCAGCCGATGCCAGGAGTTTGTCCAGGCACCCAAGAGGAAACTACCCTGAAGCGTGAGCAGAACGAGCAGGAGCCTGCGTGATACCACGTGAGCACGATTGGTATAGAACAGAGCAAACAGGAGCCAGAAGAACGGTACACCAACCACACTGATGTATTGAATACTGCTCAGCAAAATCTTGCCCTCAACAGTGGTATGTGACAATTCCAGCGCATTACACAATGACCACCAGACGGTACAGGCCATCATGCCGAGAAAAACCTGCGCTACCGGCAATTGTCGGTACGACCACGCCTGAAACATGGCCATCATAGCCAGCATTGCCGCAGTAAGTGGGAACAGGATGTAGGGGGTGAAATACCACATAGTGATAACCGTATGACACTCATGATGATAAACGCCACGACATCGTTGCTCTAGCAGAGGAGTTTTCAACGTTTCCAAATGCCTTTTGCCTGAGATCACGGACCGCTGGCCTGTGTTGTACGATGCGAGCCTGACCTGTTTCCTCTTGCTGCGAGAGGGGAACGATAATCTTGCAGCGAGTTCGGAACATGCCCCGACAGTGCACTGAAGGGCATGATCAGCGAACCACCAGGAGTTTGGCCGTAGAACATTGACAGAACGGGAAACGGCGTGTCTCTACACACGCTGCGGTTGGGCCGAGAACCCGCCCCCTTCTCATCGCTCACTCCTCTCCTTTCTCTCCCACTGCCGGGAAGGAAAAACATGTGGAAAAGCTGCGGCTCTAGCATACCATGAGTTGCCGATCAAAGCGGAACATGGTATAATAGACACCACTGATAAGTGGTGACAATGAAATAGAGATCGATGACTGATCGTGTGCAAGATCAACTGATGGCACTTGGATTAAACCGCTACGAAGCGGCCACCTATCTGGCTTTGCTCGAACATCGCGGTTTCACTCCCGTGCAGGTAGCCGTGCGAGCGGGGGTACCACGCCAGCGCATTTATGATGTATTAGCTTCACTCTGTGCTCGCGGTCTGGCCATTGAACGCCATAGTGATGGTCAGCGACGTTACGTAGCGATCGATCCGGCCATTGCCCTGCCAGCACTTATCGAACAGCGGCGTCAACAATTTGAGCATGAGCAGGCCACCCTGACCGAAGGCTTGCAAACTCTGTTAGCGATGCTTACCCCCACGTTTGCCGCTGGTAATGATCAGATTGACCCACTCGATTATGTTGATGTCTTGCTCGACCGCCGCCTGGTCGTTGAGCGAGCGCTGGCCCTGGCGCAGAATGCAGAACGCGAAATTTGTGTCTGTTTCAAACTACCACTCCTGGGTGATCGTGCGGCCAATCTTGCCGAAGTAGCGGAACCACTTCGGCGTGGCGTTCGCTATCGAGCACTGTACGAACGGTCGATACTCGACGATGCCGAACGGCGTGAATGGGTCAGGCAGTTTGTCGAATGGGGTCAGCAGGCCCGACTAATCGAATCGTTACCGCTCAAAGTCAATCTCTACGACCGCCGCATTGCCCTCCTATCGCTGCAAAACCCAACGACTGGTGCACTAAGCTTTACTGCCCTGTGTGTCACTCATCCCAGTTTCGGTCTCTTTCTCCAGGCCGCATTTGAAAAACTCTGGAGCGATGCAGAACCGTTCCAGCCAGGATAGTGCTGCGTGCGTTGCCGGCGCGTGATGCGTCCACGCCTGGCACGCAATTGGTAACCAAATCACAATCGGGGTGGACGCATCGCCCTGATATGGAGGTGCCGTATGTGCGCTGCCGATCCGCTTGATCTTCTTGGAATTGATTATGTCGAGTTTTACGTAAGCAATGCCCGCCAGGCGGCTCATTTCTACCGCACGACGCTTGGTCTGCGACCGGTTGCGTATGCCGGTCTTGAAACGGGGGTGCGTGATCGAGCCAGCTATGTGTTAGAGCGACGAAACGTGCGTTTTGTGTTAACTGCACCGCTCATCCCCGATCACCCGATTGCTCACCATGTTGCCCACCACGGCGATGGTGTCAAAGACATTGCACTGCGGGTACGCGATGCTGTTACCGCTTACGAAACGGCAATCGCCCGCGGTGGTATTCCGGTGCAACCCCCCACCGAATACGTCGATCAGCACGGTCGGATCATCAAAGCGACGATTGCTACCTATGGTGATACTGTCCATTCGTTTATCGAACGGGAAGATTACCGGGGAGCATTCATGCCCGGCTTCGAGCCGATGACCACCGACCTGCCGGCGCCCGAAACTGGTATTGCTGCCATCGATCATATCGTCGGGAATGTTGAGCTAGGGGCCATGAACCGCTGGGTCAACTACTATCGCGACGTACTCGGTTTCAGCCAGCTCGTACACTTTGATGATCACGACATCAGCACTGAGTATAGTGCGTTGATGTCAAAGGTTATGCAGAACGGCACTGGCCGGATTAAGTTTCCGATCAACGAACCGGCCGAAGGGCGACGCAAGAGCCAGATCGAGGAGTTTCTCGAATACTACGGTGGTCCTGGCGTACAACATATCGCCTTGGCTACCGGTGACATTTGCGCCACAGTCGATGCGTTACGCGCCGCCGGTATTCCCTTCATCCACGTCCCCGACACCTACTACGATGACCTGGAAGAGCGCGTGGGCAAGATTGATGAAAGCCGTCAGGCACTACAAGAGCGCGGGATTCTGGTTGACCGCGACGAAGAAGGTTATTTGCTGCAAATATTCAGCCAGCCGGTTCAAGATCGCCCAACGCTCTTCATCGAGATTATTCAGCGCAAGGGGAGCCGCGGGTTCGGTAAGGGGAACTTCAAAGCGCTCTTTGAGGCTATCGAACGCGAACAGGCCCGACGTGGAAATTTATAGGGTGCTGCTTAGCCTTTCCTGTCAATGATGTGATGTAAGCAGAGCGGCACCCTCACCTTCCCCCCCAGCCCCCCTTCCTCTCCCACGCTGCAGGAGCGGAAGGGGGGGATGAGCGGAGCAGGGGCGATCCTGTATCTCTCAACGATACCGCATTTATGACCCAGATCACCCCTCTCCCGCAGTGCGGGAGAGGGGACGGGGGTGAGGGTGCCCCGCAGTGCGGGAGAGGGGACGGGGGTGAGGGTGCCCCGCAGTGCGGGAGAGGGGACGGGGGTGAGGGTGCCCCGCAGTGCGGGAGAGGG
>Ga0209227_1002084_pt1 | contig 14703 bp, 8 predicted proteins | sample YNPBryantNP2012_FD_185815 | JGI IMG/M metagenome (GOLD analysis project Ga0209227, IMG submission 185815) | Anoxygenic and chlorotrophic microbial mat microbial communities from Yellowstone National Park, USA - YNP Bryant NP 2012 (SPAdes)... ...
TTCGGCTGGGCCAGGCCAGTGCCGGTGAACCCCTACAACCTCCGGCGCGGCTCCCGGGACTATGCCCTGATCTCTTTCGCCGGGCCGCTGTCTAACCTGGCCCTGGGTCTGGTCTTTGCCCTGATCCTGCGCGGCCTGCTCCTGGTCTTCCCCCTGTCCGCCGGGGGCGGTAACCTGATCCAGTTGTTGCTATACACCTTGCTGTTCACGCTGGCGGTGGTGAACTGGAGCCTGGCCGTGTTCAATCTCTTGCCCATACCGCCGCTGGACGGTTTCTCGGTCCTGTTGGGCATCCTGGATAGCCTGCCCTATCATTTGCGGTGGGCGCGGCAACTGGCCTTCACCCTGCGCCAGCTCGAGCCGTATGGGGTATATCTGTTGATCATGGTGATCGTCCTGGGCACATTGGGTGGGGGCGGGCTGTTGAGCCGACTGTTCTACCTGGTCTGGGAGATCGCAGCCCGGGTCTCCGGGTACGCCTGACCGTGCGCGCCGGGTATCGAGTGCGGCAATTCTGGCGTGCGATCACGGCTCGCATCAGCGACCGGGATCGCCAGGTGGTGGCGGCCACGCTGCCATCGGCTCTGGCCCGGTTATTCTATAGCCAGTCCCTCTATGACCAGCGTCATGCGCTGGGCGTGTATGAAACCTTGCGGCGGGCCGGTTACGACCAGCCGGCCCTGCTCCAGGCCGCCCTGCTGCACGACGTGGGCAAGAGGACCGGCCCCCTGTCGGTCCTCTATCGCGTGGCGAACGTGCTGATCCGGGCGATCCGCCCGGCCTGGACGCCAGAGCCGACAGGTTGGCGGTATCCCTTTTATGTCTATAACCAACATCCGGCCCGGGGCGCCGCGCTGGCCCAGGCGGCCGGGGCTGAGCCAGCCGTTGTGGCCCTCATCGCTGCTCACCACGAGCCGGGTGGCGATCCTCTGGCCCAGGCCTTGTGCCACGCCGACGAAGCCAATTAGCAAAGGAGTCACCATGCCCCGCATCACTATCATTGGCACCGGCCTCATTGGATCCTCCATCGGCCTGGGGTTGAAAAAGGTGGGGGTCAAAGCCGAGATCGTAGGCCATGATAAAGACCAGGCCACGGCCCGGCAGGCCCAGAAGATCGGCGCGGTAGATCGGGCCGACTGGAACCTGCCGTCTGCTCTGGATGGGGCCGGGCTGGTGGTCATCGCCACGCCGTTATCCGGCATCCGGCAAACCCTGGAGATCATCGCCCGGGACGCGCCGGCCGGCTGCATCGTCACCGATACCGCCAGCGTCAAGGTGCCGGTCCTGGCCTGGGCCACCGAATTGCTCCCCGATCACATCAGCTTTGTCGGCGGTGACCCGTTGATACGTCGGCCGCCGGCCGCTCCAGGGATCGCCGGCGCGCACGCGGACCTCTTCGATGGGTTACCCTATTGCCTCTGTCCGGCGCCCCAGGCCAGTGAGGAGGCCGTGCGCCTGGTGGCCGATCTGGTGGGTGGCCTGGGCGCGCGGTGTCTGTTCCTGGACGCGGCCGAGCATGACGGCCTGGCCGGGGCCTTCGATCACCTGGCCCTGCTGGCCGCCGTGGCCCACATGGAACTGCTCATGACTCATCCGGCCCGGCGGGACCTGGGCCAGTTCATCACCCACGAGTTCGAGCAGGAGACCCGCGCCATGGACCGGGATACAGCGGAGGCCCTGAACCTGTTGTTGGCTAACCGTGAAAACATAGCCCGGTGGATGGATGAACTGATGGCCCAATTGCAGGTCTGGCGCGCACGTCTCCTGGCCGGCGATGAAAAGGCTTTGCGGGCCAGCCTGGAACTGCTCCGGGAGACCCGCGCGCGGTGGCTGAGTGGAGAGGTGGAGGAAACCCCAGACTTTATGCCGCGCTATGGTCTGGGAGGGGCGATGAAACGGGCCTTCCTGGGTAGTCTATTCCAGCAAGACGAGACCGCCAGGAAAAGACGGGGGTGACTGCTCAGCCTCAGTAGATGGAAATTCGTGCCCTCGGCCACTGACCGCCGAGCGCGAAGCGGCGGGTCGCACTCCCTGCGGCTTGTGCCAGGTCGCAGACGTCGTCGCCGCTTTGAGCCACTTTTTCCATCTTCGGTATCTGTTTACCGTGCCTATCTTATGATCGCGCGGGGTGTGCCACCCCTTGCCTCGTGCCCACGCTCAGCGTGGGCACGAGGCAGGCGAGACGGCCCTGACCGCGCGACCCGGCGTTTCGCACCCACGCAGAGCGTGGGTGCGAGCAAGCTCGTGCGGGATTTGAAACCCCACCGCGAGCAGTAAAGCCGGTGGCTATTTTCGGGGGAGACATGAGCACTGAACCCACCTGGTGGGGCAACCTGGACCCCACGGACGACGCCTGGCACCCGGCCTCGTCGGGCACGTTCGCCGAATGGTGGTACTTTGATGCCCGCTTTGACCCGGCTCCGGCTGGCTACGCCCTGTCTGTGGCCTGGCAGGTGCAGGGTGTGGCGCCCCGGCCCCCGGAGCCGAGCCTGCGGGCCACGCTCTTTATGCCGGATGCGGCACCTCGTCACCTGGCTTTCACCGGCGACCCGGCTGATTTTGCGGCGGCCCAGGACGCCTGCGACGTGCGCCTCGGCCCCAGCTGGCTGCGCGGCGCGCCCCCCCGCTACGAGATGCACGTCGCTGTGGAAGACGTGACGGCCGACCTGACCCTCACCAGCCTGACGCCGGCCTGGAAGCACTGGGACTGGCACATCGTGTCGGACCGGGGCGGCAAGAGCTTTTTCGCCTGGACTGTGGCCGTGCCCATGGGCCGGGTGGCCGGCACGCTGCGCCTGGGCAACCGGGAGCTGCCAGTGACCGGCCGGGGTTACCGGGACAAGTGTTGGATGGGCGGTCCCATCTTTGCCCACTTTGACCGCTGGTACGCCGGCCGTCTGCACTCCACCTGCCCCGCGCCAGGTCGAGGAGATGACGTTGCCATCGTCTACTATGTGATCCCCAGCCGTCGCTTTGGCGTGCGCGGCGATTTCCTCAACGCCTGTGCCGTCTTTGTGGGCGGTCGTCTGGCCTACGAGGTGCGCCCGGAGACTGCTGGACTGGGCCAGTTTGCCATGATTCCAGACCAGGAGGCCCGGGACCCGGTCACCGGGCGCGTCTACCCGCTGCGGCAGACGTTGGAACTGCCGGAGGCAGAGCACCCGGTCATCGGCCCGATCACGGTAGAGACAGAGCAGCTGGCCGCGCGGCGCGTCCTCCCGCCGGCGGATATGGGCTGGCTGCGCCGGCAGATCGCCCGGCGCATGATCCGGCGCGCCACCATCAAGTACCTGGGGACCTGGACCGCCGAATTGCCGGGTAGCAAACGGCCCCGCCGGGTGACCGGCGAGGCCTTTGGTGAGATCGTTTACCTGCGGTAACTATGCCTTTGCCCTCCTCGTCCGTCCTCGACAGCGGGCGCAGACCGCCTTTGAGTAGCCCGGCCCGGCGTTGACCGGGTGAGCCGCTAGACGCCCTTGAGCTGAGCAGCCAGACGCACGATTTGTACAAACTGGTCGGCCTTGAGGCTGGCGCCGCCCACCAGCGCCCCGTCAATCTCTGGCTGACTCAAGAACTCGGCAGCGTTTTCGGCGGTCACGCTGCCACCATACTGGATGCGCAGGGCCTGGGCCGGCGGGTGCCCCACCAGAGCCGCTACCGTATCCCGGATCAGGCCGCTGATCTGGTTCGCTCCCTCGCCAGTGGCCGGCCGGCCGGTGCCGATGGCCCAAATCGGCTCATAGGCGATTACGATCCGACTCACCTGTGCGCCGCTCAGATCAGCCAACACGGCCCGGGTCTGGTGGGTCACCACTTCTTCCGTCTGGCCAGCCTCGTTCTGGGCCAGCGTCTCCCCGATGCAGATGATGGGGGTGAGGCCGTGAGCCAGGGCCGCGTGGACCTTGCGGTTCACGAACTCGTCGGTCTCACCAAAGTGCTGCCGCCGCTCCGAATGGCCCAGGATCACATACTGGCACAGGCCCTTGAGCATATACGGCGAGATCTCGCCGGTGAACGCTCCCTTCTCGGCCGGGTACATGTTCTGCGCCCCCAGACCGATGGTGGTCTCGATCAGCAGATCAGACACATAGGTCAGGGAGACGAATGGCGGGCACAGGACCCGCTCCACCCCCGGCACGGCCTCCAGGTCGTCCAACATGGACTCCACCAGCCGGATCGCCTCGTCCACGTTCGTGTTCATCTTCCAGTTGCCCGCGATAATGGGGATACGCATTATTCACCTCGATTCATCGTATGGATAGCTGCTCCACCACATGGAACCCGGCCTTCAGGCGGGCCAGCCGGTGGCTCATCAGGGCTGCCAATCGCGCACCTGGTAGATGACCACATGAGGATTGCGGTAAACCTCATCCAGGTACACGTCTTTCATCGCCTCCAGCTTGGCCAGGCCCCGGGCGTCATAATAGATGCGCTCCAGATCACCCACATAGATATACTTCACGTGGTATTTGCGCAACACCTCCAATGTTCGTGGCACATCATCCTCGCCGTAGATCGTGGTTAGATCAGCATAACGCTGTCTCAACTGCGGCGCGTAGGTTCCTAACTGTTGTTGCAGATGCCAGTCCCAGCCCACCACATCCGGCAGGCCAGTGTAGATGGCCACCCGGCAGTCCCACCGATAAAAGATGCCGGTGGAGCCTTCCGCGATCACTGGCGAACCCACCACATTGTCTTGTAGCCAGCGGATGGCCTGGTAATCCCAGACCAGTTCGACCTGGTAGTTGCGCTCCGGCGCGTTGCCCTCTGGGCCGGGCGTGCGCCAAACCGTGTGCCAGACAGCCTGGCGCATAAAGGCCATGCCATCCAGCGTGGGGGGCGTCGGCACGAAGCGGTCTTCGATCTTGGCTCGGGCAGACGTGGGCGGATACAGCATCCCGCAGCCCAGCAGCACGAGCAGCCCGGCCGTCCAGAGAATCTTGAGCGAACTCAACCTCCACCCCGGCCCTCCACCTGCGAGGGGGAGGGGGTGTTGCCGTGTCTGGAACAAAGCCGCCAGGCCCACGGCCGAGGCAATGGCCCATAGCACCCATAGTTGCAAATAGAACTTGAACACGGTATTCATCCGGCCTACGTCCGGCGCCACCACCACCAGTTCCACCCCCCAACTGATCCCCAACCCCATCAGGACCATGAGCAGGGTCAGCCGGGCTGTGGGCGATGTCCCCGGCCGCAATAGCAATATGCCGACCAGCACCATCACTGGCAGCAGCACGCCGAACAGCGGCAGCCCGGCCACCACCAGGGCCAGCGCGGCGATGAGCACGGCCGTCGCCCCCCACAGCTCCAGGCCGTCCCAGGGCGAGCGACCCCGGCTCACCAGCCGGGCCAGGTGCATGTAACGCCCCACTGTCCGGCCTTGTAGAGCGGCCCGCAGCACGCCCCCCACCAGACTACCCCGGCGCAACCACCAATACACCAGCCACGAGACAATGATGAACAGAAAGATGCCGTTGACCAGCAGGTAATCGCCCAGGGCGGTGCGCTCACCGGTCCACGGCTCTAATTTGCTGTAGAACAGCACATAGTGGTCATGGTAAGGCTGGAACAACCAGCCACACAGGAAGAATATGGCCCCGAATCGTAGCCCGGCCCACAGCAATCCGCGTAGCCGCAGCTTTACCCCCCGCGTCCACTGCTGCACCCCCAGGGTCGCCAAAGTTAACAGCAGATACGTGGGCCAATCCCAGGTGTTCGTACAGCGCAATGCGCCGAGCAGGAGGGCCAGAGCCAGGGTGTCCACCAAATCGTAAAACGTGAAACGTGAAACGTGACCCGTAGGGGGGATTCGTGATTCGTATTGCGTGTTGCCCCTTGCCCCCTGCGGACTGGAGACTGGGGACTGGAGACTGAGGACTGAAGACTGGGAACTGGGACGCACCAGGTTCACCAGTAGCCCCAGAACAACGATAGTGAATGGCAGGGCGATGAGATGCGGGTGTAGATCGGCGTAAACGAACGAGAACCAGGGTAGTTCGTGGATGGTATCCGGGATGATGCGGGTGGCGTTCCAATACCACCACTCGATGCTGAAGTTGAGTGACTGGCCCTGTAAGACCTGGCTCAGGCCGGTCAGGACGTTGCTTAGCCCGGCTAATCCCCCGGCCGGCCCACCGCCCAGATTGCGCAGGCCTTCCAGGATGAGCACTATCTGGCCCAGGTTGCCGATCACGGCCACGAACAGGCTACCCAGCAGCCCATAGACCAGGGCATAACGGCGCGGTCCGCAGACCAGGCTATACGTCACGCTAAAGGCCCCGCCCACGGTCAGGGCGAACAGGGTGGGGATGCACAGGTTAAAGGCCACCGCCGGCACTATCCCGGTCAGTTTGATGAGCGTGGCCATCATCACCTGACCAAAGTAATAGTAGTTCATATAGCCGCCGGCGAACCAGGGGTTGTACGGCGGGAAGCGCGTGGTCTTGATCACCGCGTTCAGGTAGGCGAATTCCATCGGCTTCTCGCCGCCTTTGTAGGGATGCCAGAGGTCCGGGTTGCCCAGCCGGATGACGTAGAACAGCAGAAATGCAGCCAGGAACAGGGCCTCGCAGAACAGGATCAGCCGCCAGCGTGACCTGAACAGGTGGAGCAGGTCCCGGCGGAGAGTGGGGGAGAGGAGAGATAGGGATAGGGACAGGAAACAGAGAAGAGCCAGGGCGATCTGGATAGTGAGACGGGTGTAGCCTTCTGGGGTGTTGTAGGCCAGCAGCCACGAGAGCCAGGCCAACAGCAGGATGCCCAGGTGACGGGCGAAAAAGTAGCCCTTATCCTCCAGGTGGCGAAACAGAAAGACGGTGATCGGCAAGGCTATCAGTCCCAGCAGTTCCAGGAGCAGGAGCCAGGTGATCTCTGGGAACCGATTTGCCAGGCCGTCCCGATCAAACAGGTCGCGCCAGGTGCCGCCCAGGGTGTTCGCCACACGGTCGGCGTCGGTCAGCATGAGGCCGTTTTTGTAGCCCGGCACCTCGATGGGCTTGAGCCGGGCGATGCGCTCCCAGTCCACGTTACTCAGCAGCGTGTAGGCCCGCTCCCGCGAGTAGGCCGGCGTCTTGCGAAACAGGATCACCTTGGGGTGGTCGTAGACGGTGAACTGTTCCTCCGCACTGTCGTCGTTGAACTGGATGGGGCCGAGGTTGGGGTATGACGTGAACGTGGCGACGCGCTCAAAGCCCAGCGTCCCGTCGAACAGATAGCGATAGTAGAGCACCGTCATGGGGTAGCGCATGGGCAGACGGGGGATGGAATTGTAGAGCCGGCCGCTGGAGAGGCAGATATAATCCACTCTATCCAGAGCCTTCAGAAGCCTGTCCAGCTTGGCCGGCTCGTCCTCGTCGTAGAGGGTCAGGTCCACGCCGGTGTACAGGTTGCCAAAGCCATCCTTGCCGTCCACGCGCAGGGGCAGGGGGTCATCCCAGTGTTCGTTGCCGATGGCGGCGCCCCAGGCGCGGACCGGCGGGCCGGCCACCAGGCACGTGCGCAGGTAGTACTTCTGCCCGGCGGCCAGCGGTGTGGCCGGCAGGCTGAACGTTACCCGCTGCCCGGCGGCCATTTCCACCGTTTGCTCCACCCGGACCAGGACCGTTTCGCTGTCGGCGGTCAATAACATCTGAAACTGCGCCGGCCCGGGATACTGAGCCACGCTCTCCAGGTGATTCAACGTCACGGCCACGGCTGTCACGTCATGGTCCGGCGTAAAGGAGAGCACGACCGGCTCATCGCCGGGCGCATACAAAGTGCCGTTGTTCAGGGGTAACTGGATAGTCCGGCCCTCAGCCGTGTGCAGGGTCGCGGCGGTCTCCCAGTGCTCGTAAATCCACCGCGAGGCGATCACGCGAGTCACCGGCCGGGTATAGATCTGGATGAAGGCAAAGGCCCAGGCCAGCGTGCCGAGGGTCACGAACAAGGCCAGGCCGATTGCCAAAGCAGGATAGACGATGCAGGATACACGATGCAGGCCGTGGGATACAGAAGGCATTGTGCTTGTATCTTGCATATTGCATCTTGCATCTTGCATCTTGTGTCTGGCGAAATCCCACACCGCCACGACCAGGAACGCCGCCAGCAGTGCCAGGAACGGGTAGATCGGCAAGAAGTAGCGAATGGACTTGACGAACTGAGTGCCAATGTAGAGGAACGTGACTGTGACCCAGACCAGGGGTAGCAAGTGTTCCCACCGCCGGTATCGGATGAGCTGATAGAGAGCCAGACCCCAGCCGGCCCAGGCCGTCACCCCCAATGGCACACCCAGGCCCCACAGCACCATGTTCTCCAGGGGGTAGAGCAGCGGCGTGCGATTCGTCCACTGATGGCCGGGCGGATAGTCCGCCTCGCCAGTCATGAGACCCCGGATAGTGCCCAGGTCATCGAAGAATGGCCGGTGGGGCAAGATGCCGAGGAACCCCGGCCCCTGGAACGCATACGGCTGGGCGATGCGGAAGGCCAGGAGGATACCGGCCAGGACGAGCAGGCTGCCGGCGAACACTTTTAATTGGTAAGTTGGTAAATTGGTACGTGGTGGATTGCCGACTGAAGACTGAGGACTGCTGACTGAAGACTGGGGATTGCTGACTGAAGACTGAGGACGGAGGACTGAAGACTGAGAACTGAGGACTGAAGACCGCCGACTGCTGACCGCCGACTGGACGAGGCGGAAGAGTAAAGCCGCAGCCACTACGACGCCGAAGGTGAGCAAGCTGATCTTGCACGCCAGGCCCAGGCCGATTGCCAGACCCAGAAAACCATAGTGCCACCAGCGGCCCCCCTCGGCCACCCGGACAGCAAAGTAGAAAGACGCCAGCGCGAAAAAGGTGGTGAACGTATCCACAGCAAAGAAATGGGAGGTCTGGATGTTCAACGCGGTCAGGGCCAGGAGCGCGGAGGCCAACAGGCCGACGCGCGCGCCATAGAGCCGCCGGCCCACGAAGAACAGCCCTATCACCGACCCCAGGTCGAATAGAGCCGAGAGGACGCGACCTACCAGGTGAGCCTCGCCCCACCGGTCCATATTGACCAGGTGGGCCACGAACCTGGTGAGGAAGAGGGGGAACGTGCCGTAGAAAAAACTGCCATAGCCCCGATTATAGGGGCTGAGAGGCGATTGGGCCGTGTCGAAATACTGGGCCAGGCTATCCGGCAGGCTGATGGCATTCAGCACCATCGCCAGGTGGCGCTCATCCGGGTGCAGGAATTGCCCCTCGTCCCAGTTCACGTTATAGAGGCGGAACGCCGCTCCCAGTAACACGATGCCGATGAGCAATAGCGAGATGAAGCACTCTTGTCTCGCCCTGGTCATGGATGAACCTCGTACAGGGCCAGCATCATCTGGCCGAGATGGTCAGGCAAGATCTGCCAGGTGCCGCCGGGGTAACGTTCTTCCACCCAGACACGTTCCGCCAGTCGCTCCGGCACGAAAACAAAGAGGGCCTGGTACGTCGGGTCCACAAAGTCTGGCGGTCCGTTTAGCGGCTCTCGCACGTCCATACCCCGGGCTGTCGGCGCCAGGTAACCGATGGAACCAAAGTCAAAGTAGAGGCGCGGTGCCCCGCAAAAGTATACGATCCGGTCCGCCGGATGATCCCGGAGGTAGTGCCCCAGGGCTGTGGCGGCCTGGGCATTGGGATTGCCATAGATCCGCAAAGGCGTATACTCCAGGAAATACTGGTTCAGGCTGAGCACCGCCATCAGACCCACCAGGGCAGCCAGGACAGTTCCCCACACCTTTGGCCGGCCCCACAGGTCCCGCGCCAGATCGGCCAGGCGCACCGCTCCCACAGCCACCAGGATTGCCAGGGCCGGCGTCGCCCCCACCAGGCGTTGACTTGACGGCGGGTTCTCGGTCAGGAACGCACCAAACAGGATGACCAGCCCGACCCATAATACTGGAATGGCATAGCGGCATTGTTTCCAATGAGCCACGGCATACACCAGGCCCAGCACTGCCAGCGCCCCGGCCACCAGGTCCAGCAGCGGCGCACGCAGGCCATACCAGGAGACGCGGTCCCAATAGTGATTAAACGCCAGGACCGACTTGAGAAACTGCCCGAACAGGATGGTCTCCAGGGGCTGGCCGGTGATCTCCACCTCCCGTTCCAGCCAGCCGCTCTGGATGATCCCCACCGCATTGAGGCGGGCATTAAAGTCGTCCGGGTGCTGCACAGCCAGGAGCAAGAGTGGGGCCGCGGCGACCAGGAAACCCGCCGCCAGCAGCACCAGATGGCGCCAGGGCACACGCCAGCCGGGTTGAGTGACCAGGGCCAGGATCAGCACGGCGATGAGGGTGATCGACACCAGCCGGGCCCCGGCATAAAAATACAGCCCCAGGCCAGCCACCAGGCCGCTCAAAGCAAAGGCTATGGCGTGGTTACTGTGCAGTCCCCAGACCAACGTCGCCAGCGCAGCCGTCAGGAACAGGGCATCGGCCACCTGGTTGGACCCCAGCCGGCTGTAGTGGATGTGATAGTGATACGTGGTCAGAAAAGCCGTGGCAACTAACGCCGTGCGCCGGTCGAACAACTGCCGGGTCAATGCGTACAGGATGGGGAGCGTGGCCGTGCCCACTACCGCCCACAGGATACGCAGCCCGAACATCGTATTGCCCCACAGCCCCACAGTCACGGCCTGGAGCAGGAACGACATGGTGGGGACACCCAGCCAGCCGGTGACGAACATGTTCTGAAGCCGGCCGTCCAGGAAACGCAGTGCTTCCAGTCCTTGCGACCCCTCGTCGCCGCCCAGGGTAGCCGGGATGGTCTCCAGGGCCACAGCGCGCAGAACCAGGCCGGCCAGGGTCAATCCGGCCAGGGCCAGCCACCTGGTGCCTGGGACGCGCAGCCGGGCCAGCATCAGTACATAGAAAAAGTTGCTCAAAGCGGGTCTGCCAGGCCCACCCAGTCCGGCCTGCCTGCCACCCAGTCCGGCCTGGGCCGGGGGTCGCAGACGTGGGGCCGGGGGCCTGACTGGGTGACCCCGCCGCTTCGCGCTCGGCGGTCGCAGACCGCCGAGGAGCACGAATTTCCATCTACTGAGACCGCCGAGGAGCACGAATTTCCATCTACTGAGTATCTTCCCCGGCGATGGCCACTGCCTCCATCCGTGCTCCGGATCGGCTTCGGCCACCAGAGCAGCCAGCACCAGCAGGGCCAGACTCGTGCCCCACAGGGTAAAGACATCCCAGCACGGCGAATCACGGTGGCGCCCCTGAAGCAGCCACAGGGCCATGAGCGCGATCAGCAGCGCCAGGCCCATGATGAACCAGGCGACCGGAGGGAAACGACTCCCGGCTTCTGATAACGGTTGTTCCGGCGGCTCCAGTGTCTCCGCGCGACACACTAGCGCGAACAGGCCCAGCCCGGCCAGGGCCAATAACACCACGCCCAGGGCCAGGTCATCGTCATGGGGCGGGATCAGCACGTGCTGACCCAGCAACGCCAGGGCAATGGTCAGCAACCAGAGGATCCGGCCTTCCCAGCGGAATGCGCGCGTAGCGTGCGGATTGAGGGTTGCGGAATGTGAAGTGCCAGTCGGACTGAAAGCCAAATGGTTGACGGTTGACGTTTCACGCCTCACGTTTCACGCCTTAGTTTCGCGCTGGCAGACGAAGAAGATGTCCAAACCCTCCGTGGGAGGGGCTTCCCGGTAGTAGCGTCGCAACCACCATGCTGTGGGGGCCAGGCTCCAACGCCACGGGGCGATGATCCAGCGGCCGGTCAGCCGTTTATACAGCAGCGTGGGCGCGCCCAGATAGTGCCACAATTCAAAGGCCCGCGCCGCTGCCGGTGAGAGGTAATACTGCCAGTGCTCCACGCGCAGGCCGGCGGCCTGGAACCGGGCGATCCAGGTGGCCGGGTCATCGCAGTGGTGATGCACTGAGAGGCGGTTGAACCATTCCCCGTAGCGGCGGGCCAGGCCGGGCAGCCGCAGGCGCTGAAACAGGGTGGGCCAGAACAGGTACGCCGGGAAATGCGCGCTGACGACTGTGCAGATGAACATCCCGCCGGGCCGAAGGACCCGGTGCACCTCGGCCAGCACCGGGGCCACCTGAGGGATGTGCTCCAGCACGCAGTTGCTCATCACCGTGGCAAAAGAGCCATCAGGGAACGGGAGTCGATCACCCCGGGCCTGGGCCAGGGTGGAGTAACAGCCCCGGGCGCGGGCCTCGCGCAAGGGCGACCAGGCCGGGTCAATGCCGGCCCGCACCGGCCCCGGCAGGGCCACCGAGGCAAAATGTCCATCGCCGCAGCCGAGGTCCAAGATGGGGGCTGGCAGGTCCACCGAGGCCAATAAACGGGCTTCCGTGGCCCGGATCAAGGCCCGAAAGGCCGGCAGGGCCTGGAGATGTTGCATGAACAGGTCGTCAGGGTAGCCCAACACAGGATGTCGTAACTGCCTGCCCTCCCGCAAGTTTGGGTGTAATCTCTGCATGGGAGTGGAGCTACTCGTCCTCTTGCCAGTCACTTTAACGCCTGGTGTGAGATATGGCGGTCACCTGAGGGGCGTAAACCACCGGCAATTCACACCAAGCGTTTCAGTTGCCTTTGGCGCGCTCTGCTGACTCCAGGGCGGCGGTTGGGGGTCGCACGGCCTCGCCAGCACTCAGGCGGTGTGGACCGGGACTGAGCACATCGGCAAACAGTCGCTCATACTCGGACCGGGTATGGTCCAGGCGAAACCGGCCGGCGATCTCGTCATAGGGCCGCACGTAGCGAGCCTTGTTGCGGATCACGCGCACCACCGCCTGGGCCAGGGCCCCCGGGTCGGCGATGGGCACGATCTCGCCCATGCCGGTCATGCGTATCGGCTCTCGGACCCCGGGCAGGTTGGAGGCCACCACCGGTGTGCCACAGAGCATCGCCTCCACCTGCACCAGCCCAAAGCTCTCGGTAGAGTTCACCGATGGCACGGTGAGCACGTCGCAGAGGGTGAAAAAGTTCGCCATCTCCGCTGGTGGGATAACACCCAGGAAAGTCAGGTGGTCCTGCCAGCGTTGGATGCGCGGCTGGCAGTCTTGCCAGACCCGCTCGCACATCACGTCCTCATATTGTCCGGCAAAGGCGACGTGGAGGTCCGGTAGTTCCTGCAACATCAGCGGCACGGCGTCCAGGAGATGCTCCACCCCTTTCTCGGCCGCAAAGCGGGCGGCGAATCCCACGATGGGCCGGCCATCGGCCGGGATACGTTGCCGCATGAGGGCCAGGCCCTCCGCTGTGGCCGGGGGTAGCTCGATGGGCGGCGGGATCACCCGCACCTTGTGCCGGAACCGCCGCAGGAACGGCGAATGGTTAGCGAAATCATGGGTATAGGCCACGATGGCGTCTGCCAGCGCCCCGCCGATGTTATTCATCACGGCCACTACCCGGTCCACGATGCGGTTGAACAGGCCGGGTGGCAGTTCCAGGTCGCAGTGATAGGTGAGGACCATGGGCCGGCGCGCCAGCCTGCACAACAGACCCAGCAGGCCAGCCTCGAACTGCGGTAGATGGATGCTCACCACGTCGTGCTGGCGGATGAGCCGCAACGCGGTCCACCAGAAGGTAGGCATGATCACGCCTTTGCTGATGCGGAACAGCACCGGCACCCGGATCACGGTGACGCCGTCTATCTCCTCCTGGTGAGGGAGAGTTCTCTCATAATGGCTGGTGAGCACAGTGACGCGATGGCCCTGGGCGGCCAGGGCCTTGCCCAGACGCTGCACATACAGCGTCAACCCACTGACGTGAGGACGATAATAGGTTAGAACAAGCAGGACCTTCATTCATCCCTCTGTTGTAACTGCCTACCCACGCCGACTGAAGTCGCTCACCTGGCCTTCGGCCAGCGGTTGGCCTGCGCCGACCCCTCAGCCCCCCTCCCCCCAATATAGGGAGGGAGTTTGGGAGAGGGGAGGCGGTAGGGGGAGAGGGACTGCTGCCCTCGCAACAAAAGCCCAGGTCTGGCGCGCGCAGGCAGCGCATAGGTCTCCCTCGAAAATAGCCCCCCGGCCTGGCTCGCGGCGGCGACCACCGGGAGTGTAACCCGCCGTGCGAAGACGCGGGGTCGCAGACCCCGCGCGAGCACACCGGCGTATTTTCGTGCCACGGGGTGCGCCCCGCGCGTGCGAGTCTCCTCACGATTTTCGTGTCACGGGGTACGCCCCGCGCGTGGGAGACTCCCTACTCAGAAACTTGTCACCCTGAGCGAAGCGAAGGGTCTCATTCGCTTCGCTCACTGCAAACGAGATGCTTCGGCGCACACCTGCCCGTGCGGGCGGTGCACGGGAAAAACGCGCCTCAGCATGACAGTTTCTGGGCTGGCTGGGCAACTCGAAAATAGCCACTGGCTTTACTGCTCGCGGTGGGGTTTCAAATCCCGCACGAGCTTGCGCGCACCCACGCTCGGCGTGGGTGCGAAACGCCGGGTCGCGCGGTCAGGGCCGTCTCCGTGACCACGCGGAGCGTGGGCACGAGGCAAGGGGTGGCACACCCCGCGCGAGCATAAGATAGCCGCCGGCGCGGGGTTTCAAACCCCGCGCGAGCAAGGGTGACCCTGGCGATCGCCCTGGGCCGGGACAGGTCCTGCCCCCACGAGCGCCATTTTCATTATACGTGATCCCGGCCTGCTTGTCTACCCGGCCAGGAGATGACGATAAAGGGCCTCGGTCTCCGGGGCTGGGGCGATGTTCAGGTCTTGCCGGAGGATGCGCTGACA
>Ga0209227_1002091_pt1 | contig 14697 bp, 8 predicted proteins | sample YNPBryantNP2012_FD_185815 | JGI IMG/M metagenome (GOLD analysis project Ga0209227, IMG submission 185815) | Anoxygenic and chlorotrophic microbial mat microbial communities from Yellowstone National Park, USA - YNP Bryant NP 2012 (SPAdes)... ...
AATTCGTATTCCTCGACTGTCGCCCTCGCCTCGCCGCGCTCTTGGGCAACCAGGGCCCCGACCCTGCAATCACCCCAGCTCTCGCCACCGCCCCTGGCGCAGTAAATCCTCCCAACTCGTCGTCTCCAGTTGGCTCTCGCGCCCACTCAGCAGCACGCTGATGATGATCAGCCCTGCACCCACCATCTGCCATAGCGACAGGTGCTCCCCCAACCACAGCCAGGCTGCCGCCAGGGCCACCACCAATTCCGCTACACCCAACAGCGAAGTCTGCACACCTCCCAGATAGCTCAAACCGGCGAACAAGAGCAGCCGGGCCAGCGCTGTGGGGATCAAAGCCAGCAAGATGGTGGCCGTCCATCCGTCAACGGTCGTGGGGGCCAGGGGCGCGCCACTCAGCACCTGGGCGACGAACACCACCCCGGCCTGCGCCGTCAGCACATAGAGGGTCACAGAACGCGAGTCCACGTCCGCCAGAGACCACTGCCCCAGTACCAACATCCAGCCGTACAAGGCCCCGGCACTGAGCATCAGCATGATCCCCAGCCAATCCAGGGGACCACCGCCCACGGCCGTGAGGAAATAGACCCCGCCCAACGCTACCCCCAGGCGTAACAGGGCCAGTCGGGAGACACGATGGCCGGCCGCGCTGAGGAAGATGAACACCCAGAGGGGATAGAGGGCATAGAGAAGCTGCCCCAGGCTGGCGTCAATGCGGGCCAGGCCGATGTAATACAACAGCGAGCCGAAGCCGTTAGCCAGCCCCATGCCGAGGCAGCCCGGCAACGCGTGCCAGGGGATGGGGATGGCCCGGCGCCACGCCGCACGGGCCAGGTAAAAGGCCCAGAGTACCGCCGCCGCCAACGCCGTGCGCATGGCGACCAGCGTGAACGGCTCCACCCCGGCCCGATAGGCCAGCTTACCCAGGATGGGAGCCAGCCCCAGACATACGGTAGAGGTCAAGATCAGCCACGTGCCCCGGGTCAACACACCCGGGGCACGCCAGCGCTCAAGGTATCGGAGATACGGGATCAACCGCCTGGTCCGCAATCCTTACTCCTTCGGGGGGAGTTACTTCAATAGTTCCTGGATGTCCGCCAGGAGATCGGTGCTCAAGAAAGTGCCCTTCTGGAGCAGGCCCCGCACGTGCCCGTTAAGCCGTTGCCGTTCGCCGGCCGTCAGGTCCCTGGCCGTGACGACGATGACCGGGATGTCGGCCAGTCGCTCGTCGGCCTTCAGCGTTTCGATGAAGGTAAAGCCATCCATCTTGGGCATCATCAAGTCCAGCAGGATCAGGTCCGGTGGTGTGGCCCGTACCATAGCCAGGCCGGCCTCGCCATCATAGGCCTCCTCAATCTGGTACTCCCCGTGGGCCTGGAGGACCCGTCGTAACAGGCGTGCGGCCTCGGGATGGTCTTCGATAATGGCTACCCGGCGCACCCGCCGATCCAGGCGTTCCAAAGAGGCCAGCACCCCCTCCTCCGGCAGAGCCGCCTCCACGCTGCGGGCATAGTCATCACCCAGCAGGAACTTTTCCACCGGGAAAGTATGGCCGGAGCAGTTCACCACCACCACATCATCCGGCGCGATGGTCCCCTCGGCCACCAGCTTGAACAGCCCGGCGAAGGCCATCGCGGCCGCTGGTTCCATGGAGATGCCATCCATCTTGGCCAGGACGTGCATGGCCCGAAACGCCTCCTCGTCCGAGACCATCTCAAAGGTCCCACCGTGCTCCAGGATCACCCGTCGCAGGAATGGGTAAGCCGCCCCGGGGTCACCGGTCGCTACCGTGGCGATATGCGTGGTGGGGTTGCGCACCGGCTCGGCCACCTCCAGCCCGGCCCGAAAGGAGTGCACCATAGGCGCACAGCCCTCCGCCTGGATGCAGGCCAGCCGGGGCCTGTGGGAGAGCAACCCCATCTCCTCCAGTTCGGTGAAACCCTGCCACACCCCCACCGGCCCCAAACCGCCACTGACGGCCTGAATGTACCAGTCCGGGGCGCGCCAGACCTGGCCGGCGCACCGGGGTTGCGCCGGCGTTTCCGGCCCCAACAACTGGCCCAACTGCTCCGCGATCTCAAAGGCCACCGTTTTCATGCTCTCCCGGGCCGCGATGCTCTTCAACCCCCGGTCATACATCAGGTTCCGCCGCCCGGCAAAGCTGAGGGCCACCCGCTTGGTCTCGTCGTAAGTGGCCGTGACCTTGATGACCTCGCTGCCATACAAGGCTACCTCGCGCATCTTGTCGGCCGGCACGGTACTGGTGAGAAAAGCCCAGAGTTTGATCCCGGCGCGCGTGGAATAGGCCGAGTACGAGATCGCCACGTTGCCGGTGGAGGCCACCACCGCCTCCGTGATCCCCTGCTCGCGCATCACTGAGATGGCCAGGGCCGCCTGGCGGTCCTTGAACGACCCGGTGGGATTCTGGCGTTCGTCTTTCACATAGATGTGTGGGCGGCCGAGCATCAGGCTGAGGTTGGTGGCCGGATACAGGGGCGTGCCCCCCTCGCCCATGCTCAGGCGATGGGCATCATCGCGCAGAGGCAGCAACTCGCGGTAACGCCACATATCGAACGGTCGGCGGGCCAGGTGCTCGTCCCAGAGCCGACGCACGGCCGGGTAATCGTAGCGGGTCTCCAGCCAGTCGTGCCCACACTGGGGGCAGTCGCTCCGGGGGTACTGATATGGCTCTCGCCAGCCACAGCGCGCACATCGCAGATCGAAAGACGGTTGAGACAACTTTTTCTCCTTCATGCCTGGTGTATTGGAACCATCCCCCGCAGGTTCGTGCTTTTTCGTGGACACGCCCGTGGACGGCACGCAGACGGGAAACACGATTCCCAGCAACCTGCGGGAGGGCGGGCTGAGCAATTACGATTTAGCAAAAGATTTCAGGGCTTCCAGCAGGTCATCTTCCAGCACGGGCTTGATCAGATAGGCCGCTGCACCCCGGCGCAGAGCCTGGTTACGAGCATCGCGATTCATGGTGCTGATGATCACCGGCACCTGGCGGGTCTCGGCTGCGGATTTCAAGGCCTCCAGTACCATCCAGCCATCCTGATCCGGCAGAGTGAGGTCCTGGATGATCGCCTGGGGCCGGAGAGTCCGCGCCCATTCCACAGCCTTGGCGCCTTCCTGCAAGCCGACCACCTGATAGCCATGCTTCTCCAGATAGCGTTTGTACAGGGCGATAACCCCGGCCTGGCCATCCACGGCCAGGATGATGGGCCGTGTCGGATCAAGCTCCACGCCGGCAAGTCCCGGCGGCAAAGAGTGGGGGCGGAGGGGTATAGTGAAGCTGAAGGTGGAGCCCTCGCCTAACGCGCTCTCGACCCAGATGCGGCCGCCTTGTTCCTCCACCAGGTGGCGGCAGATCGCCAGCCCCAGACCACTCCCCCCAGCCTGCCGGGTGAGGGAGGCATCCACCTGCCGGAACTCCTCAAAGATGAGGGCCTGATGCTCCGGCGCGATGCCGATCCCGGTATCCGTGACGCTCACCGTCACCTGTTCGGCATCGGCCCAGGCGCGCAAAGTGATGGACCCGCGCTCGGTGAACTTGGCGGCGTTGGAGATGAGGTTGACCAGGACCTGACGGAGACGCATCTCGTCTCCCCACACCCGGGGCAGATTGGGTTGGACCTCCTCGTGCAACTCGATCGGCTTGTCCTTCACCAGGGCCACGGCGGTGGACATGACACTGCGGATCACCGGTTGGAGGTCCACATAGGCAAAGGTCAGTTCCATCTTCCCGGCCTGGATCTTGGAGATGTCCAGGACGTTGTTGATCAGGGCCAGCAATTGTTGGCCGTTCTCATAGATGGCATTCAGGTCCACTTTCTGGTTTTCCGTCAAGGGGCCATCAATGCCCTTGAGGATGACCCGTGAGAAGCCGATGATGGCGTTGAGGGGGGTGCGCAGCTCATGGCTCATGTTGGCCAGGAACTGGGTCTTGAGCCGGTCCATCTCCTGGAGTTTTTCAGCGGTCTCCTGGAGTTTCTCATAAGACCGGGCGTTCTCAATGGCGTTGCTGGTATAGCCGGCGATGGCGCGCAGGAGCCGCAATTCGTCTGGCCCAAACCCGCCTGGACGATTGAGCACATAGATCTCGCCGATGCTGCGGTCCCGCACGCGCAGGGCGACACCGCAAAAGTTCTCCACATCCAGGGCCTCCATGTATGGCCGGTAGACGGGAATGATGTTCGGGTCGGTGCGGGCCTGGTTTGAGTAATAGACCCCACCCCGGGCATAGATGCTCCGCTCAAAACCGGGGGTGTCCATAGGAATTTGCCATTGCACCGCCGGCATGATCTCTGCCCCCAGGGAGACATGATGCGTCCTCAAGGTGCGGCTATCCTCATCGGCCAGCAAGATCACGCAGCCCCGGGCACCGACCAGCCGGGCCGCCTCCTGCATCAGCCGGCGAAGCAATTCTTCAAACTCCAGGGTCGAGCTGGCCAGGGCGGCAATGCGGGCCAGGCCTTCCTGCTCAGCGGCCCGGCGTTGGGCCTCGGCGAAGAGCCGTGCGCTCTCGATGGCCTGACCCAATTCCGTGGCCACGCTTTCCACCACGGCGATGTCCTCGCTGGTCCACTGGCGGGCACCATCGGCCTGGAGGCCCACCGCCCCCAGGACTTCGCCACGCAGGGCGATGGGCGTGGCCAGGACCGAGCTATCATCGCGCCGGGAGACGACAGCGCCACGACGCTGGGCAAGGGCCTGCTGGATCTCGGGTAACTGGAGGTTATCCAGAGCCGGGACACCAGGGGCAGTGGCCTGAATGGCACGGGCCTGCCGGGTGGGCAGATAAGTGGCCCAGGCCTCACGCAGATAGCGCCGGTGCATGGCCTCCACCTCGGCCAGCCGGGCCTGCGCCTCATCAAAGAGGCGCGCGTTCTCCAGGGCCAGGGCCAACTCCTCGGCCACAGTCTCGATGATGGCCAGCTCGTCTGCGGTCCATTGACGGTCTGGCGCATCCTGGAAGCCTAACACCCCCATGACCTGGTCGCGCAGGCTCACCGGCACGGCCAGGGTCGTTGCCGCTGGCGACCGGGTCTCGGCGCGGCGGGTCACGCCCCGCAGCCGTTCGGTATCCACTGGTGGCAGGTTCTCCGTAGCAGCGTATTCATACCAGGTGGCCGGTTGCAGGGGCAGGTAATCGCTCCAGGCCTCGCGCACATAGCGTCGGTAGGTGGCAGTGACCTCGGCCAGGCTGGCCTGGGCCTCCTCAAAGAGGCGCGCGTTCTCCACAGCCAGGGCCACCTGTTCCGCGATAGCCTCAGCCATGGCGATCTCTTCCGCCGTCCAGGCCCGGCGGCGGCTATCTTGTAGCCCCAGAGCGCCGATGACCTGCCCACGCAGGGTCAGAGGGGCCACCAGGGTCGGTTTGCCGTCTGAAGCGGTGGTCAGGGTCCGGGCCGCCTGCACCGTCTGCCGGACTTCGGGCAGCAGGCGATGACCCAGAGGTCGGAGATCGCGTTCCTGGTATTGGTAGCCGGTGATCCGTTTCTGGGGCAGGTATTTGGTCCAGGCCTCACGCTGATACTGTCGTTGGGCCTGGGTGACCTCCGCCAGGGCAGCCCGGGCCTGCTGCAACAGACGGGAGTTGACGATGGCGTTGGCGACCTGGTCCGCCACCGACTGGAAGATGGTCACGTCACCCTCATCAAAGGCCCCTTCCTCTGTGCTCTGGATCGTGAGGGCGCCCATGATCTCGCCCCAGGAGAGGAGGGGCAGGATCAACTCAGCACGGGTCTCGGCCAGCCAATGAGCCTCGGTATCGGGGGGCGTTACCAGCAGACCCTGGCGAGTGGTCAGGCACCAGGCCAGGGCTGATGTCCCTTGCAAGTCCACCTCATACCCCGGCTCTGGGGGGTGCTGGCCGGTCGCGCTGGCCCCGGCGCGGAGCCGGGCCGAGAAGGGGGATTCGCCGGCCGTGCCGACCAGGAATAGCCCCACGTAGGTGGCATGGAGTTGCTCACGGATCAACTGCACCAGGCGGTCCATGAGATCGGCCGGGTCTATGGCCGCCGCCGAGATGGCCCGGGATGTCTCGGCGGCCAGGGCCAGCCGGTGCGCCCGGTGTTCGCTGCGGGCGATGGTTTCCCGGAGTTCCTGGCTGGTGCGCGCCAGCTCGGTCACGCGTTGTTCCAACGTCACGTTCAACGCGGCCAGCTCCTGAGCCTGCTGACGTGCCCGGCGGGTCAAACCCAGCAGGCTACGGCTGAATAACCAGGTTAAAAGGCCCAGCAGCGGAAAGAGAGCAAATTGCATCAGGGCCTGGTTTTGCAATTCGTACAGATCGGTTCCCGGTTGGGCCTGGTGGATGAGATAGGCCCCGGCTGTAGCCACCAGGCCGGCGATGACCCCCAACGTGATCCCAACCGTGCCGGCCAACAATGCCGCCAGGGTGATCATCCCGGCCAACATCACGAAATTGGCCGCCGACAGGCCATAAGCGATGGCCGAGGCCGTCAGGATCACACTAGACGCACTCAGCAACCAGTAGATACCCACCTGGAGCCGGCGCAACCGGAGCAGGACCAGGGCAATGACGGGGATCAGAAACGTGGTCGGGATGGTGAACCAGCTCAGCGGGTCCAGAAACGGCGAACTGCCGGCCAGGATCTCCAGGCCAATGACCACCGGTATGGCGATGATGGCAAAGACCGCCGTCAGGCTGGCGGCCTGCACCCGGCGGTTCAGTTCCTCATCGCCCACATCTGGCCCGACGATCCACCGCCAGATCTCACGCATGGGTTTCCTCCTCCAGAAAACGGGTTTCTGAGGGTCAGGGTTGCCACAGGTCGTCTACGGCGACGGCCAGGCCCGGCAGGGTCTGGGCCTGCGCCTGCTGGCCGGGGCCATATTCGGCCGCCAGGTTTCGGTGAGCCATTCGTAGGCCAGTCGTTCCGGCGCGCTCACCGCCACGCTCCCACGTGGTGGTCATGGTGGTCTTTCCCCTCGCTCCTTTCACACACTACCGCACCACACATCATATTACGCATTACGTTTCACGTTTCATGTTTCCCGTTCCAGCGGCGGCGGTGTGCCCAACTGCACGAAAGCCCGTTCCACACCCAGAGCGCGGACCACTTCCTGCACCGCCGTCTGGAGGATGGCCTCCAGGCCGGGCGCGTCGCGCACCTGGGCCGTGATGGCCCGCAGTTCCCGCTCGTCACGGGCGCGGCGTTGGGTCTCCTCGAAGAGCCGGGCGCTGTCCAGGGTCGCGCCGAGCTGGTCAGTCAGGGTCTCCAGCAGGGTCAGTTCTTCCGTCGTCCAGACCCCGGCCGTTGCTGGTTTGCGGGCATCAATCACGCCGATCACCTGGCCGCGCACCCGGATGGGGATGGCCACGGCGGTGGCCTGGTCTCCCTGGCCGGGGGTCAGCCTGCCGGTTTGCAAGGCCTCCACCATGTGGGGCCGCCACACCTCGCTGGCCGGGACCAGGCCCTGTGGCCCCCGGCGATAACTGGTATCCGGCCGGCTGCGGACCCGCTCGATCCAGGCCTGGCGGCCCAGCTCGCCGTAGGCCCGACGCGTGGCCTCCAAAGCTTCCTGGCCCTCGGCGAACAGCCGGGCGTTATCCAGGGCCACAGCCACCTGGTCAGCCATGGTCTGAAGCACGGTTAGCGTGGCCTCGTCAAAGGCGCCCGGCTCGGTGTGTTGCACGGTGATCGCGCCGAGGACCCGCCCCCGTGAGCGCAAGGGCAGGGCAGCCTCCGAGCGGGTAAGGGGTAACTCGGCTGTGGCCAGGCGCACGGCATCCTCGCCCATTTCCAACGCCACCCGGGCCTGGTCATGGGCCACGCACCAGCCGATCATGCCCTCGCCCACCCGAATGCGGTGTCGGCGCGCCAGCATGGCCCGGCCAGCCTCGCCGGTGCCAGCCCGCAGCACTGCCCATTCACCGCTCGCGTCCAGCAGGAACAGGCCCACATAGTACAGGTCAAAACGCTGGCGGATCAACTCTGTCACCTGCCGGATGAGCTGGTCCACGTCCAGGATGGATGTGGCGGCATGACCCACCTCGGCGGCGGCTTCCAGAGCCACTGACCGCCGGGCCAACTCGCGGGTCCGGTCGGCCACACGCTGCTCCAGTCCGGTGATCAGGTCGCGCAACTGGCCGGTCATACTGTTGAAGGCCCGGGCCAGCACCCCGATCTCGTCCTGGCGTTGGACTGCCACCGTCTGGCTCAGGTCACCACTGGCGATCCGGGTGGCAGTCTCGGCCAGGTCCAGGATCGGGGCCGAGATGCGGCGCGTCACTCCATAGGCGATGACAGTCACCACGCCGGCCGCGATGACGCCGAACATAAAGATCGTCATAGCCAGTCGCCGCACCGGAGCCAGGGCTTCGTCCAGTTCGATCTCGGCCAGCAAGGCCAGTTCTCGTTCCGCCAGCCAGCGGTAGGAGCCGGCCACCGGCACGCCGCGATAGTTGTCATAGATGGCGGCGCCGCTGTTTCCCCGCAAGATAGCCTCGTCTATGCCGAAGGAATGCACCCCCTGAGGATACAGTTCGCTGCCGAAACGCGCCCCGGAGACAAAGACGTTGAAACGGTTCACCAGATAGGTTTCGCCGGTAGTTCCCAGCCCGCTGCGTTCCCCCATGATCTCGTTCATCTTGGCCAGGTTCAGGTGTACCGCCAGGACGCCGATGGTGCGCCCGGCCTTGTCCGGCAAGGGCGTGGCGATGGTGATGGTTTGCTGCCCCAGACTAACCGAGGGGTAGATGTTCTGGACATAGGTGGCCTTACGCCCTTCCTGGTAGAAGGTACTGCTCACCTCATACGTCCCCTCGTGGGCCGGGTTCGTGGCCAGCAGGACTTTACCTCCCACGCCGTGGAGGATCATGATCTCCATAAAATCGGTCTTTTCGGCCAGGACGCTATACAGATAGGGCCTCAGGCTCTGATAAGCCGAGGCAAAGGCCGTGCTCGTCTCCGGCCGGGTCAACAGCGTCTCAGCCTGTTCCCGCACGACAGGGTTTTGCGCCAATAGCCGGACAGTCTGTTCCAGATCCGCGATCCAGCGGCTGATCTCGTGTTCCTTCAAGATCGCCGTCGTGGTGAGGTGATTGAGGACGTGCTCCTTCAATGCTTCCTCGCCCCGGTTGTAGGCCCACAACCCCACGATAGCCAGGGGGGTGATCGCCAGCAGCAGAAAATAGATTAGCAAACGGGACAGCAGGCTGGTGCGCCAGAACCTCATCGCTTCTCCCCTTCGCCTTCAGGCATCGCCAACCGGATCACGATCTCGTCCAGCCCCAGGGCCTGATACATTTCATCGGCTGCGGTGCGGAGCACAGTATCCACATCCAGGGTCTCGCGCATCCGGCGGGTGACCTCGCCAATCAACCGCTCACGGGCGGCGCGGCGCTGGGTATCCTGGTACAGGCGTGCGCTCTCCAGGGCCTGGCCCAGTTGTTCGGCCAGGGCTTCCAGCAAGGCGATCTCGTCCCTGGTCCAGGGGCCGGCCGGGCCGGGTTTGTATGTATCCACCAGGCCGATCACCGCATCACCGACCCGGATGGGCAAGGTTAAGGGGTGCTGTCCCTCAGGTTGAACGACCGGCGGCGCGGTCGGCTCCACCGGGATCACCCCCCGGTCGTCACTGCGATAGCCCCGGCCGGGTTGGGCCTGTAACAACTGGCTCCAGGCGGTGCGGCTCACCTCGCCATAGGCGCGGCGCACGGCCTCCAGGGCCTCCCGGCTCTCGGCGAACAGGCGGGCATTGTCCAGGGCCACGGCCACCTGATCGGCCATGGTTTGCAAGACGGTGATGGCCTCTGCATCAAAGGCCATGGGTTGGTCGCTCTGGACAGAGATGGCCCCGAGCACACGGCCTCGAGAGCGCAGGGGCAAGGCCGCCTCCGAGTGGGTAGCGGACAGTTCGGGCACGGCCAGGCGCACGGCATCGGCCTCGGCCTGGGAAGCGATGCGGGCCTCCGCATGGGCCACGCACCAGCCGATCATGCCCTCGCCCACCCGGATACGGTGCCCCCGGGCCAATAGGGCCTGGCCGGCCTCGCCGGTGCCGGCCCGCAGCACCGCCCATTCGCCGCTTTCATCCAGCAGGAACAGCCCCACGTAATACAACTCGAACCGCTCACGGATCCGGTCCACCACCTGCCGGATCAACTCGTCCATCTCCAGGATAGAAGCGGCCGCGTGCCCCACCTCAGCGGCGGCTTCCAGGTAGGCAGATCGCCGGGCCAGTTCGCGGGTCCGGTCGGCCACGCGCTGCTCCAGGCTGGCGATGAGGCCCCGGAGCTGAGCGGTCATGCTGTTGAAGGAGTTAGCCAGGGCCCCGATCTCGTCATAGCGGAGGGTTTCGGCGGTGCGCGACAGGTCCCCGGCAGCGATCTGCGCGGCCGTCCGGGTCAGGTCAGCCAGGGGGATGGCGATGCTCCGGGTGATGAGCAGTGCCGCGCCAGCAGCCAGGGCCAGCATGAACAGGGTGAGACCACCGATGACCCCCAGTGAGAGGAACATCGGTTGAAAAGCCTCGGCCTGGGTCTGCTCGGCCAGCAAGACCACCTCCAGCCGGGGCAACCAGTGATAGGCCCCCACCACCGGCTCCCCCCGATAGTTGTCATACAGGGCCACACCGTTGTTGTGATTTTTGATCGCCTGCTCAGCGCCCAGGCTGGAGACATAGACCTGTTTCACGCCAAAACGGTTGTCGGTCAACGAGAGTTTCAGGTTACTGACCAGATAGGTTTCGCCGGTGAAGCCCAGCCCGGCTCGCTCACCCATGATCCGGTCCAGCACAGCCAGGTTGGCATGACCGGCTATGACCCCCAATACCTGCCCCCGGTCGTCCAGGACAGGCCGGGAGACGGTGATCGCGGTTCGTCCCAGGGTAAGGGAATAGAACGGTGGAGTCACGTATGGCCCTTGCAAACCCTGGCGGAAATATTCCAGGATGCTGTGGGAACCCACATGTTCCTTGGTGGGATCACTGGACAGGACAACCTCGCCATCCAGGTTCATCAGGAACAACTCGTCAAAGCGTCCGGTGCGTTCGTTAACTTGCTGCAAGTGCGTTTGCAAGAACGCACGAGTCTCCGTGAGATACACCAGGCTGGGGGTCCCCAGGAGCAAAACCCGTATCCGGCGCAGCGTATCCTCATTCGCCAGTACGAACTCCAGATCACTGTGCAAAGTATCTAACCAGGTGTTGATCTCCGCTTCTTTCAGGGCCGCCACGGATTCCAGGTGGTTTTGCATCTGCTGCTGGACCGCCAGCGACCCGACGGCGAGCGTACTGCCGCTGATGGCGATGGCCGGCAACAGGGCCATGGCCACGAAGGAGATGAGCAAGCGGGTGCGGATGGTGCCGATGCGCAAGGCCCGGCCGACCCGCCACAGGCTGGCCAGGATCAGGATCACGATGATGCCGGGGATGAAGGCCTGCAACCCGGTCAGACGAGCGATCTCGTATCGGGGCAGAGGGAGCCACCAATTGACCAGGGCGATATAGGCGAGGAACAAACCACCGATAATCAACCAGGCCGGCCACTGCCGCGGCAGTACGGCGTAGCCCACGACGAGTAACAACAGCGTTCCACCCACCGCCAGAAACAACGTCGCCCCGCTATGAACCAGCTCGACCACACCCAGGGCCAGGGCCAGGCTCGCCAGTATCCAGTAACCGGCGGTATAGAGTCGGTCCCGACGCACCAATCGGCTGGCCCAGAGCAGGCCCACCAGGGCCAGCATCTGGCCCGCTGCGACCACCAACACCTGCCACACGCCGGTCTGGAGATAGATCACCAGATTAAAGATGGCGGCGGTCACGGCCCCCAAACCACCGACGCGCAAACCCCACTGGATCATGGTGCGATGGCGATCGGCAGAGGGGGCAGGCCATGTCACGTGCTCTTTAGTCATGGGGGCCTCCGGTCGCCGGGTTTTCATCCCCGGCTTTTCCATATGTCTCCGGCGGCATCAGTCGCACCACCAGTGCCGGCAGGCCCAGGGCCTGGCGCACCTCCTGCGCCGCCGTCTGGAGTACGGTATCAATGTCCAGCGTCTCGCGCATGCGGGCCGTCACCTCGCCGATCAGCCGTTCCCTGACAGCGCGGCGCCGGGAGTCCTGGTAGAGCCGCGCGCTTTCCAGGGCCAGGCTGAGCTGCTCCGTCAATGTCTCCAGTAAAGCCCGTTCTTCTGGGGTCCAATCACCACTCCCGGCCCGTTTGTGGGCCTGAAGGATGCCCAGCACCTGGCCGCGATATTGCACTGGCAGGCGCAGGGCGGGCAAGTCCCCATCGGTGGATGGCAGTTCTGTGCCAGCTTCTATGGGGACCACCCCCTGCGCGCTGTAGCGGTAGCCCCGGCTGGGCTGAGCGCGGAGCATCTCTGTCCAGGCCTGGCGGCTGATCTCGCCATAGGCCCGCCGGGTTGCTTCCAGGGCCTCATGAGCCTGCCGGAACAGGCGGGCATTGCTGATAGCTACGGCCACCTGGTCCGCCAGGGCCTGTAACACGGTCACATCCTCGGCGGTGAAAGCGGCCGGCTCAGTGCTCTGCACGTCCAGCGCACCGATGGTCTGCCCCCGGGCGCGCAGGGGCAAGGCTATCTCAGAGCGCGTCTCTGGCAGGTCCGGGTTATCAAAGAACACCGCATCGGCCCCCACGTCCAGGGCAATACGTGGCTGGCCGGTGCCAACCACATAGCCCACGATGCCTTCCACGCCCACCCGCAGACGATGGCCGCGCTCCAGCATCCGCTGCCCCCCACTGCTGGATGCGGCCCGCAGCACTGCCCACTCGCCGGTGGGGTCCAGCAGAAAGATGCCAGCATGGTAAAAGCCAAAATGACTGCTGATCTGGTTGACGACTTGCGTCAGCAGGTCCTGGAGGTCCAACACGGTCGTCACATCCCGGGCCACGACCGCCGTGGCTTCCAGGTATTGCGCACGTCGCTCCAGTGACTTTGTTCGCTCGGCCAATATGCCCCGCTGCACATCTAACTCGCCAGCGTAGCGCTCCACCTGGGCCAGCGAGTCCTCGTAGCGGCGGTCTCGGGATTCCAGGATCAAAGCGATCAGGGGTATCACCGTCAGCGCGGCGGTGATCGTGGTGATCAGTTGAACCCAGGTGGGTATGGGCAACATCTCGAATATCCGCAAGCCGCTCAGCGTGATCCCGATGACGATGGCCAGGCCGGAGACCAAAGTCACCACCCGGTTCTCGCGCCGGCCGGCCAACAGGCGCGCAAAGATGATGGCGATGATCCCGGCGAGCAGACCCGGCAAGATCATCCCTTCCACCAGGGCCGGGCCGACGATGACCGTGACGTTGATCGCCAGCATGGTCAAATAGACGGCCGCCGTGGTGCGACCGCGCCGCACCAGGACATAGGCCAGGGCAAAGAGCACTATAGCCTGCAAGATCTCCAGGATCATCCAGACCCATTGCCAGGGCTGGCCCAGCCAGAAATAGGCGCCGATGAAAAATACGAGCACGGCGACAGTGACACCGAGCATGATAGGCAGGGTGCGCCGGGCGATGCGACTGCGTTCCGCGTTCAACGCGGCCTGCCAGCCCATAATGGGTGGTGAGGTCGCCTCCTGGTTAGCCATCATCGTGCCTCCGTGACCTGAGTGTCCATCACGCCGAGCCGGATCGTCACGTCATGCAAGTCCAGGGCCTGGCCGATCTCGCGTACAGCGGCCTGCAATACGGTATCCAGGTCCAGCGTCTCGCGCATCCGGCCGGTGATCTCGCCGATCAGTCGTTCCTGGACGGCGCGGCGTTGGGTGTCTTGATAGAGCCGTGCGCTTTCCAGGGCGATGCCGAGCTGGTCCGCCAGGGTCTCTAACAGGGCTAACTCCTCGCCGGTCCACGGCTCGTCGGCCGTATCTTTGTAAAAGCCCAAGACACCCACCACCTCATCCCGCACCTTGATGGGGATCGCCACAGTGGATTCACCGGTGCTGGCCCCCCATACCCGCTGGCCGGTCTGCGCCGCCTGAGCCATCTCCGGCGGCCAGTCACCGGCGAGGGGCATGACGGCCTGGAAGGTGTAGCGGTAGCCCTGGCCGGCGCGGGGTCGCAGCAGCTCGATCCACGCCTGGCGGCTTTGCTCCCCATATGCTCGCCGCGCCGCTTCCAGGGCCGTCTGACTCTCCGTGAACAGGCGTGTGTTGTCCAACGCCACCGCCACCTGGTCCGCCACGGTCTCCAAGACGTCGAGGGTAAGGGCATCAAAGGCTGCGGGTTGCTCGCTGGCAACGGCGAGTGCGCCCAAGGCCCGCAAGCGCGAGCGCAGGGGCAGGACCGCCTCGGCGCGGACAGAGGGCCGTTCGGGGCTGGGGGTCACAGCCGCGCGCACCCGATTCTGGGCGATGCTCTGGCCCACCAGGCCCTCGCCGACCCGGACCCGATCGGGGTGCGCCAATGAGGCTGGCCCTGTGTCGCTGGCGGCGGCTTGCAGAACCGCCCATTCGCCCGCTTCATCCGTCAGAAACAGACGCACGTCGCCCAGGGTAAACTGTTCCCGGATCTGCTCGACCATCTGTTGGATCAGCGGCTCGGTCTCCAGGATGGAGGTAGCCGCGCGGCCCACGGCGTTGGCGGCCTGCAAGCCGCATATCCGCTCGATCTACGTCAAGGACGGCCTGTGGTACGGCCCGCGCGGAGATCAATACAAAGACGTTCCCCTGGACACCGGTTTTGTCAACGCCTCCATC
>Ga0209227_1002092_pt1 | contig 14694 bp, 11 predicted proteins | sample YNPBryantNP2012_FD_185815 | JGI IMG/M metagenome (GOLD analysis project Ga0209227, IMG submission 185815) | Anoxygenic and chlorotrophic microbial mat microbial communities from Yellowstone National Park, USA - YNP Bryant NP 2012 (SPAdes)... ...
TCACCAGGTGCGTCCGGATGGAGGCATCCCGCCGGGTGTAGTCGGCCTTGAGTGGGATCACGCGGAGGGTCCGCATCTTTTCCCGGGTGGATTCGATCTCGAGCGACGTCGCTTTGTTGGTCTGGCACGTCACGCACCAGCTTGCGGTGAAGTCCACAAACACGGGGTGGCCCCGACGAGCGAGCTCCTCCGGCAAGCCCGGCTGCCACGGTTGCCAGGGAATGCGCTCCCGCCAGTCCGCGCTCGCTAGCGCTGCTTCGATGCGATCCGCTTCGGGTTCCAGATCGCCGGTCGCGGTCGAATCCGGAGTGCGAAGTGCACCGCGCAGGTCGTACATGCGCACAAAGCAGAACCAGTATCCGAACAGGGCGAGCGCGACCGCGATCGCCCAAGCGATGATTCGTGCGCGCCTTTCCGGGTGGAACTGTGTTTTCCCGATCAGCCAGACCGACAGGCCAAGGAATCCAAGGAAGGCCACCGTCCATACAACGCCGCGGGCGTCCAGCAGGTCGCCCACGATGAACAGCAGCCAGATCGCGGTCGCCAGGAGCACGAATCCCATGGCCTGTTTGAACGTGACCATCCAGGGGCCCGGCTTGGGCAAACGGTCCAGCCAAGCGGGGAAGGCGGACAGAAGGATGTATGGCAACGCCATTCCGACTCCCGCGGCGCTGAAGATCAGAAAGCCGATCAAGGGCGGCTGGGTGGTGGCATAGGCGGCCGCTCCCGCGAATGCGGGGGCGGTGCAGGCGGTGCCTAGCAGCGTAGCGAGAAGTCCTTTCAGAAACGCGCCTGTATAGCCTTCGCGGCCGGCAGCCTGGCCCAGTTTCTCCGCCGCCGCCCCAGGCAAGAGGATCTCGTAGACCCCGAACAGGTTTAGCGCGAGCACGAAGAACAGGGCGGCAAGCGCGATGGCCACGGGGGGATACTGGAGCGGAACCTGCCCCCGGCTGCTGAGGTATCCGAAGACCCAGAACCACACCATGATGCCGGCGGCGAACGCGAGCCCCAGGCGCAGCACGCGCCCCCGATCTTCGCCGGCCTGTTTGATGAACCCGATCACCTTGATCGAAATGACCGGGAAGACGCACGGCATGACGTTAAGAATCAGTCCGCCCAGGAAACCCAGGACGATGTTGACGAGCAGGACGCCGAGACGGTCGCCACCCGCCTGGGGCAAGGGCGCGGAAAGCGGTACGATGCGTGGAAACAGGGTTCCGCGTTGGTCCGCCGTTGCGGCGGAGGCGGCGCCCGTGTTCGCGACGAAACGTATGACACCCTCCGCCGCTTGGGGCGGATAGCACGTCCCGGCCTCCGTGCAGGCCTGATACGTGAACAGCAGCCGCAGCGCCACCGGGCCCGATGCGAATTCACGATCGACGATGCTCACGGGAACACGAATCCTGAACTCGCCGCCGTGTTCGCGAACGCGGCCGAAACCCGGTACCTGGCGAACGTGGGGCTGCGGCCACTGCTGATCGTCGAAGCGCAGGCCGTCGAGCGACTCGACGAAGAGCTGAGATGCGATCAAGTCCTTGTTCCCCGGATCGCGGTCCTGGATGTGCACACCTTTCTCGGCCCGGATGGTCAGCACGATCTCGGCCGACTCCTCGAACCCGATCTGCTCTTTGGACAGCGCGACAGCGCTGCCCTTGAGGTGCGGCGCCTCGGCGAGCGGAGCGGGCAACGCACTGCGGGCGGCGCGAAACAGGTCCTCGTTGGCCGGCCGGACGCGCGCGGAAACCGGCAGCACGAGTTCCGCACTGCCTTCGACGGGCACACACAGTTCTTTGCACGCCAGCGCGGACACTGTGGCTTTCACAGGCAGCTTCGCGCCGCCAAAGTCCGCCGCCAGGTTGAGCGTGGTGAGTATGATGAACTGGCCTTCAAGGGCCAGGTACCGCAGTCCGTGGTCGTCGCCGAGTCGCGGGGTCGGAAAGCGGAGTTCGCCCGCGGTCACGCCCGCCGGCGCCTCGAGCGTGATCGTCGTGGGCACGCCGGTGTCCAGGACGATCGGATGATAAACGTGCCAACCTTTTTCCACTTGGACTTGGATGGCGAGCTCGGTTTGCCCGCCGGGAGCGATGGCGTCCTGAGCGGCATAAAGCTGCACGGCAACGCGGGGCGGAGCCATCGGACCCGGTTGAAGCAACGCAACCACGGGTAGCAGCAACGGTACTAGCATCATGCGGCGTCGGTCCTCCGTCGTATGGCGGCCAACGTTTGCAAGCGGCGCGCGTTCACGCGGTCCTGATTGTATATGACGATTCAAGATTCGACGGCGCGCTATCCGAACCCCGCACGCGAGTGCGGGGCCGTTTCGCCACTTGCGTGGCAGGTTCTGATCGAGCGCGCCGCAGGTTTGTGAATTCCGATTTGGCAGCGGGAGCCCATTCCGCGGCGTCGCGGCGGGGAGGCCGAATCGGCCGCAGTTCGATTCTGCGGCCGGGTTTTGTGCTGTACAGCCGGACGACCGGCGGATACCTTAACACTCGCTGATAGAACGCGCCGCGCGAGTGACGGGGCATCTGGCTCCGCACCGGCTTGCGGGTTGCTGGCCGGCACTCTGGAACGCCTTGGCGGTGCGCCGTCGTCGGCCTGGGTGCGGTCAAGGCGCACCGCCGGTCGGGGCGCCGAACAAGCCCTTCTCCGCGACCGGAGCGACGCCGGATCGGGTTGATGACGTTATCCTGGTATCCATTGCGGCGTGCGTTATGAGCACTGAGCCTCTTCAAACGGCGGAAGGCAGCGAGTATCCGTGCTGTCGGCAACTTTCGGTTTTCCTGGAGAACCGGGTTGGACAACTGCTGCGCGTAACGCGCTTGCTGGAGGACGAACCCGTTCACATTCTGGGCCTGTCGGTTGACGCGTCAGTGGATTGCGCGATTCTTCGCCTGCTGGTCGACGATCCCGACCTGGCGCATCAGGTCCTGACGGACGCCCATTTCGCGCTGAGCGAGAGCGAGATTGTCGTCGTCGAGTTGCCGCCCGGAAAACGTGCCCTGATGACTCTTTGCGGCGCGCTGATTTCCGCCGAAGTCAATATCAACTGCGTCTATACCGTGTGGGCGGGCAAGGATCGGCGACCGTGTCTGGCCATCCAGGTCGATGACATCCCCGCTGCCATTCGCGTCCTGGCCGCCAACAAGTTCACTGTCCTTCAGCAGCACGAGCTGTAGCGCCGTGGCATGCGCCCGCCGCTCGTTCCCCCCCGACCTCACTCCTGGATCATGAGCGACGGCTACGCGCTGGCGGGGCGCATCTGGACGCCAGAGGTGCCGGCGGGCGGCGGCGATCACGCGGGGACGCCCGCGCACGCCAACGACGCGACCGTGCGCTGGCCGATGCGCGTCATCCTGTACCTGCACGGGATTCAGTCGCATGGGGGGTGGTTCGAATGGTCAGCTTCACGCCTGGCCGCGGCGGGCCACATCGTTCTGCTGGCGGACCGGCGGGGCAGTGGCCGGAATACCGCGGATCGCGGTCACACGCCCACCGCCCGCCGGTGGTTGTCGGACCTTGATGAACTGGCCGACTGGGCCCAGTCCGCGTTCCCTGGCCGGGACCTGGACCTTGTGGGCGTGAGCTGGGGCGGCAAGCTGGCAGCCGTTTGGTCCCTCCGAAACCCGGGCCGCGTGCAGCGCTTGTTGCTCGTCGCCCCAGGAATCTTTCCTGCTGTGGACGTTGGACTTGCGACGCGCGTGGCCATCGGCGTTTCGGTCTTGATACAGCCACGGCGCCGGTTCCTGATTCCACTGAATGATCCAGCTCTTTTCACCGATACGCTTGCCGGCCGCGAGTTTATCGCTCGCGATCCGCTGCGGCTCACGCACGCGACGGCCCGTTTCCTCTTTGAATCAGCGCGCCTTGATCGTTGGCTGTCAGCAGCGCCCTGCGGCGCGCTGACGGCGTCGGTTACCCTGGTTTTGGCGGGCAGGGAGCGAATCATCCGCAACGAGCCGACATTGGAGTGGCTGAAGCGGGTGGCCGTGCGACCGCCCGTGGTGCATCTGTTTCCCGAGGCATGTCATACGATCGAATTCGAGCAGGAGAGCGACGCGTTTGCGGGCGTCCTGGACGCATGGGCGCGTGAGCCTACGTGAATCGTGCTCTTATTTGTTCTATGACCATCGGCCGGGGGGTTTGGGAGAGCGACCTCCGGGGCCCCGCGGGCTGTTGCGCAATCAACGCGCCCCCCACTCACCTAGCCAATTCTGGTAACAACCCTAAGGAATTATCGAGGCGATAGTTAGGTAGGTTGGCAGTCACTCGTTTCGACTCCAGCCCGACCATTACCGGTTGGAAACGGGAATCGGGAGGTTAGACTGCCTGTTGTGCTTACGTGGGGGCTGTGTAAGCGGATTCGAATGCGTCGTCGTGGCGACAGGAGTTCGTGCTCAGGCGCGCAGGAACCGGAGAAGGAGATCGGAATGTTCGTTCGTAGTGTCGCGCTAGTTGCGGTCTTAGGGCTGTTGGTGTGCGCATCCCCTGCCCAAGCCGGGGCTGAGGAAGCAAGCAAGTCATTCGTCGAGGGCAAGGCCCTGCTGGCCCAAGGCGATTTCGAGGGGGCGCTCAAGGCTTTAAAGGCGGCGGCCACCGCCGATCCCGAGAACAAGGACTACGCCGGCGAGTTCGCCCTCCTGCGGCGCGTGATCAACATGCGTGAGCGGATTCAGAAGGAGGACGACGACGAGGCGTGGTTGCAGCTTGCCCGCGGCCTGTACAGCTACTACCGCGACCACAAGGTCAATGACGAGGCCCTCGCAATCGCTTCCAAAATCCATGAAAAGCTCAACACGGGCGAGTCGGCCGAGATGCTTTCCGATGCCCAGTTGGCGGCAGACAAGAACGACGAGGCTGCCAAGCTCCTGGACGGCCTGCCCGCGGACAAGCAGACACTGCGCACCCGCATTCTGCGCGGCATCGCGCTGGCCCGCGTCGGGAAGGGCGAAGACGCCAGGGCGGTAGCTCGGCAGCTCGAGCTTCCGCAGGACGCCGACGCGCAGGTGACCTTCGATGCCGCCCGCCTGTACGCCCTGGTTGGTGAGCGCGAGCTGGCCCTGAGCACGCTGCGGCGGTCGTTCGAGGGCACCCCGGTGATCTGGCTGGATGCGGTCAAGGCCGAAGCGAAGGAATCGAAGGATTTCCAGTCCCTCGCCAGCAGCGCGGAGTTCGCGGAGGTCCTGAAAGCCGAATCGAAGGTCAAGGGTGCGTGCGGTAAGTGTCCGCATGCCAGCAAGACGGGGACGTGCTCGTCGCATAAGGCTGGTGAAAAGGAGAAGGACGCCGGCTGCGACCATGACAAGAGCAAGCAGCCGGAAAAGGAATAGCGCTACCGCGGCGAAGGCCCGTTTGGCACTTTGAGCTGCCCGGTGAGTGCCGAGACGTTCGGCAGTCCCCGGGCAGCGACGTATTCCGCGAGCCCATTCGCAATCCGGACCGGGGTAGTGGGGTCGACGAACAGGGCCGTACCCACTGCGATTGCCGAGGCACCGGCCAGAAAGAACTCCACCGCGTCCTCGGTCGACTGGATACCGCCCATCCCGATGATCGGCACGTTGGCAGCGCGGGCGACCGCCTGATAGACGCGGTGCACGTTGTACAAGGCGAGCGGCTTGATGGCGGGCCCGCTCAGTCCGCCGGTGACGTTCGCCAGCCGCGGCTGCCAGGTCTGGGCGTCGATACTCATGCCGACGTACGTGTTGATCAGACTGAGTATCTGCGCCCCGCCGTCGACCGCGGCCCGCGCACAGTCGGCGATGTCCGTCACGTTCGGTGAGAGCTTCACGATCAGCCGCGCCCGGCGCAGGACACGTCGCGTGGCCTCCACCACCCCCCGCAGCCGCAGCGGGTCTGTGCCGAACATCAGGCCGTCGGCCACGTTGGGGCACGAGACATTCAGCTCGACGGCGGCCACGACCGGCTCGGCGTCCAACGCCTCGGCCACCGCCACGTAGTCCTCCACGCTGTGGCCGGCGACGTTGACGATGACCCTCGTCGGCATCGTTCTGAGAAAGGGCAGCTTCTCGCGCAGGAACCGGGCCAGTCCGACGTTGGCCAGTCCGATGGCGTTCAAGAGCCCCGCACGCACTTCAACCAGTCGCTGCGGCTCATTTCCCGGCCGCTCTTCACGCGTCACACTCTTGGTAACGAACGCACCGAGCCGCCGATAATCCAAGACGCCCGCATACTCGGGCCCGTATCCGCACGTGCCGGATGCGGTCAGCACCGGTGTGCGCAGACGCAGACCGGCCAGATCCGTGACCAGACGCGGGTCGCATACATCGTTCCCGGACGGGCTATCCGCAGGCATGGCCCCAGCTTCCCCGTCGGTGTGCGGCCTGTCAACCAAAGGCACTGCGTCAGAGCCCCCTTTCTGCTGTAAACATCTCTGAGATCATCAGATATGAAGCACCCACTTCGCCGACGTCCGCCAGCGCAAGTCACGCCGGGCCACGCTTGGGCCGATGAACCCCTGGGGCAGTCCCTGTCCTGTGCCCGCCGGGAGAATACGGACCGGCCGGCAGCGTGGCGACGGCAGATGAGTCGGATCGACATTCTTTATCGGTGGCTGGCCCGCGTAACCGACCCCGCGGTAGAGGAAATCCTCGCCGCGGGGCTGACCCATGCGGAGCCGGAATACGCGGCCCGGATCGCCGAGCTGCTCTTGGACCGGCGCCACGATGCCGCCCCGGGCGCCTTGGTGGCCCACTACGACCGCTTGCCCGAGGAGTTGCGTCAGCGTATTCGTCGCCGAACCGAGCTGGTCCGGGCGGGAATCGCGATTGCGATCCACTATCCCGACAGTCGGGCCAGGCAGAACGCCCTGCTCTTGCTGCGCGAAGTACCCTGCCCACCACTGGCGTATCTGGCCGCCGATGCGCTGCGGGATTCGTCGGGGTTGGTTCGCGAGGCGGCGGCGCAAGCGCTGCGCGCGCTGGCAGAATACGCGTTGACCGCCGAGCCCGCCGAACGAGCCGAGGTTGCCGCCGCCCTCCTCACCGCTTTACGGACCTTCGACGCGCACGGTCGGCAGGAGCTTGTCGAGCCGTGCCTCTGGTTTGCCCGCGAACACGGGGAGGCGCTCTGGCAAATACTCGGTGACCCGCGGGCCCGGGCGCGCCAGGTAATCATCGACCGGCTGCGAGAATGGAACAGCCCGCGACTGGCCGGTTTTCTTCTGCTGGCCCTGTCCCAGACCGCGTGGCGCGAGACCGCCCGCCAGTTGCTCGAGGGCTGGGCGGAGGCCGCGCATGTCGTGGCTTTGCTGTCCCACACGGACCTGCTCCCCCAGCCCGAGGTTCGGCGGGGACTGCGCCTGCTGCGTCGGCCCGCGTGGGCCGCCAGCGCAGACCGCATGCTCGAGACCTTGTCGCCGCGCCAGCGGGCGCAGTTGCCGCACTGGATATGCCGTCTGGGCTTCGACGCGTTCGAGCGTCTGCGCTACCTCGAACGCTGTCTCGACGCGCCGTGGCCCGAGGTGCAACGTGCAGCCTGCCAAGCGCTGGCAGCCCTCAACGACGAGGAAGCGGTCCGTGTACTGGTGCGCGTTGCGACGCGGCGGACGGCCGGCAGCGTGTTCGCACGCTGGTATGTGGCCGGTCGTCGGTTGCTTCAGAAGGGTGACAAGCGGCATGCCGTGCGGACGAGCTCGCCGATGCCGACAGTCTGGACCCCCTGGTAAGCCCGAGGTGAAGGCATGAGTTCGTGGAGCCCCGGCACGCCACCGCTCGCTACCCACGACCTGATCTCCGGCTTGGAGGCTCTGCGCCGCGGGTTCGCGCGTCAGGCCGCCGATTCCAATCTGTTCATGGTGTTCCTGACGCTGATCGGGCTGTGCGTCTTCGTGCTGCTCCTCGACCAAATCTATCGTTACCTTCAGCGCCGGCCGCGCCCGCGCCAGGTGGACTATCTGGCGGCGGCGGCGCGGGTCCTGGGCTTGTCAGCCCGCGAATTGCGCGACCTGCGCCGCATCGCCGCAGGCGCGCGACTGCCATACCCTGCCATCCTGCTCCTGTCCCCGGCGAATCTCGCGTGCGGACTGTGGCGCGCGTTTCCCCGGCGTGCCGGCCTGCACGAGCGCATGGAGCAGTTGTGCGTCAGTCTCTTCGGCGTCGGCCTGCCCGGGCCGCAGGCAGCCGAGCACGCCGCCCATCCACCGGGGCCCTCCGCGTGAAAGACTGGCCCGCGCACGCCCGGAGATTGTCAGGCGATAGCAGCAGACCCCGTTCAATCCTCTCTTGTTGGCCGCTTGCGGTGACGGGGGCTTGGCTTCACGGCCGACGCGACAACCTACTCAGCCATAACGGGCGTGTTGACTCAGCCTGCTGACGGCTGTTCACCATAAGGCAGTGCAATCTGCCGCTGCGTGCGCACCGCCTCGATCTGGGCAAGCTGACGCTCGAGTTTGCGGGACCGCGTGGAGGCCAGTTCCTCGTACTGCTTCATGACCTTTTCCAGCCCCTCGCCGAGTTTGTCCAGCAGTTCGGCGAACTTGCTCCACTCCTTGTTGAATGCTCCCAGAAGCGCCAGGATTTCCCGCGAAGACTGCTCCACCTGTGCATTCTCCGCCGCCTGACGCAAGACGGTCAGGAACGCATACAGCGTGAGCGGAGAGCACAGCACGACCTTCTGCTGTACGGCCTCATCCAGCAGCCCGGGGTCGTGTTCGTGGATGAAGGCGTAGACCTGCTCGTTGGGAATGAAGACCAGCACGCAGTCGACCGTGCCGTTCTGCGGGTCGATATACTCGCGCGTTGTGACCTCGCGAATCCGCGCCCGGACATCCTTGAGAAACGCGTCCGCGGCCTGCACCCGCGTGCCATCGTCAGGCGCGTCCAGCCATTTCAAATAGTTCGCCAGCGGGAACTTCACGTCCATGTTCACGCACCGCCCCTGCGGCAGCGGGAAGGTAAAGTCCGGCTTCTTGCCTTGCTCGGTCTTCCGCTGCTTGGTGTAGTTCACGCCCTCCATGAAACCGGCCAGTCGCAGAACGTCTTCCGCCATGCGCTCCCCCCACTGGCCGCGCCGCTGCGGATTGGCCAGCGCTTCCCGCAATTGAGCGGTCGTCGTCTGCAACTCCCCGGTCACGCGGGCGGCCTGTTCGAGCTTCTGGAGCAAAGCGCCCTGCGCTTCCCGCCGGTCGCGCTCCAGCGTCTGTACGGCGGAGCTGAGTTCCGTCAACCGGGCGGCAATCTGCTTCGTGGCCTCGTCGATGAGCTGCTTTTTCGCATCGAGCTTTGTTTCGCTCTCGCGCGTCAGCGCCGTCAGCCGCTCCGTGGCGAGCCGAAGAAGCTGCTCGCTGTTGCTGGACAACGCCTCACGCGACAGGTCCGCGAATACCGCCTTGACACGGTCGATGACGGCCTGCACGTCCTGCGCCCGCTGCGCTTCCGTCTGCTGGGCAATCTGACGCGCCAGCTCCGCCGCCGCACGTTGACGAAACAAAGTGATCGTGATCAGGGCCGTCGCTGCGGCGATGAGTACCCCGACGACCAGCAAAAGTGCCACTGTCCCCGCGGTCACCCTGTTCTCCTTCGGATCCCCGAAATCAAAGGCCGCCACTGCCTGATGAAAATGTAGTGTACCTCAAGAAAAGCACGCTACAACCATCTTCGCTTCGCGCCGTGGCGCATCCTATCGCACCCAAGCTCGTTGCCGAGCTGAGAGCGGCGATCCCTTGGCCCAGGCTGAAGTAACAGAGAAGGAGGACACGCCCACCAGAACCGTGGCGGCCAACTGTTGGACCGGACGCGAGTCACCAGGCCGAATCTTCGCGCCCTGGTCACCAGACCCGAGGACTTCGGGGGCGACCTGATAACAATGACTGACCAACTGGCCGTTAACAGAACGTGCTCAGGGCCCCCGCGAATCCTTGCAGCGACCTCAGCCCCCACCGCCCCCGGCTGCTCCAGGAACCGCCAAAAGGCACGATGAAAGCCGGCCTCCAGACCTGCCCCCATGTCGAAAAGTCGGGGATCCGTGTCGTGCTTCAACGTCGTATACCAGTCGTCGTGCCGCATGCTGCGCTGGGCAGTCTCCGAAGCAACACCCGGCACAAACAAGAAAGCTCCCCGCCGTCGTGCGCATGACCTGCACGTCGATGAGGCGACCGTCCTCGTCCCGCGTCTCCATTCGGCCGCCGTCACGGCCCTTCCGGTTCCTCGCTTTCCCCCGTCGCCGAGCCGCTCCCGGCCCACCTGAACGGCGCCTTCCCTGACCAACTCCCACTCTTGGACCTCGCCGCAGTGCGCTGTAAAATCGCGGATGTGCCAGGGATCACCGGCCTACGGCGCTCGGGCGCCGGACCGCGAGTCACGGGCACCAGGGCGGCGGGGCAAGTCGAATCGCGAGTAAAGTCACTCTGCGAACACACGAGGGATGCGGTGAATCAGTCACGAGAGCTTCGGCCAGGCCAACGCGTCGGCAACTACATGTTGCACGAGCCGGTCGGACGGGGCGCTTTCGCAGAAGTGTGGCGTGCCACCCACCACGAGCGTCCACGACGCATCGTGGCGATCAAAATCGCCACGAACCCCCAATACGCGCGTCAGCTTCGTCGTGAGGCCCGCCGGCCGGAGCTGAACCACCCCCACATCGTACCCATCCTTGACTGTGACACCTTGGACGACCCGCCCTACTTCGTCATGCCCTACTACAGCGGCGGCAGTCTGGCAGCGCTGATCCGCAACCACCCCACCGGGCTACCGGAGGACCGGGTGCAGGCAATCCTGTCCGACGTTCTGGAGGGGCTGAGCGCCGCCCACGCGGCGGGCCTGCTGCACTGCGACATCAAGCCGCACAACATCCTCCTTACCGAGGAGGGGCGGGCAGTGCTGGCCGACTTCGGCTTGGCGTACCGCCCGCCGGCCGAGGCCGGTGCGTCGGTCTACCAGAGCGTCTCGCTGGAGCGTGACCGCCAGACGTTGGCCGGAACACTGGGCTACCTGGCACCGGAGCTGCTGGATGGGGCACCGCCGTCGCCGCGGTCGGATGTATACGGCCTCGCCATCACACTGTTCGAGATGCTCACCGGACGGCGCCCCGTCGGCCCGGAACTGCCCAGCCAGGTCCGCCACGACCTGCGCCAGTCGGTCTTCTGGGACGGGCTTTACTGGTGGGCCTCCTGCACCCCCGAGCAGCGCTACGCCGACGCCGGCCAGATGCGCGCGGCGCTGCGTGCCGGTCCGCGTCCCGCGCCACTCGGCCCGCAGCCTGACGCATCCCCGGCCAGGCACCGCGCCCGGGCTCAGCCCGCCGTTCAGCCTGCGGCGGTGCGCTGGTACCGCATGGCTGCCGAGCACGGTGACGCGGATGCCCAGTTCAACCTGGGCTGGTGCTACGCCAACGGCGACGGCGTCACCGAAGACCCCGTTGAGGCGATGCGTCGGTTCCGCATGGCCGCGGAGCAGGGTCACGCGGCTGCCCAGTTCATTCAGGGCTTGTTTTACGCCAACGGCGTCGGCGTCACCAAAGACCCCGCCGAGGCGGTGCGCTGGTATCGCATGGCCGCCGAGCAGGGACTTGCCGCGGCAAAGCACGCTCTGGAAACCCTCGAAAGCTAGTCTGGCTGCTTCATCACGACCGCCATCCACCAATCTCTCGCCGGCTCCGATGATTGCGACGAGCTCCAGACGCTGCGGCACTCCCGCGACACCGAGCAGGTTGCCAAGCAGCCCGGTTCTTCGGATGCCGTCTAGTTCTCCAGCGTGTCTTCGACGGGTTCGGGACCTTGGTTGTGGGTGAGTTCCGGTTCGGCTGCCGGCGACCAGGCGGCGCCCGGGCCGCGGAGCTACGCCAGCGCGGGTTTCATGCGCGCCAGCCGCAGCAGGTTGTACGCAGCGCCGCTGATCGTGGCTTGCAACCCGATCCGCCAACGACCGACGTAGCGCGTGCAGGCCAGCCCGCCGACCGTCCTGCACCAGCCGATGATCTCCTCCACCCCTTTACCCGCTCGCTGCACCGCCCGATATGCCGCCGTCTTCATCCGGCGTCGGGCGCGACAGCGGGCCTGGGCCGCGGCACGGCGTCGGGCGTCCGCAAAGTCAGCCCCGCGGAGCGCACCCGCCGAAATGGGCACGTACGCCGTCACACCACGCCGCTCCAGTGCGTCCAGGAATGGGCCGGCCTGGTAGCCGCCCTCGCCTTCCTGAACTTCAACGGCATCGAGCTGGAGGCCCCCGGGGCAACCTCTCCCATTTGACCATGGCCGTCGCGACCAGCCAGGCCGCCAAACAACACATCGCCGGGGTGATGAGCACATGACCCCGACAGACCGGGATGGCGTCGCGACCGCCCAGGCCGGCAAACAGGCCATCGCCGAATTCTTCCGCAGTCGGGCGCATTAGCACGCTGCTCCGATTGCGACTGCCGCTTCTGCCGGCCATCCCGCGCCGGCCCGCTGGGCCGGCCCCCAGCACCGCACGCCTGTCCCGCGGGCGCGACGAGAACCTCGTTCGTCAATGCCGATCTCACGCCGGCCGGCGTCGCGCTCCGGGACCGGCGCGGTGTAGGGCTTAAAGCCCCTAACAAAACGTTCCGCCGATCAGAGCCGCGACCGTAATGGAGCGGTGACGACGGGCTGACCGCTTCCCGACTCGGCTTTGTTAGGCGCTCTTAATCAGCTAATGTGTTGGCTTTTGCGACCTTTTGAGCGTTTCACAGATCGCCATCGCACTCGGGGTGCGTTCTTAAGCAGCGGGTCTGTTGGCTTTTGCGACCAATCACCGGACCCGGTGCGGCCTGTGCGCAGGATTGTCGCGCCGCGCTGTTGTCAGCGACCAAACCAGCGATTGGCCTCCCTTACACGCGCGAATGCTCCCGAATGCTCTTGCGTTCGTCCAGGAGTACTGTGAAGTCTAGTATTACTAGAATTAAGTACTTTGCTCACTAGGATTTGTATGCTCGGCTGAATCGTCCAGTGCCCGCTGTGATTGGTCCGGCGTGGCATGCGCCCTTGCTTGGTTCCGCACAGTTGCGTTTCACGTGAAACGCTCGTATTTAACCCGTGGTCGTTGACAGTGCGGCTCGAATCCGAATAAGCTCTTGGCCTTATGGAGAGCAACATGCGCAAACCAACCTCCCGCCTTGGACGTGGCTTGACGACACTGATATCAGCGTCAATGTCGAGTGGTACGCAATCAGAAAACGCAGCTCGTCCGGACGATGTCGTCACGCATATACCGATCGACTCCGTCAGGGCGAATCCCAGGCAACCAAGAACGAGTTTTTCCGAAGCCAGCCTTGCCGGTCTGGCCGAGTCCATTCGCACGAACGGAGTTGTGCAGCCGATCATCGTCAGGCACGTAGAGCAGGGCTACGAATTGGTCGCTGGCGAGCGCAGGCTGCGTGCGGCCAAGATGGCGGGGATGCAAATCATCCCGGCCATCATCCGCTACTTGGGAGACCGGGACGCTCTTGAACTCGCACTGATCGAGAACCTCCAGCGCGAAGACCTGACGCCAATCGAACGCGCAACCGCGTACCGCAACTACCTGGAGGAGTTTGGGGGAACGGTTGACGACTTGGCCAAGCGGCTGGGAGAATCGCGTGCAAACGTATCTAACTATCTGAGATTGCTATCCTTAGATCCAGAGGTCTGCTACATGCTCGGCGCTGGTCAGCTCAGCATGGGCCAAGCGCGGGCGATCGCCGCGATTGAAGACCGACAGCGTCAGATTGCGCTTGCGAAGATCGCTGTGCGGCGAAACCTTTCAGTCCGCCAGGTCGAGAACTTGGTGCGGCAACTGACTTCAGAGACGGGCCGCGAAGAACGGAGTTCGACCATCCAGTCGGTCGCCACGCGCCGGCACTGCGAGCAGATCGCGCAAGCTTTTAGCAAAGCGATTGGCATGCCGGTTCGAGTGTTCGCTGGAAGGAAGAAAAACTCTGGACGAGTGGTCATCTCTTTCCGCAACCTGGAAGAGTTCGAGCAGCTCGCCGGTCGCCTGGGCGTGACGTTGAAGCTGGAAAGCTGACCACAATGGCCCTTCGTCGAGATCTTCGCGGCGATAGGCAACGCGGCAATTGCAGAGATCTCCGGGTGGCCAAGGTTGCCGGAGCCGCGTTGGATCTTCGGTGAAGGCCGCAGCTTGAACGCGTGGCGATTGCCTCGTTGTCCTTGCGCTCGTCGAAATGAGGCGGTTCCAGATGGGCTCGTGACTTAGACGAACGGCGGCTCCGTCGTTGTCCTTGATTCACGGGTCTTGCAGTCGCACGGCTGTAGTGGAGAAGTGAGTTGTCTCCAGCCTGTTTGGTGCGGTGCGCTGGTTGATGGCCACGTTCCTTCAATGTGCACGGCGGTCGGTGCCACACTGCCCTCGTCGAGGAAAGAGTGAGAATCCGAACGTAGAATTCATGACGAAACCGAGCCGTGGCTGTCAGGAAGCGGTCGTTTCCACGTCAAGGACCGCTCCCTTGCAGTCGCGGCTCATGGGTGGGACGTTTTGTTCGTGGTTCCTAGATTCATCTCTCAGCGCAGGGGGCGGATACGAAGCGCTAATCCCGCGTCGTCGTAAGCGCTTTGCCAGCACCGCCGCGTTGTTGCAGTAGTTGGGCCAGCGTGGCGTCTGGCGGTCAAGGTGAAGTCGCCTGGTTTGGTGGTGCGGCGATAAGCGTGGGGGCCAGACGCTGTTCAGTATGGATTGCGAGCGGCAGCGGTGGCTACGTGCGCAAGCGTGTGTTTCACGTGAAACG
>Ga0209227_1002097_pt1 | contig 14672 bp, 12 predicted proteins | sample YNPBryantNP2012_FD_185815 | JGI IMG/M metagenome (GOLD analysis project Ga0209227, IMG submission 185815) | Anoxygenic and chlorotrophic microbial mat microbial communities from Yellowstone National Park, USA - YNP Bryant NP 2012 (SPAdes)... ...
GTTGTGCAGGCACATGGTGATGGCCGAGGTCAGCGTGGTCTTGCCGTGGTCCACGTGGCCGATGGTGCCCACGTTGACGTGCGGCTTGGTCCTCTCGAACTTCTTCTTGGCCATTTTGACCCTCCTTGCTCTCCGGTCCCTTCACCCTCGCGGGGCCGCGGGAAACAACTCTCCGATTTTAACCGCGCGCCCCTCTTCAGGCAATATCCCTGTTCCTCTGTCCCTCTTCTCTCCGACTCGATCCCGCCAGGTCTCGCGGAACCTTCCTCGCCTATGCGGTGAACTCACCGCTGTATTCCCCCTTGATGCGCTTTATCACCTCCGCTGCAAGCTGTAATGGCATCTCGCTGTACCGGGAGAACTCCATGTGGTAGGTGGCCCTTCCCTGGGTGAGCGAACGCAGGTCGGTGGCGTAGCCGAACATCTCCCGCAGGGGCACCTCCGCCCGGATCACCAGCCGGTTGCCCACCGTCTCGATGCCCTCCACCCTTCCGCGCCTCCCGTTGATATCGCCCAGCACCTCGCCCAGGTACTCCTCGTTCACGGTGATGCGCACGCTCATGATGGGTTCCAGGAGAAGGGGGTGGGCGCGCTTCAGGGCCTCCTGGAAGGCCATGGATGCGGCGATGCGGAAGGCCGGCTCGGACGAATCCACCTCGTGATAAGATCCACCGGTGAGGATGGCCCGCACGTCCACCGTGGGATAACCTGCCAGCACCCCGTACTCCGTGGCGTCCCGCACCCCTGCTTCGATGGCCGGTAGGTATTCCCGGGGTATGATACCGCCGGTGGTGCGGTTGACGAACTCGAACCCCGCGCCCCGCTCCAGGGGCTCCACATCCAGCACCACGTGACCGTACTGCCCGCGTCCCCCGCTCTGTCGCACGAACCTCCCCTCCACGCCGCGCACCGGCTGGTGGATGGTCTCTCGATAAGAAACCTGGGGCTTGCCCACCATCGCTCCCACATTGAACTCACGCGTCAGGCGGTCCACGATGATCTCCAGGTGCAGCTCTCCCATTCCGGAGATGACCGTCTGCCCGGTCTCCGGGTCCAGCTTGACATGGAAGGTGGGGTCCTCCTCGGATATCTTGCGCAGGGCCTCGGCCAGCTTGTCCTGATCGGCCTTGGTCCTCGGCTCTATGGCGATGCTGATCACCGGCTCCGGGAAGACCATGGACTCCAGGAGGATGGGCGCGTTCTCGGCGCAGAGGGTATCCCCGGTGAAGGTTTCCTTCAAGCCCACCGCCGCCACGATATCCCCGGCGAAGACGCATCCGACGTCCTCTCGGGAATTGGCGTGCATGAGCAGGAAGCGGTTGATGCGCTCTCGCTTGCGCCGGGTGGTGTTCATTGCCACCCCTCCCGTCCTCAGGGTGCCGGAATAGATCCTCAGGTAGGTTAGCCGCCCCACGTAAGGGTCGCTCATTATCTTGAAGGCCAGGGCGCAGAAGGGGGCCTCATCGGAAGCCGGCCTCTCTTCCTCCCTCCCGTCCTTGGGATGGACGCCCCGGACCGGAGGGATGTCCTGAGGAGAAGGGAGGTAGTCCACCACCCCGTCCAGCAGTGGCTGCACTCCCTTGTTCCGGAAGGAAGAGCCGCAGAAGACCGGGGTGATCTCGTTCTTCAGCGTGCCTGCCCGCAGCGCCTTCCTCAGCAGTTCCGGGGGCACCGTTCCACCCTCCAGATAGAGCTCGAGGAGCTCGTCGTCGTAAACCGCGCAGGCCTCCAGGAGGTTGCGGCGGTGAAGCTCGGCGCTGTCCGCCAGTTCCTCGGGGATGTCCACGTATTCCCACTGCGTCCCCAGTTCGTCCAGGTAGCGGAGTGCCCTCATCTCCACCAGGTCCACGCAGCCGGAGAACCCGTCTTCCACACCCAGGGGAAGCTGCACCGCCACCGGCTGGGCCTCCAGCCGGTCCCTGATCATCTCCAGGCAGCGGGCGAAATCCGCCCCCACCCTGTCCATCTTGTTCACGTAGCAGATGCGGGGGACCCCGTAGTGATTGGCCTGCCGCCATACCGTCTCCGTCTGGGGCTCCACTCCGGCCACCGCATCGAAGATGGCTATGGCCCCATCCAAGACCCTGAGAGACCGTTCTACCTCTACGGTGAAGTCCACGTGTCCGGGTGTATCTATAATATTTATTTTATGATCCCCCCAGTAGCAGGTGGTGGCGGCGCTGGTTATGGTGATGCCTCTTTCCTGTTCCTGCACCATCCAGTCCATCACCGCGGAGCCCTCGTGAACCTCCCCCATCTTGTAGGTCTTGCCGGTGTAATAGAGGATGCGCTCGGTGGTGGTGGTCTTCCCCGCGTCGATATGGGAGATGATGCCGATGTTGCGCACCCTCTCCAAGGGAAACCGCGTGCTCTCCGAGTCTCCTGCCATCTTCGCCTTTACTGCCGCCTTCATGCTCCTACCACCGGTAATGGGCGAAGGCCTTGTTGGCCTCGGCCATCTTGTGCAGATCCTCCTTCTTCTTCACCGACGCCCCGGTATGGTTGGAGGCGTCCAGCAGCTCGTTGGCCAGGCGCTCGGCCATGGTCTTCTCGTGGCGCTGCCTGGCGAAGTTGACGATCCAGCGCACGGCCAAGGTGGTGCTGCGCCGCGCCGGCACCTCCACCGGCACCTGGTAGCTGGCCCCTCCCACCCGGCGGGAGCGCACCTCCAGTACCGGTCGCACGTTGTCCACCGCCTTGCGCATCACCGAAAGGGGGTCAGCCCCGGTCTTCTTCTCGATGATCTGCAGGGCACCGTAAACGATCTTCTCCGCCTTTCCCTTCTCGCCGCGCATGAGCACCTTGTTGATGAACTGGGTCACCAGCGCGCTGTGAAAGACATTGTCCGGCGGGATCTCCCGTTTCGGCGACGGCCCTTTTCTCGCCAACCTGCCTTCCTCCTGTCTTCTTGCTGTTCAGGGGGCTGTCGTTCAGCCCGCGACCTTTTTCGCGCCGTACTTGGAACGCGCCTTCTTGCGGCCGGCAACCCCGGAGGCGTCGAGGGCGCTGCGGATGATCTTATAGCGGACCCCCGGGAGATCCTTGACCCTGCCCCCGCGAACCAGCACTATGCTGTGTTCCTGCAGGTTGTGTCCGATCCCGGGGATGTACGCGGTTATCTCGATGCCGTTGGTCAGCCTGACCCTGGCGATCTTGCGCAGGGCCGAGTTGGGCTTCTTGGGCGTGGTCGTCTTCACCTGCGTGCACACGCCCCTGCGCTGGGGCGAGCCCTGCAGGGCGGGGGTCTTATCCCGCTTGCGCTTCTCGCTCCGGCCCTTCCTGACCAGCTGGTTGATGGTCGGCAATCCGTCCTCCTTGTCCGCGTTTTACCGCTTTTCCTGCCGTTTTCCCTTTTCAGGCGCCGAGGAGATAGTCTACAACGGCTCCTTCACGGTGTCAATATAAGCAAGGGTACCCGGGCTCAGGAATCAGCCCCCTCCGCAGCCTCCTCGCCTTCGTCCCTCGCCTGGCCCACTTCGCCCAGCAAGCGCAGGGCCTCGACCTCCTCGATGAGGTCCATGCTCACGTGCTTGGCCTTCACCTTGATATTGCGGTAGCGGCTCATGCCGGTGCCCGCGGGGATGAGCTTACCGATGATCACGTTCTCCTTCAGGCCCAGCAGGGGATCCACCTTGTTGGAGATGGCCGCGTCGGTGAGGACCCGGGTGGTCTCCTGGAAGGAGGCGGCCGAGAGGAAGGAGTTGGTGGCCAGGGAGGCCTTGGTGATGCCCAACAGTACCGGGCGGGCGGTGGCCGGCTGTCCGCCTTCGGCCAGCACCTTCTCATTGGCCTCATTGAACTCGCGCACATCCACCAGGTCGTTGGGCAGAAGTTCGGTGTCCCCGGGCTCCACGATGTTCACCCGGCGCATCATCTGCCGCACGATGAGCTCGATGTGCTTATCGTGGATGTCCACGCCCTGGCTCTTGTAGACCTCCTGTACCTCCCGGACCAGGTAGAGCTGCACCGCCTGCACCCCTTTGATCCTCAGGATATCGTGGGGATTGATGGAGCCCTCGGTGAGCTGGTCGCCCGCCGCTACCTCCTGCCCGTCGCGCACCCGCAGGCGGGCGCGGCGGGGCACCTGGTAGCTCTTCTCCTTGCCGTCTTTGCCCCCGGAGCGCACTCTGATGTTGCGGGCTTTCTCCGTCTCTTCGATCTCGATGGTCCCGCTGATCTCGGCGATGACCGCCTGGCCCTTGGGCTTGCGGGCCTCGAACAGCTCCACCACGCGGGGCAGACCGTGGGTGATGTCCTCGCCGGCCACCCCGCCGGTGTGGAAGGTGCGCATGGTCAGCTGGGTGCCGGGCTCCCCGATGGACTGGGCGGCGATGATCCCCACCGCCTCGCCTATCTCCACCATCTTTCCGGTGGCCAGCATGCGCCCGTAGCACAGGCAGCACACCCCGTGGCGGGCCTCGCAGGTCATCACCGAGCGCACCATCACCTGCTCCACCTTGGCCCGGGCCAGCCGGCGCACCATCTCTTCGTCTATCTCCTGCCCCTTCTCCAACAGTACCTCTCCGGTGCGGGGGTCGGCCACCGCCTCCAGGGCCACCCGGGCGGCCAGGGAGGGATTGGGCTCACCCTGCTCGTTGAGCACGGGAACGGGTATGCCCTTGTCGGTGCCGCAGTCGAACTCGCGGACGATGACTTCCTGGGAGACGTCCACCAAGCGGCGGGTCAGGTAACCGGAGTCTGCGGTCCTCAGGGCGGTGTCCGCCAGCCCCTTGCGGGCCCCGTGGGTGGAGATGAAGTATTCCAGCACGGTGAGCCCCTCGCGGAAGTTGGACTTGATGGGGCGGTCGATGATGTCCCCCTTGGGGTTGGCCACCAGTCCGCGCATCCCCGCCAGCTGGCGGATCTGCTTGATGTTGCCGCGGGCCCCGGAGTTGGCCATCATGTAGATGGGGTTGAAGGGGTCGAAGGCCTTCTCCATGGCCTCGGTGACCGCGTCGGTGGCCTCCGTCCACAGCTCCACCACCTGCTGGTGGCGCTCCTCGTCGGTGATCAGGCCCCTCTTGTAGTCCTCCTCTATCCTCTGGACCACCGCCTCCGGCTCCTCCAAGATCTTGTCCTTCTCCGGGGGAACGGTGATGTCCTTTACGCTGATGGTGATACCCGCCCGGGTGGCGAAGTGAAAGGTGACTTCCTTGATGGCATCAAGGGTCTCGGCTATCTTGACGGTGTCGTAACGCTCCGCGCAATCAGTGACGATGCGGGAGAGCGCCGCCTTGTTGACCTCCTCGTTGACGAAAGGATAGTCCTCGGGCAGGGCCCGGTTGAAGATGACCCGGCCCACGGTGGTCTCCACCAGTTGGGTCGGCCTCCCCTTCACCTTTATGCGCACCCGGATGGGCGCATGCAGCTCCACCGCTCCGTATTCATAGGCCATCACCGCCTCGTCCGCGTTGGCGAAGCTCTTGCCCTCGCCCCGCTCCCCCTGCTTCATCACCGTGAGGTAGTTGGCCCCCAGGACCATGTCCTGGGTGGGGGTGGTGATGGGGCGCCCGTGGGCGGGGGAGAGGATGTTGTGGGCCGAGAGCATGAGGATGCGCGCCTCCGCCTGGGCCTCCACCGAAAGCGGCAGGTGCACGGCCATCTGGTCCCCGTCGAAGTCGGCGTTGAAGGCGGTGCAAACCAGGGGGTGGATCTGGATAGCCTTGCCCTCCACCAGCACCGGCTCGAAAGCCTGGATGCCCAGACGGTGCAGGGTGGGGGCCCGGTTGAGCAGCACAGGATGCTCGGTGATGACCTCCTCCAGCACGTCCCAGACCTCGGAGCGCTGCCTCTCCACCATGCGCTTGGCGCTCTTGATGTTCTGGGCGTACCCCCGGTCCACCAGCCGTTTCATCACAAAGGGCTTGAACAGCTCCAGGGCCATCTGCTTGGGCAGCCCGCACTGGTGCAGCTTCAGCTCCGGCCCCACCACGATGACCGAGCGCCCCGAGTAGTCCACCCGCTTTCCCAGAAGGTTCTGGCGGAAGCGTCCCTGCTTGCCTTTGAGCATATCCGAGAGCGACTTGAGCGGCCGGTTGCCCGGTCCGGTCACCGCGCGGCCGCGACGACCGTTGTCGAAGAGGGCATCCACCGCCTCCTGGAGCATGCGCTTCTCGTTGTTGACGATGATCTCCGGGGCTCCCAGGTCCAGCAGGCGCTTAAGACGGTTGTTGCGGTTGATGACCCGCCGGTAGAGGTCATTGAGGTCAGAGGTGGCGAAGCGCCCTCCGTCCAGCTGCACCATGGGGCGCAGGTCCGGGGGGATGACCGGGATGACCTCCATGATCATGGAGGTGGGCTTGTTGTCGGTGTGCAGGAACTTGGAGACCACTTTGAGCCGCTTGATGGCCTTCTGGCGTTTCTGCCCCTTGGAGGTGCGGATGATCTCCTTGAGCTCGGCCGCCACCGCCTCCAGGTCCAGGGAGGCCAGCAGCTCCCTCATCGCCTCAGCCCCCATCCCCCCTTGGAAGTAATCGCCGTAGCGCTCGCGCATGTCCCGGAAGAGGGTCTCGTCGTTCACCAGCTGCATGGGCTTGAGAGACTTGAATTCCTCGAAGACCCGGCGCAGCCCCTCGATGCGCCGCCGGGAGCTCTCCTCCAGGTCCTTTATCTCCCTCTCCAGTTGGGCGGGAGTCCGGGTTGGCGGCGCCTCCTCGCCTTCCTCCGCACCGGCCTCCGGGTTCTCCGCCAACTCCCGCAGCTCCTCGATCCGGCGGCGGGTCATCTCCTCGATCTCGGCGACCTCTTCCTCCAACTCCTGATTCAGCATGGCCAGGTCTTGCTGGCGCTTCTCCTCGTCCAGCGAGGTGATGATGTAGGAAGCGAAGTAGATGACCTTCTCCAGGTCCTTGGGGGATATGTCCAGGAGGTATCCCATGCGGGAGGGGACCCCCTTGAAGTACCAGATGTGGGCGACGGGGGCGGCCAGCTCGATGTGGCCCATCCTCTCCCGCCTGACCCGGGAACGGGTCACCTCCACCCCGCATCTCTCGCAGATGATGCCCTTGAAGCGAAGGCGCTTATACTTGCCGCAGTAGCACTCCCAGTCCTTGGAGGGACCGAAGATCTTCTCGCAGAAAAGCCCGTCCTTCTCCGGCTTGAGCGTCCGGTAGTTGATGGTCTCGGGCTTCTTGACCTCTCCCCGCGACCAGGAGCGGATCTGGTCGGCGGTGGCCAGTCCGATCTTCAGAGCATCGAAATTGTTGACGTCCAGCAAGGTAAAAGACCTCCTCTGCCCGTTCCTGCCCTCAAACCGTCAAAGGATCTCGCTCCCCCGGTCATCGGGGAAGGTCAGGTTGATGGTCTCCACGCTGCGCAGGTCGAAGCCGAGTTCCTCGGCGGTCTTGAGGATCTCCTCGTCGCTCTCGCTGATGTCCACCTGCTCGCCCTCGGCGGTGATGGGGGTGATGTCCAGCCCCAGGGACTGCATCTCCTTGACCAGCACCTTGAAGGACTCGGGGATGCCCGGCTCGGGGATGTTCTCCCCCTTGACGATGGCCTCATAGACCTTGACCCGCCCGGAGACGTCGTCCGACTTCACCGTGAGCAGTTCCTGCAGGGCATAGGCGGCTCCGTAGGCCTCCAGCGCCCATACCTCCATCTCCCCGAACCTCTGCCCGCCGAACTGGGCCTTGCCCCCCAGGGGCTGCTGGGTCACCAGGGAATAGGGACCGGTGGAGCGGGCGTGGATCTTGTCCTCCACCAAGTGGAGTAGCTTCATGATGTAGATGTACCCCACGGTGATGTCATGGTCGTAAGGCTCACCGGTACGCCCATCATAGAGGGTGGTTTTGCCGTTGGCGGGCAGCCCCGCCTTGACCAGGGCCTCCTCGATCTCCGGCTCCCGGGCCCCGTCGAAGATGGGGGTGGCCACGAAAACGGGTCCCTCCGCCTTCTTCTTTCCTTTCTCCGGCCAGCCCTGATGGGCCGCCCAGCCCAGGTGGGTCTCCAGGATCTGCCCGATGTTCATGCGGGAGGGCACCCCCAGCGGGTTGAGCACTACCTGAACCGGGGTACCGTCGGGCAGGAAGGGCATGTCCTCCACCGGCAGTATCTTGGAGATGACCCCCTTGTTGCCGTGGCGACCCGCCAGCTTGTCTCCGTCCGATATCTTGCGCTTCTGGGCCACATAGACCCGAACCATCTGATTGACCCCGGGAGGCAGCTCGTCCCCGGCCTCCCGGCTGAAGACACGGATGTCGATGACCTTGCCCGACTCCCCGTGGGGTACTTTCAGGGAGGTGTCCCGCACCTCCCGGGCCTTCTCCCCGAAGATGGCCCGCAGCAGTTTCTCCTCCGCGGTGAGCTCGGTCTCACCCTTGGGGGTGACCTTGCCCACCAGGTAGTCGCCCGGCTTGACCTCGGCTCCGATACGGATGATGCCTTGGGCGTCGAGGTCTTTGAGGATCTCCTCGCCCACGTTGGGGATGTCCCGAGTTATCTCCTCGGGGCCCAACTTGGTGTCGCGGGCGTCCACCTCGTGCTCCTCGATATGGATGGAGGTGAGCACGTCGTCATAGACCAGCTGCTCGCTGATGATGATGGCATCCTCGTAGTTGTATCCCTCCCAGGGCATGAAGGCCACCAGCAGGTTCTTCCCCAGGGCCAGTTCCCCCAGGTCGGTGCAAGGCCCGTCGGCGATCACCTGACCCTCCACCACCTCCTGGCCCTCGTCCACGATGGGTCGCTGGTTAATGCAGGTGCCCTGGTTGGAGCGCTGGAACTTGGCCAGCCGGTAGGTATCCACGGTCCCGCCCTTCCGTTTCACCTCGATGCGTTCTGCGTCCACGTAGGTGACCACACCATCGGCACCTGCGCAGACCACTTCCCCGGTGTCCTTGGCCGCGCGGTACTCCATACCCGTGCCCACCAGAGGGGCCTCCGACCGCAGCAGGGGGACCGCCTGGCGCTGCATGTTCGAGCCCATCAGGGCCCGGTTGGCATCGTCGTGCTCCAGGAAGGGGATGAGAGCGGTGGCCACCGATACCAGCTGCACCGGGGACACGTCCATGTAATCGACCTCTTCCGGCTTGACCGTCTTCACCTGCCCGTCACGGGTGCGGCAGAGCACCACCGGGTCGATGAAACGGCCGCGGGAATCCAGGCGGGCGTTGGCCTGGGCGATGACATAGCGGTCCTCCTCCCAGGCGGTGAGCATCTCGATCTCGTTGGTGACCCGCCCGTTGCGCACCTTGCGGTAGGGGGTCTCGATGAAGCCGAACTCGTTGACCTGGGCGTAGGTGGACAGCGATCCGATCAGTCCGATGTTGGGCCCCTCCGGGGTCTCGATGGGACACATGCGCCCGTAATGGGAGGGGTGCACGTCCCGCACCTCGAAGCCGGCCCTCTCGCGAGAAAGCCCCCCCGGGCCCAGGGCGGACAGGCGCCGCTTGTGGGTCAGGCCGGCCAGGGGATTGGTCTGGTCCATGAACTGGGAGAGTTGGGAGGAGCCGAAGAACTCCTTGACCGAGGCCACCACCGGCCGGATGTTGATGAGGTTCTGGGGAGTTATGGCATCGGGCTCCAGGGTGGTCATGCGCTCGCGGATGACCCTCTCCATGCGGCTGAGCCCGATCCTCACCTGGTTCTGGATGAGCTCGCCCACCGGGCGCACCCGCCGGTTGCCGAAGTGGTCGATATCGTCAATGCCTTCCTCGAAACCGTCGTAGATACGTATGAGGTAGCGGAGGGTGGCGAGGATGTCCTCGGAAGTGAGGATGGTGACCGAGGGATCCACCTCTATCTCCAGCTTCTTATTGAGCTTGTAACGCCCCACCCGGGCCAGGTCGTAACGCTTCTCGTTGAAATAGAGGTTCTTCAACAGCGCCTCGGCGCTCTCCGGGGTTGGGGGCTCTCCAGGGCGCAGCTTGCGGTAGATGTCCATGAGCGCCTCCTCCCGGACGGAGGTGTGGTCGCGCTCCAAGGTGCTGGCGATGAGGGGGTTGCCCTCGAAGAGCTCCAGGATATCCTCGTCCTTCTCCCAGCCCAGGGCTCGCAGCAGCACCGTGGCGGGCTGCTTGCGCTTGCGGTCGATGCGGACCCCGATGATGTCCTTCTTGTCTGTCTCGAACTCCAGCCAGGCCCCGCGGGAGGGGATTATCTTCGCGTTGAACAGCTCCCGGTCGGACTGCTTGTCCATCTCTCGGTCGAAGTAGACGCCGGGGGAACGCACCAGCTGGGAGACCACCACCCGCTCGGTCCCGTTGATGATGAAGGTGCCCCGCTCGGTCATCAGGGGGAAGTCCCCCATGAACACCGTCTGCTCTTTTATCTCCCCGGTCTCCCGATTGATGAAGCGGACGGTCACGAAGAGGGGTGCGGAGTAGGTGAGGTCCTTCTCTTTGCATTCCTCCACGCTGAACTTGGGCTCCTCCAGGCGGTGTTCGCCGAACTCCACCAGCAGGTTGCCGGTGAAGTCCTCGATGGGGGTGATGTCCTGGAAGACCTCACGGAGACCGTCCCCCAGGAACCACTCGTAGGAGTCCCTCTGGATGGCGATGAGGTTGGGGACCGGTTTGATCTGGGGGATCTTGGCGAAGCTCCTCCTGACCCTCAATACCGGCTCGCTCCTGGACAATTCCCTCACTCCCCTCACTCCTTCGTCCGGAAAAAGGGCGGAAACTCCGCATACGACATGCAAAATAACATAATATTTGATCTATGAGTTAAAAGTCAAGGTATAGGGTGGTTTCCGGGCAAAGATAGAGTGGGCAGGGCCTCTTGGAGCCAATCCGAGCCACCGTTCACCAGCCAAAAGGTCGCCCGGCCCCGCCGCCCCGTGGCGGTGCCGGGCTCCTTTGCAGCTTGCCGTTATCCTATTTTATCTCCACCTGCGCGCCGGCCTCGCGCAGCTGTTCGGCTATCTTGTCCGCCTCGTCCTTGTTCACCTTCTCTTTGACCGGCTTAGGGGCCTCGTCCACCAAGGCCTTGGCCTCCTTCAGGCCCAACCCGGTGATGGCGCGGACCTCTTTGATCACCTGTATCTTCTTGTCTCCCGCCGCCAGAAGGATCACATCGAACTCGGTCTTCTCTCCCTCTTCCGCTCCCTCTTCTCCTTCGGCGGGAGCCCCGGCTGCTGCCCCGGGCATCGCTGCCACCGCCACCGGCGCCGCCGCGCTGACCCCGTACCTCTCCTCCAGGGCCTTGACCAGCTCGGAGAGCTCCAGCACGGTCATGTTGTCGATGGCCTCGATTATCTCCTCCATGGTCAACTTCTTCTCTGCCAACTCAAACACCTCCGGATCGTTCCGCTCCGATTCCGACCATCTCCCGTTCCCTCGCGGTCAGGCCGCCTCCTGCCGCTGCTCGGCCAGTGCCTTGAGCGCCTGGGCCAGACCGCGGACGGGCCCGGAAAGCACTCCGACCAGACCGCTTATCGGGGCCTTCATGCCGCCCAGCGCCCGCGCCAGAAGCACCTCGCGCGGAGGCAGGGCGGCGAGGGCGCGCACCTCGGCCGCCTGAACCGCCTTCCCCTCGACGATCCCTCCCTTGATCTTGAGGTTGGGGTTGCGGCGGGCATACGCGGTGAGGGCCTGGGCAGCCCCGATTACATCGCCGTAGATGAAGGCCAGGGCCACCGGGCCCTCCAGCATCTCCAGCAGCGCCTCCATCCCCGTATCCCTCAAGGCGATGCGCGCTAGGGTGTTCTTGACCACCTTGAACTCCACGTCCTTACCCTTGAGAAGCTTGCGCAGCTCGGACAGCTCCTGCACAGTGAGGCCCCGGTACTCGGTGACCACCAGGGAGGGATTGCGGCTGAAGCGCTCCCTGAGCTCTTCGACCTTCCTCTCTTTTTCCGGCCTGGGCATCCTATCCCCCCTTTCCTTCAGGCCACAAGCAAAAGGCCCTCGCGGAAGCGAGAGCCATGGCCATGCCGCGCTCCGCCTCCGCAGGCATCTCCATTAAGCCCATGTGGGCACCTGCTTCTCAGGCACTCCCGTTCTGGCCGGGTCTTTACAGGAATGCAAATCTAACAGCGGTGACCGCCGGTGTCAAGCGAGCCGGGCGCCGGCTCCATGAACGCCCTCAGCGACCAGCGGACCCGCAGTGCCTCAGCCCGCCTTCCTCTCCTCGGAGAAGAAGTCGCGCGTGACCGTGGGATCCACCCGGATGCCCGGTCCCATGCTGCTGGTGATGGTGATGCTCTTGATGTACCTGCCCTTGGCCGAGGCCGGCTTGGCCCGGATTATCTCCTCCAGCACCGCCGCGTAGTTCTCCACCAGGGCGCTCTCGTCGAAGGAGGCCTTGCCCAGGGGCAGATGCAGGTTGGCCTGGCGGTCCACCCGATACTCGATGCGGCCCTTCTTTATCTCCTTGACCGCCTTGGCCACGTCGAAGGTCACCGTCCCCAGCTTGGGGTTGGGCATGAGCCCCTTGGGGCCGAGCAGCTTGCCCAGCTTCCCCACCGTGCCCATCATGTCGGGGGTGGCGATGGCCGCGTCGAACTCGAACCAGCCGCCCTGGATCTTCTCCGCCAGTTCCGGCCCGCCCACGATGTCCGCGCCCGCTTCCTCCGCCTCCCGGGCTTTGTCCCCCTGGGCGAAGACCAGCACCCGCACCTCGCGGCCGGTGCCGTGGGGCAGGCTCACCGTTCCCCTGACCATCTGGTCGGCTTTGCGGGGGTCAACGCCCAGGCGCATGGCCACCTCCACGGTCTCGTCGAAGCCGGCATTGGCCAGCTCCTTGACCAGGCGGATGGCCTCCAGGGGGGTGTAGAGACGCTCGCGGTCGACCTTCTCGGCGAGGGCGCGGTAGCGCTTGCTCCTCTTTCTCATCCTTCACCTCCGTGGTAAAAGCGGACTTTGCGTCCTCCCACCATGGGCCGCCCGTTGCCCCGGACCGGCCGGGGCGTCACGGCCGCCGGCTCAGCCGGTGACCACGATGCCCATGCTCCGGGCGGTCCCCTCGATTATCTTTATGGCCTGCTCCTCGTCGTCGGTGTTGAGGTCCTCCATCTTCCTGCGGGCTATCTCCCGCACCTGCTCGCGGGTCAGCCGGGCCACCTTGTTGCGGTTGGGCTCCTTGGAGCCCTTCTCGATGCCCGCTTTCTCTTTCAGCAGCACCGCAGCCGGGGGGGTCTTGGTGACGAAGCTGAAGCTGCGGTCCTCGAAGATGGTTATCTCCACGGGGATTATCGTCCCCATCTGGGACTGGGTCATGGCATTGTAGGCTTTGCAGAACTCCATGATGTTAACCCCATGCTGGCCCAGGGCGGGGCCCACCGGCGGGGTGGGGCTGGCCTGACCCGCCGGGATCTGCAGCTTGACCTTGGCGACTACCTTTTTGGCCATCTTCCTTCCCTCTCTCTCACAGCCTGGTCACCTGGTCGAACCCCAGCTCCACCGGGGTCTCCCGGCCGAAGATGGAGACCAGGACCTTCAGCTTGCTCTGGTCCAGGTTGATCTCGGCGATGGTGCCGGTCATGTCCACAAAAGGCCCGGAGGATACCCGCACACTCTGGCCCTCCTGGAACTCGGTGGAAGGCCGCGGCTTCTCAGTGGCGGGCTTGTAGATGAGCTTCTCCACCTCGGCCTCGGACAGGGGAGTGGGCTTGGCCCCCGAGCCCACAAATCCGGTGACCCCCGGGGTATTGCGCACCACGTACCAACTCTCGTCGTCCAGGAGCATGTTCACCAGGATGTAGCCCGGCAGCAACTTCTTCTGCACTACCTCCTTTTTTCCCGCCTTGATCTCGATGACGTCCTCCATGGGGACCACCACCTTGAAGATGCGGTCCCGCATGTTCATGGAGATGATGCGGTTCTCCAGATTCGTCTTCACCTTGTTCTCATACCCCGCGTAGGTATGGATCACGTACCACTTGCCTTCCACGTCGCTCCCCTCTATCTCAGGATGAGCACCTTCACCAGCCAGGTGAAGAGGTGGTCCAGCCCGAAGACGAATCCGCCGACCAGGATGACCACCATGAGCACCACCGCCGTGTAGGAGGCAACCTCCTGGCGGGTGGGCCAAGTGACCTTCTTCATCTCCGCCTGCACCTCCGTGAGGAACTGCTTGACGGTGATGCGCTGCTTCTTCGGCCCGCCCTTGCGGCGGCCTGTCGCCCGCTTCTTTACCTGCTCTCTCTTCTTCTCCAGCCCCAGCTTCTGCTGGGCCCGGCGGATCTCCCGGCTGGGCAAGATCCCCCTCCTCATAAATAAATGGCAGGCCTGGAGGGACTCGAACCCCCAACTTCCGGTTTTGGAGACCGGCGCTCTACCATTGGAGCTACAGGCCTACGCTCTGTCCTATATAGAAGGATTATAGATCAGCGCGTTTCCCGGTGCAAAGTGTGGGCCCGGCACCACGGGCAGTACTTCTTCAGCTCCACGCGGTCGGGGTCGTTGCGCTTGTTCTTCTTCGTCGAGTAATTCCTCCGCTTGCATTCCGTGCATGCCAGCGTGATTATCACCCTCATCTCCGCTCCATCCGCCTTCCTTCTCCAGTGCCAAGCGAATAAACTAACACTCGCAGCGGAGGGATGTCAAACCCCGCTGCGGCCCCACTCCCCGCCCCGCTGGCCTCGCAAGGCGGGTGTCCCGGATGCCTTCCCCCTCCTACTTGATTATCTTGGTGACCCGGCCGGCACCCACGGTGCGGCCGCCCTCGCGGATGGCGAAGCGCAGGCCCTCCTCCATGGCGATGGGCACCAGCAGCTCCACCTCCATCTCGGT